>Ga0233444_10005400_pt1 | contig 11819 bp, 13 predicted proteins | sample SI_124_October20_6_FD_182792 | JGI IMG/M metagenome (GOLD analysis project Ga0233444, IMG submission 182792) | Seawater microbial communities from Saanich Inlet, British Columbia, Canada - SI_124_October2016_10_MG | ecosystem: Environmental > Aquatic > Marine > Inlet | place: Canada: British...
GCCCTGTTCGATGTGCCGCGCAATATTGCAAAGAAATCATCATACCTACCTTGTGATATAAATTCCGCAACCTTTGGTGTTAGCAAACAAGAAATATTAAACTTGTTTATTGCCAATCCTGTAAAGGCATCCAACAAAGAACATTTTTCTGATGAATTTGATTTTCCAGTATCCCGATATATACCCTTATATGATATATTTCTGAGTAGGCGACCACTAGTAATTTCCTTACGGCCGTCTATAACATAACCGTTTTCAATTTTATTACTAGTTCTCTGCACATTGAAACGAAGAAAATTATCCATATCTTTCACGGCAATGTGTTTTTCAAACCAAATTCTCATCATGTATTCAAAATTTTCAATAAATCCGGTATATAGAGTTTGCGACCAAGAATCAAAATCAACATGTCTAATATCGTCTTCTGATAGTTTGAGAGAGAACTCATATAAAGATAATCTGTCAGCTGTATATGTCTGTTCAGACTCATACCTAAATTCTTCCAAAGTTGGTTTGGTATATTCACCAAAACAATCTACCATAAATTCATCATAATTATAAGTTATCACGTTTCACCTCTCAGAGCGGATACATATAGATCACGCATAATGTGTTTCAATTTATTCTTGTCTACATCGATCTCATAATTATCAATATAGTTTGTTAGTAGTGACATGGTATCTTCTGTTGTGTCAATGTCGCCATTTTCCTCAAATTCAAAATCTGTATCATCTACAATAGACAAATCAGCAACGCCCATCTTATAAAGATCGTCTATGAATATGTCAAATTTTAATTGTTCTGATTTATTTACGACAATCAGTTTTACATATTTGTCTTTCAAATCTGTCGGGACAGTCGGCTGGTCCAAAGACAGGTCCAAAGACACAGTTCCGCAGTCGTACCAAATTTTGTGGAACATGTTAAAAGGATTCGTGATAAAATCTAAATCATTATTATCCGTGTCTAGGATATGAAAACCTTTTGTGTCATTGCAGTCGTTCCAAAACATTTCATATGGAGCGCCCAAATAATGAATTGCACCCTGACTCGATTTTGTATGAAAATGGCCCGAACAAACAAGGTCAAACTTTTTGAAAAGTTTCATGTCCATACCACCCTCGCATTTGATACCTCGCATCATTTCAAAACCATTCAACTCTAAATGTCCAAGCGCAACCTTTGCCTTGGACTTCTTGATGTGTTTTACTGTGTCGGTATGATTTTCAGCGTTTATCCAAGGTACAAAACAAATATCAGTACCACCAATATTAAGAGTAGTTGCTTCCGTAAATGTCTTAAAACCATCTCCAAATAACTGATCCATCGAGTTGATACGATTTGTGTTTTTGTAATAAACATCGTGATTGCCGATAATAAAATAAGTGTCATATTTTTTCAACTTTTCAATAAATCCAGACTTTAGCCCGTCCAGAATATTGTAGTTGATAAACTTCCGCCTATCAGTAACATCGCCAAGATGAATAATAGTATCAATATTATTTTCTTCGAGATAAGGAAAAAAGACTTCATCATAAAACCTCATAAAATATTCATGGAACAACAAAGAGTCGCCACGCGCACCGAAATGGGTGTCCGTAATCAAAGCAATTTTCATAAGGTTTTATTTTCCTTTTCGATCTTTGCCTCTTTTTGATCTCTTTTCTCTTTGGCCTTTTCTTTTTTCTTCCTCTGATTTTCCTCAAAGTCTACTAAAAAATCATCCATATTTCCTTGAATAAATTCTAAAAAATTATTCTTGACTGGCGATCCATTGGGGCCCTGCATAATCTCATCTATTAATTCTTGGTTCTCCATGGCCTTATATTTTACATAAGTCTGTTTCTTTTCTTTTTGAATTCTGCGAATAAATGCGTAATAGATAATTTGGGTAAAATATGCAAATGGATTGCTTGACTTTTCTGGATTAAAATTGTCTATATACAAAAGACAATTTTCTATACCATCAGATATCATTTCTTCTTTATATGTGTAGTTGATAAAATTTGGTTTGTAGGATAAGTGCTGGGCGATCTTCATAATGCATTCCCCAATATAATTGGGAACCCGCGGCCTTTCTCCATCTTCATCCTTTGATTTATCAACACTTTCTTTATACTCGACCATTGCAACCAACAATTTTTTGTTGTCAACATAATGGTGCCTAACTCTTTTTGCCATAACAATTCCTTAAATATTTTATTACTTTCATAGTACCACAGATACCAAAATTTGTCAACACCTTTGCAGAAATAAATTCTTCAGAAAACGTCTTGACGAATCATTTGGGGTATGTTAGCATGGCTATGTTGAGCCTTAAAGAATATCTTAATGATATGTCTTACTAGTATTCAACATGTCCATATAATCTTCAAGAGTGTATTCTTCTTGATCCGTTTCTTTTTGTGGATTTTTTATTTTAGTAAAGGCGTCATTTGATTCGATCACGGCGCGTCTTTCTAAAATATATTCGTAATGTTCTTTCAATTCAATACTAGGGTTATTGACAGTTATTATATTAAACGTGTCAATAACTGTTGCGTTACCATCGCAGAATTGCAGCCAATCTACTAAAGTTGAATTGAAATCACCAGATTGCGGATTCATAAAAGACTTGATTTCGTATGGATCTTGCAATAGAATTTCTTCTTGGTTTTCCTTATTTGCATCAATAGGTACAACCTTGCATATTAAAACCTCTTTGGTAGTAAGCCTAACAATTTTGCATTCTTGCATTTAATTTCCTATCCATATAAATTGATTTCATGTATTTTAAATGAAAATTTTTCTTCGTTGTAAATATTTATGCGTTCATAGAAGTGTCTGACCGCAAAGTTCATATATGTTTTGTGTCGTAAGTCATCGGCAATATCGTATAGTACAGCCGAAGTTTTATTATTTCCTTTTCTCAATCCTCTACCAATAGACTGCAAATTTCTAATGCGAGACTTCGACGGAGATGTAAAAACTACATTGTGTAGGTTCCTTATATTTATGCCTGTTGAAAATGTTCCATATGATGCAACAATAATTGCATCATCTTCCGTTTCTGTTGTAGCTCTGATTTGTTCTCTAGTATCGGCGTCCACATTTCCCGACACGAAAAATACTTTTCGTTCTCCAATGACAGAATCGGATATTAGTTTATGCAGTGGGACTCCATGTTTTTCGACAAAATTATATAATACAAGTGTATTACCTTTTAAATCCAATGTCAAATTTTTTATGAATTCATTTCTTCGTGGGTTGGTTACGATCCATTCAACCTCATCAGAATATTTCATTTTACGGATTTCTTTACAATTTTCTTTGGGGTATTTGAGAACAATAGCCTGTATTTTGAAATCTGCAAGTGTTTTATTGTCTATTAGTTTTCTTGTGGATGTTACTTGCAATGCTTCGCCAAACATTCCTGTTAAAACAAGTTTATGAGTTTTTGTCCCATCGAGAGTTCCGGTAGTTCCGAATCGAAACCTACAGGTTGTTAATTTGTCCATAATTTTATTGAGACTATTGGCCTTGAACAGGTGACATTCATCGCCTATAACTACTCCGAATTGATCCCAATAATCTCTCGGCATTTTATATATAGATTGCCAAGTGGATATTATAACTTTTTTGTCTGTGTGTTTATCTATCCCAGCCGAAATTTTATGACAATATTTTTCCACATTCCATCCATAATCCTTAAAGTCGCCGTACATCTGCTGAACCAATGATACGGTTGGAACGATAATTAAAATCTTTTTTCCTTTTACTTCAGGGTGCATATTGTAAAACCGTATCAAAGTATAGATCATCAAAGATTTTCCAGATGCGGTCGGTGATATCAAAAGTGTGCGATTTGTTTTGATTGCATGATATATTGCATCGAGTTGATAATCTCTGTATTCAATTTTATTTCCCTGACTATGCGGATTTATATGTTTGGCCAGGGCCCTCAAGTCGTCCGGTGTAAATCCCTTATCCCTTACATCTTCTTCATATACAATCTCGTAGTTGTTTTTTTCGCAAAAATGTTTGACTTGTGGTATCAACCCCATATACAATTTGCAGTTGAGTGGATTAAACAAACGTATTTTACCGTCCCATATTTTGTTTTTAAATGTAGGCATAAACTCAGCGCCGGGCACTTTGAATGTGAAATAGTCCACCAATTCTTTCAACATATACATTTCGGGTGAGTCTATCTGGGCATATACTTCGTTTAATTTACTTATGTAAAATTTACTCATTAGTTACCTTCAAGCCATTTTTTCCAATCAATATAATTTTTGACTGTCCATTTTTTTTGATCGATCAATATATCCAAAGTTTTGTCGATAAGTGTTATTATTTGTTTGAGGAGAAGTAACTGCTTTTTAGATTTTATCATTTCATCGTCATCATCAACCCAAATATTCAAATCTGCCTTTAATATCTTTGTTCCTTCTATCTCCCAACCCTTTGATAGAATTTCATCTTCAGACATTTTTCCAGTATAGTATTTTGTTTTAGATGCCAGTAGTTGTTTATATCCCAACTCTAAAAATTGATATTTTGTTTGATATATTTGTTGATGAGTCATCCATTTACCAATCAAATTTTGATTGTGTACTAACTCATCCTGCAATTTTAAAAAATCTATTTTTATATCCTGCTCAGCCTCTTGGAGCATTTCGGATAATTTTACCGAATATTTTTCTTCCATAATGTTCTTTCAAATAGGTATAATATTAAGAGCTGTATGATTCTATCGTATATGTCCTATACATAAAATCTGCGGTCGCGACAGGCGCTTCCGAAGTCGTATCGCTTGCAGTTAATGGGATGTCTCCGACAGCGATAGGAAATGCATCTTTAAATGTCACTTTTAGTATCGGCGTTGAGTGATTATTGTATATAATCAAAATCATATCGTCGCGTGTTTGTTCGCCGCTCAATCTTTTTGCGGCAGGAATATTTCCATATTGTTGAAAATTGTCTGGAAATCCAAGACTTGTCATCCAATCAAAAATCTCTAACCAATTTTTTAATTCTTCATCTACTAGAAAAGAAACTCCTAGTACAGAATATGTAAGTTTATCGCCCGGCTCTGGAATACGAACAAACGGAGTTTCTGCACTAGCCTCACCAAGAGTAACGCCTGGAATTGAAACCGATTGCACGTATTCAGTGAGTTTCGGACACATGTTTATTGAAAAGTTGAATGTCTGTGTATTCAACAAATTAACATTATCGGTATTTAGATCCACTAAAACAACTCCCCTTTGTTACTACTATTTAGTCATAAAAAAAGGGGGGATATAAAATCCCCCCGTATTCTGGTTTTTATTATTATTGTTCTTAGGCACCAGAGTTAATGTTGTCAACTCTAAAGATACGATAATACTGGTTGGCACGAGCACCACCAGCGAATGGGTTTGCAACCATGCCGTAGCGGGTTTTGAAACCGATTTTTGGTTGGAAAGTATTCTCACCAACGGCACGAACCATTTGCATCGGAACGTATGGGCAGTAGAAGTAACCCGCATCATATGGGGAAGTTCCTCTATAACCGACCATTGCGAAGTCATAGTTTCCAGCACCACCTGTGGCAGAGAAATATGGGTCGATATATACTTTCATGCGCTTGTTGAGTACACCGGCGAAAGTTTGGCCTGTGTCGTCTACTTGCAATGCAGTATCCATTTGTGGGTTGTAGTCCAGAAGTCCAGCCATTGCAAGTGCAGAAGCGACATCAGAAGAACAAACGATGGTGTTTGCTTTTCCGCGGCGAGTTTCTTTTGCAATGAGGTTAGCTTCACGCTCTACATGGAACATAAGTCCTTTGAAGTTTTCAACACTCCAACGACCGTCTGCATCAGTTGCAATATCAAAAATACCTTTGTTGGTCATTTGTGATTGCGCGCCAAGTTTCGCTTGAGCATACAGTGTACGCAGAACTTCGCGGTTGATTTCAGCAGTAATTTCAGTTGAAAGAATTGTTGACAATTCCGACTCTGCGTCGAGACCGTGAACGGCTTTCAAGTCTTGTGAAAGTTCCATTGTGTATTCTGCTTTCAGTGCGCGAGTTTTCGCAACGACTGATACGCGATCAATGCTGAATGCCATTTGGTTAAAGTGGCCATCAGAAGTCATTGCAGAACCGTCACCCAACTTTTCGGCTTCGGCTGTCGAGCCTGGAAGTCCAGTTGTGAATCCTGATCCATCAACGAGCGCATTTGAAGTAATAGTTGCGCCTGCGAATGGGTCTGTTCCTGCATGTGCAATAGTATCGTCGCCAGAAAACGCTGTATTTGCTTCGTCGTGCAGAGCTTCTGGATTAGCACCAGTATCCGCTTGTCCGTTATAACGCGATTTCATTGCAAAGATAAGTCCGGTTGGACCTGTCATTGGCTGTACACCGACAAGATCGTATGCCATAAGATTTGGCATAGAACGACGAATCATAGAAATGATTACGGGGTCGGAATATTGAAGAGCACCAGCGCCGGGCGCTGTTGGCGCTACGTTTGCTGGGCTTTCTTGCAAAGACTGCATAGTTACATTACTGTTACCAAGCATTGCTTCTTGTCTGGTTGCATTCTCTGTGTTTTCTAGAAGAATGGCGGTTACGCCTTTTCTATATGAATCCGTGATTGCGACTTGATCAGGGTGGTCAAGAACTGGCTTCCACTTCTCTTTCAACATTTGAATGTTATTTTGATTAAAGTCGTGCATTTTTTTCTCCTTAGTAGATTTTAATTTTTTGACTATCTTGTTTATTTATAAAAATTTAATCTTTCGGCTTGCTTAGCGCTCTTGCGTAAACATCCATAATAGATTTGGTTTTATTTTCTTCTTGAACCACTGGTGAATCCTCTACCGCTGTTTCAGTTGCCTCTTCTGAGAGTACAACACTTTCGACGATAGATTCTGATGGAAAATAATTATCTTTGATCAATGTAATCTTATTCATCATATCTTCCTGATTGGTATATTCAAGGCCTTCACTCAAAGAACGTACTTTTTCGGTTTGTGAAATTGTAAGTCCTTCAGTCACATCTTTCAAGATGATTTCTCTTTCCAACTCTTCAATAGTGTTTGACAGTTGGATATTCGCTTCAAACTGCTCGTTCAATTTTGCTTCTTTTTCTTCCAAATCCGCTAAGGCTTCACCGTAAAGATTTACCTTTTCTTCTGGTACGTCGACATAGTTTTCTTCGAAAACTTCTTTCAGTCCAGACATAAACGATTCCATAATTTCCACTTTAAGTCCACTTTCAATTGCAAGTTGGTTTTCTTTTACGAATTCTTTTGCAACATAAGAAAGATATTCATCAACTTTTTCCGACAATTCTTGACGAATGTCAGACACGTTTTCCTGAAGTTCTTCTTCATAGTCAACATAAATTTCTTCTAATTTCTCATTAACTTTTTCGACTACCGCAGCCTCGAAAATAGTTGAAACTTGGTTTTGGAACTCTTCTGTGAGTTCTTGACCTTGCAACATTGCATCAACATGTTCTTTTACGTCGATATCTTCTGCTTCGACTCTATACTGAGCTGACATTTTTTGTACTTTAGTTTCTTCTTCGATGTGGTCGTCTTCATCGCATTCGGTTTCTTGCTCATCGTCAAGATCCTGATCAACATCAGTATCTTCTTCGAGAGTTTCCTCTTCAACAGATTCGATTTCTGAATCTGTGTCAGTTTCCGCTTCCAACTCTTCGTCAGTTACGATTGATTCATCAAGTTCGATTTCAACATCTGTTACTACGTCATCTGAAACGACTTCTTGGTTCTCTAAGTCTTTGCTCATTTTGTTTTACTCCTATAGGATTTAATTTATATTTATTTATAATATTTACAATTTTGACATGAAATTTTTGAAAAGTTTTATTTTCGTTTCCATAAGTTCTTTTGATGGGGCCTCAACCATAGTCTTATGCATATCAGATATGTCACGTTCAACCACTGCGCCGTTACTCCAAACCCATTCTTTTCCTTCCATAATGCCATTCACAAACGCATCTGGTGCGCTTGGGTCTGCAACAATATCGGCGGCCGTTGCAAGATAAAAATCATCCTGCACAACATTTTTACCGCCGGTCTGTTTTACGCTCCCCATACCTCTAGAAGAAACACCGAGCGATGCACCCTCTTTTATTAGGTTTGACACAATAGCTCCATATGGAGTTTCTTTCATTATTTTTGCTTTCCCCACATAATTATTTCCCTCTTTTTTAAGAGATTTGATCATATGAGAAACACGTTCTAAATTAATAGCCGGACCATCTGGGTGACCTAATTCACCAAAGGCCCGGTTTTTGTCGATATATTTTTCAGTGTACCTACGAACTTCTTTATCCATGATCTCGCCCGGATATTCTCGTCCATTTCTATTTTTGATATTAGACTGTAAAAATACACCCTCGATAAAAAGGTTTTCACCTTTAGATTCTACCAGAATTTCTTCAACTATTTCTGTAATAAGTCTCATAGTCCTGTCCTCTTATTCATCGATCTTTTTCTTTTCATATTAGAAATGTTCATTTTACCTTTTCTTTTACGCGCAGATCTTGTATTTCTAATACTCATTTTCTTGGCATCGACCGGATTAATTCTAACTTCTCTTTTGCCAACTACTTTATAACCCGCACGACTACTTTTGAATTTAATTTTGCGGGCCCCGCCACGGATAACCTTTGTCCGTTTAACTGCCTCTGCGATTTCTTCATCAGTCGCGTTTTGAAATTCTTCAAATGATAACATTTTTAATTCCTCTTTTTTTAATCTTCGTCAGAATACTCGTCATACTCTGCTTCTGGTTGTACTGTGTCGGCGGTTTCAACTTCAGCATCATCATCTTCTAAATCGATGTCGTCTGACAGGTCTGGCTCTTGAAAGAGTGTCTGTCCGTACTCCTGTTTAAAATCATCGATCTCATCAGATATTTTTTGTTTCAAAATATCGTGTATTTGATTTTGTGCTTCTATGCCCTGATCCATCACTGCATTGTCTACTATATCAAGATATTTATTATTTATATTATCTTCGGTCATTATTATTCCTCTTCTTCCACATTTTTAAAGATTTTGTCTTTTTGTTCTTCGTCAATTTCTTTTCTCATTTGTGCAATTTCCTCGTCGCTGAACTTCAGCAAGTTGCGCTGCACCCATTTGTGGGAATAGTATTTTCCCATATAATCAGTCATATTAGACAACAAATCAATTCTATCTCTGATCATTTCTGTATTTTTAATTTCAGAATAGTAAGAATCTTGTGTGAAATCAAAAATCAATTTTTGTGAAATCACTTCCCATTCATCGGGAGTCACAATTCCTTTTAACAAAACCTGAGTTTTTAGTAAGTCCAAAAATAACTCACTAAACTGATTTCTAAGTCTTACGATAAATCTATTAAATTTGTATTCATCTCTATTTATCTCTTGCGCTCGGCCGATTGCAATCGAGGCCTCTGGCTCAAGTCTTGAAATGGGAACATTTAATGATTTGTATAATTTTTTCTGAAAATATACAACATCATCCATCTCACCTAAATTCGATCCGCCAGGCAATGTTTCTATTTCTGTGCCCCGTCCACCTTCACGTCTTGGAAACCAAAAATCTTCTAACATAGACATATGCCGCCTATCATCTTTGACTTCGCCTGTGGTGGCATCATATGCGACTTTATTTTTGTATCGATTCATAATGTCTGCAATATATTGTTCAGCCTTGAGTTTTGGGAGGTTTCCGACATCAATATAAAACACTCTCCGCTCAGGGGCGCGTGTCCATCTGTATATCACAACAGAATCTTCTACCATTTTAAGTTGATTTAGGGCCTTGATTGCTTTATGCAAATGTCCGATAACATGATTTCTTCTGTTATCTTTTAAACCAGATGCTACATGTGCAATCGCATCTGTGGTTATGGGAATACCGGATGTTTTGTCTCCCAGCTTCAACCCCTTTTCGTTGTAGATATAGTATTCTTTTACAGATTTTACAAGTTTACCTTGTGTTTTTTGGTCTTTTTCAATCTGTTTTACTTTTTTGATACAACGGGGATCAATTTTTCTTAATTCTTTTATACCGTCTTTTGATTTTTTTTCGTCTATTATAATATGATAGAAAATTCTACCATCTATGTACCAACTTCTAAAAATGTCATATCCATTTCTATTGAAATTCAATAGAGTAAGAACATTTTCAAATTCTTCGACTAATTTTTTATTTACTGCATCTGATTGGTCGATATTTTTTGTTAGTAGTTTTACAGGATTTTCGTCCGCTTCGTTTACGATTGCTTCTGATACAATATCATCTATCGCAACCTCGACTTCTGGATAGATAGACATATCTCTATATCGGTCTATTAATTCCGAGTCGCTCTTTGCAGTATTTTCGAGATTTAGTGTTTGATTATAAAAATTGCTGGAAACAGTCAAAGAACCGTCATCAGTCATGCTCTGGGGAGGCACAAACGATTTCAGTTCTTTGGTCTGTTCAGCGGTTTTTAAGAGGGTAAACCCAAATAATTTCACTTCCATTATGTATTCCGATCACAATAATTTAATTATTTACGATATTAGTGTGGTGCCAGTAGTCGTATGCAAAAGTAACAGTAAATTCTTCGATAGTGTCATTATTTTCCCAACCAAGTTCGATCGATGAGATTTCTGTTGGAAAGAGACCGTGAAACTGATATGTTGCAATAGGACGATCTTGATCACCCTTCTTATTTAGGTGCTCTACAAACGCATCAGCTTTGTAACTGGACAAAGAATTATCTGCTGCGGATTGTCTATTACCTTCATGCGAATTGATACCAGCCATCCACTGTTCCATTGCATTTCTGATATCGAATGATTCAGAATTCATAATTGTTACAGTCCAAGGTTCAAAAGTTCTGTTTCCAGCGACTCTAACTTGCCGCCCGAAATAAGGAACATCGATTGCAGTAACCGTAGCAGATGGAATCTGCGCCGATTTTATCATATATGTACCTTGACTATCAAGGCCGCCTGGGATACTAATACCACTTGGTAAGTTGATCTTCGCCCGAAATAAATTCGGGCGAGCGCCACCATCACCAAACTTTGATTTGAATCCGTCTATGTTAAATGCCATTTTTTATCTCCTATTTTTATCTATTTATATTTAAACCGCGCCAACGATTTCATTAAAATCAACACCTGTGCGTACTGCAACAAAGTTGAGTTGAACAAAGTTGATAGATTTCGCAGGCTGGATAAAAATGTCACCGATGAATTCGTTTCTATCAACAACTTCACCACTATTGTTGGTGTCGTCACAGACAACTTTAAAGTCATAGATACCTCTGCGACCTTTAACATCTCTGAGGAAAGGTTCGATCAAAGCGGTAAATTGCGCTCTTGTAAATTCATCATTGAACTCAAACAATGTAAATTTCGCGGCAGTCGCAATAGATTTTTCGAGGACAATAAACAACCTTCTAACATTAATTCTGCTAAACGCTGATGGTTTCATTGTAAAGGTCTTGTCACCGAATAAAACTGTTCCTTGTCCGGTGAAATTAACAATCGGATTGATAGCAGACTTATAAAGATTGTCTCTATCCGATTTGTCTTGAGATTGCATTGTTTTTACAACACCTCTTACTACACCACGATTGAAACCTGCTGGGGAGAACCATGCATCACGTTCATTTTCACTTCTGATCATCAATCCAGCGGTATCACCGTTGAATGGAATGTATCTATATGTGTCATTATATTTGTCGGTGACATATTTGTAGTTGGAGTCTGCAAATGCGTAGTTACTTTTTCTGACTAAATCAAAAAATGCAAGTTGTGCGGCAACATTCAT
>Ga0233444_10005401_pt1 | contig 11818 bp, 9 predicted proteins | sample SI_124_October20_6_FD_182792 | JGI IMG/M metagenome (GOLD analysis project Ga0233444, IMG submission 182792) | Seawater microbial communities from Saanich Inlet, British Columbia, Canada - SI_124_October2016_10_MG | ecosystem: Environmental > Aquatic > Marine > Inlet | place: Canada: British...
ACGTTTGTTTCCAAAAATCAGATGGAATGACTTGCATCTTCAGATCATATGGTATGGCAGGGAATATTGTCCTGCAAGGGGGTGGGATATCGAAAAGGACTTGATCACCAAAAAAATAGGAAGAAAAACAGTGCTGAAAAAACAGTTAAAAAACTAAAGTTAGTCTGATTTTTCTAAATCCTTGAATTCATTTTTTTTCTGATTGTAGTATTTAGAATAGGCCAAAATACGTTTAATGACCAAGGGTCGAGGACCGTTTACGAAATGTTTTTTATCAAAGTAATTTTGCTCCATGCAATGGCTTTACTTTAATAACGTAACAAAAACTAAAAAATTATCTACTGGGTCAAAACTATTTGATGATCTTCAACCATCTTTCTCAAGTTGATGATGGCATAACGCATTCTTCCAAGAGCTGTGTTAATACTTACTCCTGTTATTTCTGCAATTTCTTTAAAACTCATGTCTCTGTATAGACGCATGTTTAGGACTTCTTTTTGATCTTCGGGTAACTCTGTTATTAAATTTTGAAGATCGTTAACTACTTGATCTTTGATCAGATTGTTTTCCGCATTGGGCGTATTGTCGGTAATGAACTGAAAAACATCATAATCATCACTAGCCTCAAATTTAGGCATACGATTGGATTTTCTAAAGTAGTCTATAACTAGGTTGTGTGAAATACGCATAACCCAAGAAAGAAACTTACCTTCTTCGTTGTATACCCCTTTTTTGAGGGTTTTAATCACTTTTATAAAGGTCTCTTGGAAAATATCTTCTGCGATATCACGATCGAGTACTTTAGAAAAAATAAAGTTGTAAATCTTTGATTTGTGTTTATAAATCAATTTTTCGAGTGACTTTTCATCTCCTAGTATATATTCATTAACAAGGTGAGCGTCAGTTTGTTGATGAAGTTGTGAGATTTGCATAAACTACTTTTTTCAGCGAAGCTGTTTAAACGTTTCGTTACGGTTTAAAAGTAGTTTTGTGCTATAGGCCTTTTTTATTTAATACAAATATAGAGATATTTTGATGAAAATCAAATGTTTATTTATTTCATCGAATTTTAAAGGAAGTGGGAAGAGGGTTTGCCAAGATTAGTTGTAATTTTACTTTTCGATTATAATAAATGGCGAATATCCTCGATTTAGACACCAAAAAGTATATCATCATTAAGGGAGCTCAACTCCACAATCTTAAACATGTTGATGCAGTATTTCCTAGAAATGAAATGACGGTTGTCACGGGACTGTCGGGCTCTGGTAAGTCCTCATTGGTTTTTGATACGCTCTATGCAGAGGGGCAAAGGCGCTATGTAGAAAGTCTTTCTTCTTATGCCCGTCAATTTATGGGAAAACTCAACAAACCTAAGGTTGATGAGATCAAAGGCATCGCCCCTGCCATTGCAGTCGAACAGAAAGTATCTTCTTCCAACCCCAGGTCGACGGTAGGTACCAAAACAGAAATATATGACTACCTGAGATTACTTTATGCTCGAATTGGAAAAACCTTCTCTCCGATTTCGGGAAAGCAGGTTAAAAGCGACAGTGTTAAGGATGTTTTGGAAAGTCTAAAAAATGAATTTACCAACGGAGAGAAACTTCTCCTTCTCGCCCCCATAAACGATCCTATAGAAAAGAGAAATGACCGGTTGGGCATTTTAAAACAACAGGGATTTGCTAGGATTTTTGTGAACGGAGAAGTACTTCGAATTGAGGAAATTACTAAAGCTCCAAAGGAGAACTATGCACTTGTCGTAGATCGAATTATTGTTCGCCAAGAGGAAGATTTTTATCAAAGGGTGGCCGATGCCATAGAAATTGCTTTCTATGAGGGCAAGGGTGCCTGTGCATTATGGTCATTGGACCAAAAAAAAGAGTTTAGCTTTTCCAACCTTTTTGAATTGGATGGAATGTCTTTCGTTACCCCCAATATTCATTTTTTCAGTTTTAACAATCCATTTGGAGCTTGTAAAAAATGTGAAGGTTTTGGGGACATCATTGGAATTGACTCTGAATTGGTGGTTCCCGACACCAGTCGATCTATTTTTGACGATGCCATTGCCCCATGGCGGGGAGCAGGCATGCGAAAATTTCACAAACAACTCATCGAAAATGCCTATAAGTTTGATTTTCCTATCCACAAACCTTATTATCAACTGAGTGAAAAGGATATCGACACCTTATGGGAGGGAAACTCCTATTTTACGGGAATCAATAAGTTTTTTAAAAAAATAGAAGCTAAAAATTATAAAATACAAAATAGGGTACTGCTGTCTCGCTACCGAGGAAAAACAGCCTGCTACGATTGTGAAGGCTCCCGTCTCAGAAAGGACACCAACCATGTAAAAATTGGTGGTGAAGCATTATCGACGCTACTCCACTTGCCTATTGATGAATTGGGCGTATTTTTTAATAAGCTCAAGCTCAATGCTTATGACAGTAGTGTATCGAGTCGTATTTTAAAAGAAATTAAATCGAGAATTCAATTTATTCAAGATGTTGGTTTGGGTTATCTCAATCTCAATAGAAAAGCCAACAGCTTGTCTGGTGGCGAATCACAACGTATTAATCTGGCGACTTCCTTAGGCAGTGCTTTGGTTGGCTCTATGTACATTTTAGATGAACCGTCTATAGGACTTCATTCCCGAGACAATGAACGCTTGATTATGGTTTTAAAAAAGCTTCGGGATTTAGGCAATACGGTCATTGTAGTGGAACACGACGAAGAGATCATGAATTCAGCCGATAAAATCATTGATATGGGTCCAGAGGCAGGAACCTATGGAGGAGAAATAGTGGCCGAGGGAGATTTAAAAGGCATTTGTGAATCAGAAAGTTTGACCGCCAAATACTTACGTAACGAAATGGCTATTCCTATTCCTTCAAAAAGAAGAAAAAGCCGGAGTAAAATAATACTGACGGGCAATAGAGAAAATAATCTTAAAAATATTGACGTGGAATTTCCCTTGGGTTGTATGACTGTCGTGACAGGCGTTTCGGGAAGTGGAAAATCAACATTGGTAAAGAAAATACTTTATCCTGCCTTACAGAGGGAAAAGGGTATTTTCACGGATAAACCTGGGCAATATGATGCCATCAAGGCCCCTTTTGAAAAGATAAACAGTGTAGAATTTGTAGATCAAAATCCCATAGGCAGGTCTTCTAGATCCAATCCTGTGACCTATATCAAAGCCTACGATGAAATTAGGAACCTTTACGCAAAACAACCCTTGTCTAAAAATCGAGCTTATCAGGCTAAACATTTTTCTTTTAATGTGGATGGTGGTCGATGCGACCATTGTAAAGGGGATGGTAATATCACTATCGAAATGCAATTTATGGCCGATGTTGTCTTGCAATGTGAGTATTGTAAAGGAAAACGGTTCAAAAAAGAAATTTTGGAGGTTGACTTTAGAGGAGTTTCATTGGACCAATTACTTGAAATGAGTGTTGATAACGCCATTGAATTCTTTGAAAAAGAAGACCAAACCAAAATGGTACAAAAACTTAAACCGCTTCAAGATGTAGGTTTGGGGTATGTCGCACTGGGACAGCCCTCCACTACCCTCTCTGGTGGTGAAGCTCAAAGGATTAAATTGGCTTCATTTATCGGAAGAGGAACGACCAAAGATAAAATCGTGTTTATTTTTGATGAACCCACAACTGGGTTGCATTTTCACGACATCAACAAACTCCTGCTTTCCTTTAATGCACTTATTGAACAAGGGCATACTGTAATTGTGGTGGAACACAATTTGGATTTAATCAAATGCGCTGATCAACTAATTGATTTGGGGCCAGAGGGCGGAAAAAATGGTGGGGAATTGTTAGCTATGGGAACACCTGAAGAAGTAGCACTTGTCAAAAGTTCCTTTACTGGGCAATACCTTTCTCAAAAGCTTTCACTTTAAGCCTTTTTTACAGAAGGTAGTAGTTTACTCAAAAACGCTTGAATGTCTCCTGTAAGCTTTAGGAAGTAGGCCAGAATAGCAAAAACAGTTCCTATAAATAAAGATCTTAATACCAAAGAGAAAAAGGGAGTAAAGTCAAATGGTATCCAAGAAATACAAAAGTACAGTAGTAGAATGATCCCCAATGTATAAAAAGTCTGCTTGCTATAGGGATTGATTTTAAACCGGACTTGAACCAATAGAATCTTTAAAAAATTAATCATCACGATTACCATTAGGGTAGCGTAGGCTGCCCCAATTATACCATACCACTGAATAAAGTAAAGATTAAGAATTACGGCTAAAACCGCAGAAGCTGTTGAAAACCAAAACACATAGCTGTAATATTTTGAATTGGTGATGATGTTGTTTATACACCCCATGGACATGGTAAAAATCTTACCTACAGAAACGATGAGAACGACCTCCAATGCTACTGTATAGTCTCCTAAATTAACCCAAGCATAGAAATCATTGAGGTTTAAATTGACTAGTAAAAACAACAGTCCTGAAACTAAAAGTAGGTTGTTTGCGCTTTTTTTCAATAGCTTATGTAAGGTTGATGCATCGTCTTCATTAATTGCTTGGGCAACCAACGGACTGATGATTTGAAACATCGCTCTCCCAGGGAATTCAATCACTGCGGCGATAAATATGGCTACGCTGTAATAGGCAACATTTTCTACTGTTAAAATATTGGAGATCATGGATTTGTCAATATCCAAAATCAAACTTGCTGCAGTACCAGACATAAAAATTAAAAGACTGTATCGTAAAATGGATTTGAACTGCTGGGGTAATAACAAAGTAAATTTAGGGGTGTATTTGACCAAACTATAGACGATGACCATAAACAATCTTAAATAGTAACCGAAGATCAGGGCCATAATAAATTCATCAAGGTCCAATCCTCCATAGGAGTAAATCAAAAGAAGTACAAAAATCAAAGCCCTCGGGAAAAATTCCTTTAGGAAATTTCCAAAAACAGAAAACAACTGTATTCTGAGCCAATTGTAAAACACTTCAAAAAGAGCAGTGGAAAAGGCTACAGTCAGAATCAAATAGGCATACTTTCCTATTTCTTGATTTTTAGTAGCGATAAAAGTGGTTATTTCTTCCTGCAAAAAAAAGCAGCTGATCAAGAGCAGAGAAAAAACCAAGAGTGGAACAAAAAGTGAAAAGCTCAAAAGTCTGTCTTTTTCTTCTTTGGTTTTGCAACTGCTATAGAATTTAATAACAGCATGCTGAACACCAAAGGATATAAAAGGTTGTACCAAATTGGACAGGGCCAACAAAGCAACAACCAATCCTTGAAGTTTGCTCCCCATGTGGGTTGGATAGAGATAGACTGTGTTGATTGCACCAATCAAAAATGCAAAAGCTATGCTGATGCTGTTGTAAAATGATTGCTTGGCTATAATTCCCATTATCTTTTTGGTATAGGTTTGATTTTAAGTTTTTGATACCCAAAAAAGGATATAATTGAAACAAAAATCAATAAAGAAATTAGTCGAATATTAGTTCCTGTTTGAATAACAGGGGGGTCAAAACGAAATACTATGCTGTGCTTACCCGAAGGTACCTTTAATCCCCTCAGAATATAATTGACAGGAAATAGACTGGCCTTTTGGTTGTCGATGGTTACTGACCAACCTTTGGGATAGTACATTTCTGAAAAAACGATGAGTTGTTCTTCATCAGCTTCAAAATCGTATATCAGATGCGTGGGATGGTATTGCACCAATTCAATATTTTTTAACTGCTTGGCGTTGTAAACTAATGGTAATTCGGATGGAAACTCGGATTTTAAAACCACGGCTTGTCGGTTAAAGTCAATTGTTTTCATTGACTCTAGGACAGCATCGGCACTTTCTTTTATCAAAAGGGAATCCACGGGCCAAGCAACACCCATTACATTTGGATTTTGAATTACTTTTTGTTCATTTTTTTCTTGAGTCAACAGATATTTGACATTGAGGATGTCCATCACACCAGCAATTTGGTGGGTGGTGAAAAAGTCAAACAACTCTTCATATCTTCTAGGTTTGGCTCCATGATAGCCTCCAATGGCATTGTGGAAATAGGAGGTTCTTGCCCCAGAAAGATTTAATCCTGGTTCATAGACCCTAAAGCGAGTGGTGTCTTTTGCAATAAATCTATCCCCCTTTTTGGCTTGAAACAAGTTTTTTTTCTGTCTAGGGCTTACAAACAGATCTCTGTCTATATAGCGTTGAGATACACCAATAAGATCGGACATCATTAGAGCAATCAAAGCGGCAAGTGTTATTTTTTTGGAAAGTTTTCCTTGAGTAAAGTAATATAATAGCGCCCCAATGACCAAGCAATACAGAACTGCCCTAATCAAATCATAATTGAAAATCGTTTTTCGCGCTACTACAATTTGATCCATTAATATGGATCCATAAGCATCCCTAAGGTAGGAATCCATAGCACCAGAAAAATCTAAAAATCCTTTTGAAAAAATCAGAATTAGCAAAGCCATAACAAAGGCTGCTGTTGGCTTTAGAATTTTGCTGGCCTCTAGTTTTTCTGGTTTTTGAAATAGACGGTAAAGTCCCAAGCAAGCCAATACAGGAAAACAAAACTCTAAAATTACCTGAATAGAACTAACAGCTCGAAATTTATTGTAGAGTGGGAAATAATCAATAAAAAATTGTGTTAAAAAGGATAAGTTTTTTCCCCATGATAACAATAAAGACAAAATGATCCCTGCTAAAAGTCCGTTACGCAATCGCCCTTTAACCAAGAACAGAGTCAAAAAGGCGATAAAAATAACGGTAACCCCGACATAGGCGGGTGCTTCTAGTATGGGCTGACTTCCCCAATAGGTTGGAACATTGGAGACAAAACTTTTGGCTTGTGAACTCGACAATCCTTTTTGAATCAGAAATTCATATAGCTCAGAACTTACTCCCAAATTTTCGGAAGATCCTCCTCCCTGAATCCTGGGAGCCAAAAGGTTAAGGCTCTCAAAAATTCCGTAACTGAATTGGGTGATATAATCGGTTGAGAGCCCACTACTCCTTTCCTTGGTACTTCCATCCGGGTTTAATTTTAATTCACTCTTTCCTCTGGTACTGAATTGGGTGTATTCTGCGGTAGCCAATAGCGGAGGAGCATTGAGTCCTAAAGCCATGATACCCGCCAAAAAAAGTAAGAGGGATTGATGTATGAAACTTTTAACGGCTTTAGTCTTCACTGCATGAATACCATATACTACACCGATAACCAACATCAACAAGAGCATGTAATAGGTCATTTGATAATGATTAGCTCTTATTTGCATTGACAAGGCCACTACTGTTAGAGCAAAGCCCCAAAAACGTTTTTCATTTAAGATCATGTACATACCGCCAATGACCAATGGCATATAGGCCAATGCTTGGGCTTTGGTATTGTGTCCCACCTGTAAAATGATCAGTAGATAGGTAGAGAGTCCATAGGCCAAAGCACCAAAAACGGCAATGGGAATGGGCATTTTGATGATTAGTAAAAAAAGGTAAGCACTGAAAAGATAGAGGAATAAAATTTCTGCCGGTTGTGGAATCAATTGAAAAACCTTGTGAATTGGGGTCAAAAAATCGTAGGGGTAGCGTGCGCCCAATTGGTAGGTTGGCATTCCTCCAAAGGCATTGTCGATCCAGTAAATTTCCTCGTCGTTGTTTTCTCGATAGTCCTGTAGTTGTTTGGACATAGCGGTATATTGGCTAATGTCGGACTGAATGAGCGACTTGCCAGACATGACGGGATAGAAAAACAAAACAGAAAATAAACCAAAGCCAAAGATAACAGCTAAGTGCCATAAGGTCTGTTTGTTGAAAAACAACTCAATCAATTTCTTCATACTCTATGTATTCTCCCATTTCATTTTTGGGTTTTTTAGTCTGATTTTTGGGGGGAGAAGAAAAATCGTTAGGTTCAAAATCTTTCATTTTTTTGGACAAACGGTTGATGAAATATTTGATAAAAAAAGGGGAGATGAATCTAAAGATATAGACGATAACCGTCAAAATCAAAAAAAACTTAAGCAGTCCGATCACGATAATTAGATTAGGTATTTAGCTTCAAAAGTAATTAAAACTTATGACTATTGTGATGTTTTTGAAAGCGCCTAAGTCTTAGAAATAAAATTAGATTTATCTTGCAAAAAAATTCTAAATGCTAAGGCGACCCTCGCTGTTGTTTATTTTTTTAACTGGCTTGATTCAAGCCCAATATACGGATCAGATCAATTCTAATCGACCTGGTGCCTCTATAGGAGCTTTTGCAGTAGGAAAAGGAATCATTCAGTTTGAAGGTGGTTTTGAATATCGAAAATACAAACACGAGGGATACAATTATTCAACGGTTAATGGAAAGATCGCCTTTCTGTCTTTGCGATGGGGATTTTTGTCGGAACGATTAGAATTGACCTATCAAGGTTCGTTTATGTTTGATAAATTGACTAATAAAATATCGAGTCAAGATATTGTTACGGAAAGAAAGGGGTTTCTTCAGAATTTTTTAGGGGTCAAGTATTTAATTTACGATCCCTTCAAAAAAGAGACAGAAGTAAACAACTACAGCTGGAAAGCGAATAACGGATTTAAATTAAAGCATTTGATTCCGGCCGTATCCCTAACTGCTGGAGGGAATTTTATTTTTGATAAAAACCACCCCTACCCTTTTGGAGATGTTTATGATCTGATGTATCGACCTATTTTTTTTCAAAATTTGAATACTCCCACTGATAAAGAACCTTTATTGTCTCTAAGAGGGGTTTTGGCCTCTCAATCCCATTTTTTAGGCACTTGGGTTTTTGTTACAAATTTTATTTATGACCGCTATTTGACGGAACAAACAGCCAAAAGCTATATTCTAACCCTCACGCATACCTTCCATCCTTTGTGGTCTGTATATTTGGAAAATGAAGGGCTTTTTTCCGAGCGCTACAAGGATCAGATTTTTAGAACGGGAGCGGCCTATCTATTTTCCGACAACATTCAAATTGAAGGCTCTTTAGGGGTAAATACCAACACCCGTCCCAGTGCGCTTTTTATCAATTTAGGTGTATCTTATCGATTGAATTTCCACAAAAGCTTTATCAGTGCGGCTGAGATTGAATATAACAAATCTAAAGAGGAGGAAAAGGAATTGAAAAAAACCATGAAGAAAAACAGTAAGGCCGAAAAGAAAAGAGCTCGTAAAGCAAAAAGAAACTAATAGATGGGTAAAGAAGTAATTGACATTGTTGAAATTCACTCTAGAAAAGACCTGAAAAGGTTTGTCGAATTTTCTTTTTTCCTTTATTCCAAAAATCCTTATTGGACTCCTCCTATCATCAGTGAAGAAATTGACACTTTAGACCAAGCGAAGAACCCCGTTTTTAAAAATGCAAAAGCGCATTATTTCCTTGCTTTTAAAAAGGGGGAAATTGTTGGTAGAATTGCGGTTATGATTAACTGGATTGAGGTAAATACCTTACAAAAGAAAAAGGTTCGTTTTGGTTGGTTTGATGTGATCGATGATATGAATGTTACGAAGGCCTTGATGGAAAAAGCACACGCCATCGGACTTGAAAATGGGATGGACTTTATTGAAGGGCCTGTGGGTTTCTCCAATATGGATAAAGCGGGTATGTTGGTCAAAGGTTTTGAAGAAAGCAATACTATGATTACTTGGTACAATGCACCTTACTATTACGACCATTTTAAAAATCTGGGATACGAAGACCTCGCTGTCTGGGTGGAGTATGAAATTAAGCTCAGTTCTTTTGAAGCATCGCCTGAGAAGATTAAAAAGTTTTCGGATTTGATGTTGGAACGATATGCATTGAAAATTTTGGATTTTAAATCTAAAAAAGAAATTATTCCTTATGTTGAAAAAATGTTTGTTTTGCTTGAAGAGACCTATGGCAAACTACAAACTTTCGTTCCCATTCAAAAGCACCAAATTCAGCAGTATAAGGAGAAGTATTTTCGTTATATTCATCCAGAATTTATCAAGTGTATTGCAAATCAGAACAATGAATTGATCGCTTTTTGTATCACCATGCCCTCTTTTACCAAAGCCCTAAAAAAAGCCAACGGCAAAATGTTTCCCTTTGGATTTATATATTTATTGAAGGCACTTTATTTTAATTCTAGGGCTTCTTTTTACCTTATTGGCGTTCATCCCAAATATCAAAATAAAGGCGTGACTGCAATCATTTTTAATGAAATGCAAAAAACCTTCAATAAGCAGGGGTATCATATTGTTGAGACCAACCCAGAGTTGGAGGAAAACAGTTCGATTCAAAATCTCTGGAAAAACTATGAACACCGGTTGCACAAAAGGAGACTTACGGTAACTCAAAAATTAAAAAAGGGAGCTACGACCTAAAGTCATAAACTCCTAAAATTTGTTTAATTGATTTATTATTTCGAAGCAAAATACAATATAATTTCAAAAAATGATTAATCAGGGAACCATCATTGCAAAAGCCACAGGTAGTGGGAGTGCTGCTATCAGTATGTTTAGGATTTCGGGGAGTGAATCCATAGCAATGATCTCTCAATGCTTCAAGGCGAAATCCCCCAAGAAATGGAAAAAACAAAAGAGCCACACTGTTCATTTGGGATTACTTAACTGGGACGGCGCAACCATTGACGAGGTTTTGGTAAGTATTTTTAAAGCTCCTCATTCTTACACTGGTGAAAATGTGGTTGAAATATCTTGTCATGGTTCTAGTTTTATACAGGAAGAAATTTTACGGTTGTTTATTTCTTTGGGAGCTCAGCCAGCAAAGCCTGGAGAATTTACCCTCCGTGCTTTTTTAAATCAGAAAATGGATTTGAGCCAAGCCGAAGCAGTTGCCGATTTGATTGTATCGGAAAGTAAAGCAGAACACGAGGTGGCTCTGAACCAAATGAGGGGAGGATATACTGCCGAAATCGCTCATTTAAGGCAAAAACTAATGGATTTTGCTTCACTGATCACTCTAGAATTGGATTTTTCTGAAGAAGATGTGGCTTTTGCCGATCGTACTGCCTTAAACCTTTTGCTTGAGGAGTTGCAATCAAAAATCAAATCTTTACTCGATTCCTTTCAATATGGCAGTGTGATCAAAAAAGGCGTTCCTGTCGCCATAGTAGGAAAACCGAATGCTGGCAAATCTTCACTACTAAATGCCTTGTTGAACGAGCAGCGAGCCATTGTTTCAGATATTCCAGGTACTACCCGAGATACCATCGAAGATACTTTGACCTTGTCAGGGATTCAATTCAGGTTTATTGATACCGCAGGGCTTCGCGAAACCCAAGATCAGATCGAGGCAGTGGGAGTCGCTAGAGCAAAAGAAAAAGTGGCGCAAGCCAAAATAATGCTCTATCTCTATGATCCCAATGACACAGATATTTCGGAAATAATTACCGCACTCAATGAATTTAAAAGAAAAGATTTAATTATCGTTTTGGTTGAAAATAAAATAGATTTGATCGGAGACCTAAAAGGGACTTCTTTAATCTCTGAATTAAAAAAACAGTCCTCTCATTTCTCTTATGATGCCCTTTGTGGTGTTTCAACTTTTGATACCCGATCGATTGCCCAGTTGAAAGAAATACTCTTTAGGCAGGTAAACAATATCGCTATTCAGGGAGATGTTGTCGTTTCCAATGCAAGGCATTATGAAGCACTTCAGAATGCACTCAAATCAATAATAAATATTAAAATGGGTCTTGAAAATGAGTTGAGTGGGGATTTGCTTAGCGTTGACATCAATGAGGCCCTTCATTTTCTTGGAGAAATTTCTGGAGAAATCACCAATGATGAGTTACTCGGAAATATTTTTAGTAAGTTTTGTATTGGTAAGTGATTAAAGGTTTC
>Ga0233444_10005407_pt1 | contig 11800 bp, 4 predicted proteins | sample SI_124_October20_6_FD_182792 | JGI IMG/M metagenome (GOLD analysis project Ga0233444, IMG submission 182792) | Seawater microbial communities from Saanich Inlet, British Columbia, Canada - SI_124_October2016_10_MG | ecosystem: Environmental > Aquatic > Marine > Inlet | place: Canada: British...
TTAATAACACCTACGATTATATTTTTCTTGATGACTTTCACTATGAAGATATCCCATCATGTGTTAAGCCTTCCAATTTAACTGCTTCAAATATTACTTCAAATAATGCCGATATAAGCTGGGTTGCTGGTGGAAATGAGTCTTTATGGCAAATTCAATGGGGAACTATAGGCTTTATCCCTGGGACAGGTACAATTGATACTACATCTAATCTAAATTATTCCTTAAATGGACTTAACTCTTCTATGGGTTATGATTTTTATGTAAGAAGTCTGTGCGGTGCTGGAGACACAAGTTATTGGCAAGGCCCTCTTACCTTTAATACATTAATACAAGGACCAGTTGGTGTAAACTGTAGTTCTGGAGGGAATTCAGGTATTATTTATTTAGATGATTTAGAAAGTCAAGGTGGTTGGACAGGAAATTTTGGTAGTGGATCTTTCGTTTCAAACGGAATGTGGAATGTTAATTCTGGAAGTACTGGTTCTTTTGCGACTGGACCTGATTTTTCTCATAGCGGAAATAACTACTTTTACTATGAAACGAGTGGAACAAATCCAACATCAGGAAATATTGTCTCTCCTTTAATCGACTTAAGTACAGCAACTGATGAAGCAGAACTTTCATTTTGGATTCATGCTTATGGTGCCGAAATGGGAACCTTAAATTTAGGGATTGGAACTTCTCCAACAGGCCCGTTTAATACAGTTTTCTCAACTAGTGGAGAAATACAAACTTCAAATATTGACCCTTATCAAAATGTGGGAATTAACTTATCAAGTTATTTAGGGCAACAGATATACCTGCAATTTGATTATACTAGTGGTAATTCATACACTGGAGATATAGCTATTGATTTAATTGAAGTTAACTCTTGCATTTCTTGTCCAAGTCCTTTACCTTCTTCACTTTCTGTAAATAGTATTGCTGCGGATTCTGTAACTTTAAGTTGGCAAGGTTCTGCTAATCAAAATAGTTGGTTAGTTTATTTAGTTCCAGACACCTCTACACTATCTAACACATCTCCTATTTTAGTTAATAACGATACAGTTAATTTAGCAGTAAATCCTAATTTAAACTATAACTTTTATGTAAATGGAATTTGTAATGCTGGTGACACAAGTATTTTAGCAGGGCCATTGGGTTTCAGTACTCCATGTGTAAGTTTTGTTTCATTCCCTTATTTACAAGAATTTAATGCTTGGCCTCCAACTTGTTGGGACTTAACAGGTGGTACTCAAAACTGTATACACTATAATGGAACATCTGCAGAGGCCAGTTTTTGGAGTTGGAGTTCCGGAGAATTTGCCTATATGACATCTCCAGTTTTTGATGTTTCTAACATGGTTAGTCCAGAACTGCTATTTGACTGGTCACACCAATACAATTCATTTTACCCAAATGATGGCCTTGAAGTATTAGTGTCGAGTGATGGAGGTGTAACATGGACACAAATTTGGTATAAAACTGCAACTGACTTGGAATCTAATGATGGTGCAACGACAAGCTCTCCAGGAACATTTGTTAGCTCCGGAAGAATCCCGTTATCTCCATTTGGAAATTCTATTAAAATTAGATTTAATTTTATGTCCGGATATGGCCCAGATTGTTTTATCGATAATGTGGAAATTAAAGAAGCTCCACAAAATGATTTGGGTATTGTTGTGGCTAACTTACCTGACGCTACAACAGGTTGCGAAGTAGATAGCTCAGTTGTTACTGCTACTATTTTCAACTTTGGCTATCTTGCTCAAACTGGATTTAATGTTCAGTACTCATTAAACGGGACTCCAACTGTAGAAACTATTTTTGACACACTTCAGCCTGGTGATTCTTTATTATATACATTTAATTTTCCTGTAGATTTAACTCAAGATGGTTCTTACAGCTTTGAATTTACTACCAATCTTACTAATGATGATGATACTAGTAATGATGCATATGGGTCTACGCTAACTTATGATAATTATTATACTCCCTTTGCACCAACCGTTACCGATGATACGGTTTGTGTTAATTCTTTTTATCCAAACGGAAATGTAGCTACATTAACTGCTTCTGGGCCAATGGGTGTAACTTTTGATTGGTTTGATCTTTCTGGTAACTTTATTGGTACTGGAGACACCATGACTACAGACACTATTAATTCTTCAACAAGTGTATATGTTGCCTATCAGGAACTAGCTCCTGGGAATATGGGTGCAGCTAGTAATACATTTGGTGGTGGTGGCTATTATAACTTTTTCACCGAAGGACTTATGTTTGATGTTTATAATGACATGACTATTGATTCTGTAACTATCTATCCATCTGATACTGGGACTATTGGCATAATCATCCAAAGTGTATTAGGAAGTACTATTTATAATGGAAACTACACCATTACAGCTCCTCTTAACACCATTTCAGGACATAAAGTACCTATTGGAGTTAATATTCCTGCAGGTTATGCTTATGGTATGTATATTTCTGCTATCAGCCCTGGAACCTTATCCCTTTACAGAAATACAACTAATGCGTCATATCCTTACAATTATGGAAACGTAGCTTCTATAACACAAGCTTCTAACGGCTCAACTGATTTTTATTTCTTCTTCTACAACTGGGATATTTCTACTATTAGTTGTTACAGTGATCTGCAAGAAGCTGAGATTTATGTTGACAATTGTACTGGAATTAACGATAATATCGTTTCTGACTTTTACATCTCTCCGAACCCCAATAATGGAGAATTTAAAATCAATTTTCCTAACATAAACTTAAATAGTCGTCTTGAAATACTAGATCTTAGCGGAAAATTAATCTATGAAAATATACTAGATATCCGAAATAAGTCAGTTAATATTAACTCTATTAGTCGAGGAGTTTATCTTATTTCTATAATTGAAAACGGAAATAGAAAAACTAAAAAATTAATAATTAAGTAATAAAATAGTCATGAAAAAAATATTTAAACTTTTATTAATATTAACTCTTGGGTATAATTCAAATTTAATTGCACAATGCCCAGCGGTTCCCTCACCTTATACGGAAAACTTTGGTAGCGCTAATCTTCCTAGTTGTTGGCAACAAACTGCAATAAGTGGAGACGGATGGAGATTTACAGGTAATCCTGGATATGCAGCAGCAAATAACGGTAGACCATCTGGAACTTTTGCATGGATAGATTTTTCAGGAACTGATGCAGGTACTGTAATGGAAGTTGTACCAGTGGATATTTCTAATACTACCAACCCCCAGGTAGAATTTGATTATTATTGCTATAATACTACTAATCCAGTTCCTCCAAACATGCTTTTTGTTGAGGCTAACGATGGAGTTAATTGGGTTTTAATAGACTCTTTATCGTTTAATTCATTTAATGGTTGGAGTCCTTTCACATTTTCACTAGTGGGTTACGATGTAGCAGGAATTGTAAGTGTTAGATTTAGAGCTGAGTCTGGTGGAGCAACTAATGATTTCTATAATGATATTTTAATTGATAACCTTGCAATAAGAGAGGCTCCAACATGTCCAAGTCCATTAGTTTCCTCTTTTGGCGTTTCTAATTTAACAGCTAACAGCGCGGATCTTAATTGGCTTTCTGGTGGCAACGAAACTTTATGGGGGATTGAATGGGGTGCTACAGGATTTGTCTTAGGTAATGGGAGTTATGATACCACACAGTTATTTTTTGGATATCCTATTTCTGGGCTTACTCCAATCACTAGTTATGACTTTTATGTACAGGCTATATGTTTTGCTGGAGATAGCAGCTACTGGTCGGGACCTTATACTTTTACGACACCTTGTGCAGCTCTAGTTCCGTCACAATTAGAAGATTTCTCTAATGGGTTTCCTCCCAACGCTTGTTGGGATCAGGCAGGAGACGGAGATCCTGGGACTGGACCCACGGGAATAGGTGCGAGTAGTTGGTTTGTAGACGGATTTGGAAATGTAGGTACAACAGGAGCTGTAAAAATAAATTTATATACACTTGGAAAGCAAGAGTGGGTTTTGAGTCCTCAATATGACTTAAGTAATGGTGGCCCTTATCAAATAGAATTTGATTTTGGAGTCTTTTCTTGGAATCAAACTACACCTGGTCAACTAGGTTCTGACGACAGAGTAGAGGTCCTAATCTCAAGAGATGGTGGTGGTACATGGAATGGATTAAATAATTTTAACAATAACTATATTACTGGAACTAATGGTAATCATGAAATTATTGCATTACCTAATGACACTGGAATTGTACAATTTGCATTTTGGGCTTCTGAAGGCTCAGTTGATGATCCTGAAGACAATGATGTTATGATTGATAACTTTGCTATTAATCCTATACCAAGTTGTCCTCAACCACAATATATTTCTTCATTCAATATTACAGCAGATAGTGCTTCATTAACATGGACTTCAATAGGTACTGATTCTGCTTGGATAGTATATTTAGCTCCTGCTGGAGGGGTGCCAGATTCTTCAAATATGCTGATAGTTAATAACGATACTGTTATATATTCTGGATTAAATTCCAATACTTTTTATGATTTTTATGTTCAAAGTATTTGCTCTGGGGGAGATTCCAGTTTTTTATCTGGGCCCTATTCTATTTTAACCAATTGTTTGCCAATAAGCTCTCCCTATTCTCAAAACTTTGATAATACTGGTGCACCAAATATAGACCAATGCTGGAATGTAATTACTAGTGGTGCAGCATGGATAAGAACTGATAATAGTGCAGCTGACCCTCAAAGAACTGCACCAAATTCTGTAGAGTTTTATAACTCTAGTGTTACATCTGGAGATATAATATTAGTAAGTCCATACATAACAGACTTAGATAATACTAAAAGGGCAAGGTTTTTCTTACAAAATAAAGCTAGTACTGCCTACACATCTGATTTAATTGTTGGTACTATGTCAGATCCAACTGACCCTACAACTTTTACAGCATACCAGACAGTATTTAACAGCTCTTTTAATAGTAATAACTGGGAACAAATTATTGTAAGTTTCAACAATTATAATGGTACAGATTCTTACATAGCCTTAAAACATGGACTAAATAGTACTTTTGACTATATATGGTTAGATGATTTTTACTATGAAGATATTCCATCATGTGTTGCTCCTATAAGTCTATCAGCAGCAAATATTACAGCTAATAGTTCTGATTTCTTATGGACTGCTGGTGGCAATGAGACTCTTTGGAATATTCAGTGGGGTCCTACAGGTTTTGCGTTAGGAAATGGCACTACTACTACTACTACTACTACCAACTATTCTCTATCTTCATTAAATCCTTCCAGTGCATATGACTTTTATGTACAAGCTATTTGTTCTGGAAATGACTCTAGCTATTGGACTGGTCCATTAACAATTAACACTTTAATTCAAGGTCCTACAGGTGTAAATTGTGTCTCTGGTGGAAATGCTGGTGTTGTTTTTACTAATGATTTAGAATCTTCTATAGGTTGGACCGGCTCTTTTGGAACTGGCTTAACAGCTGGGCTCTGGAATGTAAAATCAGGTCCCACAGGTTCAACTGGAACTGGTCCCAACGGAGCACATAGCGGAAATAACTATTTTTATTTTGAAACCAGTGGTGTAAACCCTTCTACCAGTAGCATTGTTTCTCCATTGATTGATCTTAGTACCGCAGCAGATGATGCTGAATTATCTTTCTGGCTCCATGCATATGGAGCAGAAATAGGAACCTTAAATTTAGGGGTAGGAAATAGTGCATCTGGACCATTTTCAACCATATTTACAAGCATTGGTCAAATCCAAACTGGTAATAATGATCCTTATCAAAATGTTGGAATCAATCTATCTAATTACCTAGGTCAACAAATATTTCTTCAGTTTGAATACACTAGTGGGACTTCATTTACTGGAGATATTGCCATTGATTTAATCGAAGTTAATTCTTGTCTATCATGTGCAAGTCCTTCAAATTCATCACTTACAGTTAATAGTGTAACTGCTGATAGTGTTAATTTAACTTGGCAAGGTTCTGGAAATCATAATTCTTGGTTGGTTTACTTAGTTCCTAATAATGGATCCATTGCTAGTACTACTCCTTTTTCGTTAACAAACGACAGTGCTGTTTTACCTGTAAACCCGAGTACAACTTATAACTTCTTTGTGTCTGGAATATGTAATTCTGGTGACACGAGTATTTTAGCTGGTCCTATTGTTTTCACAACTCCTTGTACATTTACTCCAGCACCATATTTTACTAATTTTAATTCAGGATTTCCTCTTTGCTGGTCACAAGAAGTTACTAATGATATTTTTGACTGGACTTTAGATGCCAATGGAACATCTTCTTCAAGTACTGGTCCTAGTGACGATATTACTGGAGGAGGAAACTACTTATATATAGAAACTTCTTCGCCTAGAAGTTTGGGAGATAATGCAATTTTATATTCACCTAATATTGATATAAGTACTCTAAACGTAGGACAGCTTAGATTTTATAATCATATGTATGGTGCTACTATTGCAGATTTAACTATTGAAATTTCTGATAATGGTGGTCTAACATACGATACTATTTTTAATAAGTTTGGTGATCAAGGAAACCAATGGAATGAGGAAACTGTTACTCTTTCCAATTATTCTGGTATAGTGCATTTCAAAGTTTCAGCAACTACTGGCTCTTCTTTTACAGGAGATATTGCTGTAGATAATTTTGAAGTAAGAGAAGCACCAACATGCCCAAAGCCTTATAATTTAAATGCAATAAATGTATTTTCAGATTCTGTAGATTTAACTTGGTTAGCAGGGCTAAATGAAACTGAATGGCAAGTTTATCTAGTCCCAAGTGGCGGAACATTATCTAACACATCTCCGACACTAGTGAATAATGACACTGTAACCTTTGCTGTAAGTCCTAACTCATCATACTCATTTTATGTTAGAGGAATTTGTGGAATTGGAGACACCAGTTTATTAACAGGTCCTTATAGTTTTTCTACTCCATGTGTTAGCTTTTCTACTTTCCCTTATTTAGAAGCATTTAATACCTGGCCTCCAAGTTGTTGGGACTTAACAGGTGGCAATCAAACATGTATTCATTACAATGGTTCCTCAGCTGAAGCAAGTTTCTGGAGTTGGTCTTCTGGTCAATTTGCCTACATGAGTTCTCCAGTTTTTGATGTATCTAACATGGTTAGTCCTGAACTTATTTTTGACTGGTCACATCAATTCAATACCAATTATCCTAACGATGCTCTAGAAGTACTGGTTTCAGACAATGGTGGTACCACTTGGAATCAATTATGGAATAAGTCAGGAATGGACTTAGAATCAAACGATGGTGCTACTACTGCTGCTCCAGGGTTTTTTGTCTCTTCGGGAAGATTGAGCTTATCTCCATTTGGAAGTAATATCATGATTCGATTTAATTTTACATCTGGATTTGGGCCAGATTGTTTCATAGATAATGTAGAAATTAAAGAGGCACCTCAAAATGATGTTGGTGTTGTAGTTGCTGATTTACCTTCTGCATCTACTGGATGTGAAGTAGATAGCTCTTTTGTTACTGCTACTATTTTTAATTTTGGTTATCTTTCTCAAACAGGATTTAATGTTGAATACTCATTAAATAGTGTACCTACTGTGGAAACTATTTTCGATACAATTCAACCTGGTGATTCACTGTTATTTACCTTCGCTTTACCAGTTGACCTTACTAATGATGGGTCTTATAGTTTTGACTTTACTACAAACCTTAATAATGATGATGATACTAGTAACGATGCGTACGGATCTACCCTTATCTATGAAAATTACTATACTCCTATAGCACCAACAGTAACAGATGATACTATTTGTGTTAATGTCTTTAACCCTAGTGGTCAATCTGCAACCCTTACCGCATCTGGTCCTTTAGATGTTGATTTTGATTGGTTTGATGTAAATGGGAATTTTGTTGGAAGTGGAGATACCATACAAACCGATACTATTAGTAATACTACAAGTTATTTTGCAGCTTATCAAGAGTTAGCACCTGGAAATATGGGTCCAGCTAATAATACTTTTGGTGGTGGTGGTTATTACAATTTCTTCACTGATGGGATTATGTTTGATGTTTATACTGACTTGACTATTGATTCAGTAACTATTTATCCTTCAGATACTGGAACTGTTGGTATTATTATTCAGAGCGTACTAGGAAGTACTATCTATAACGGGAGCTACACTATTTCGGCCCCAATTAATACCATTTCAGGACATAAAGTACCTATTGGAGCTAATGTTCCTGTTGGTTTAGCATATGGAATGTACATTTCTGCTATTAGTCCAGGAACCTTATCACTTTATAGAAATACAACTAACGCTTCCTATCCTTATAATTATGGTAATGTGGCCTCGATAACACAAGCATCTAACGGGTCAACTGACTTTTATTTCTTCTTCTATAATTGGGACATATCAACTATAAGTTGTTATAGCGATATGCAAGAAGCTATTGCCTATGTTGATCCTTGTACTAGAATAAATAGTCTAAGTAATTTAAAATTCAGCATTTCACCAAATCCAAATAATGGATCGTTTGACTTAATTGTTTCTCAGGCTTTTACAGATGCAACTATAGAAATATTAGATTTAAGTGGGAAAATAATTTTGAGTCAAAAACTGAATCGTAAAAAAGAAAGAATAAATCTTGATATGATCAGTAGAGGAGTATATATTGTATCATTAAATCAAAATGGAATTATTAAAACTGAGAAATTAATTATAAATTAATTTTAAAATGAAAAAAATATATCTATCATTAATAATTTCGTTCTTAACTGTAATCATTTACGGTCAATGCTCTCACCAATTTAACATGTATGATTCTTTTGGCGATGGCTGGAATGGAAATGCTGTTGATATTTCTGTCAATGGATCTACTGTAATTTCTGGAGCAACTATCGCAACAGGATCTTATAATTTTGCAAATTTCAATGCAAGTAGTGGCGATGTAATTGATCTTACCAACTGGATTACAGGTTCATGGACTAATGAGGTTTCGTGGGATATTACAGATGGAGATGGGGTAATTATAGCAAGAAGCTGAAATTTATGTGGATAATTGTACTGGAATTAGTAATAAGTTAGTTATAGATTTTAGGATTTCTCCCAATCCAAATAATGGAGAATTTAAAATCAACTTATCTTATGTTGGAGAAAATACTAGTCTTGAAATTCTTGACCTTAGTGGTAAATTAGTGTATCAAAGCAAATTGAATAATAAAACTCCAACAATTAATGTTAATTCCATTAGTAGAGGAGTTTACCTTATTTCATTAGTTGAAAATGGAAACAGAAAAACTAAAAAATTAATTATTAAATAATTTTTAAACCAAAAAAGGATTTTCTCGTTTTTCTCTACCAATTGTTGTTTCATTTCCATGGCCTGTGTAGACCACAGTTTCATCAGGTAATTGGAATAAATTATCTTTAATAGATTGGATTAATGTGTTGTGGTTTCCTCCAGGCAAATCAGTCCTGCCTATACTATTTTCAAATAAACAATCACCATTAATAACGAAGTTGTTTTCTTTGTTGTAAAAGGCAACATGTCCAGGTGAATGACCGGGGACGAAAAATAATTGTAAAATTATATCATCAATTTGAAAAGGGTTTTTCAAATCAAAAAAGACCGGATCTTGAAAAGGGACTTTTGTAATTGGGATGCCATATAATTCACAAACTCTTTCAAATGAATCATAGGTGACTTTATCTTCACTATGAATCCAAAGTTTCACATTGTACTTTTCAACTACATGACCAGTACCAAACATATGATCTAAATGACTATGTGTATGTAAAACACATTGAATATCTAGTTGGTGAGTGGAAATATAATCATCTAATTCATTTTGTTCGGCCTTATAATAACAACCCGGATCTATGATTATTGCTTTAGACGATTTATTCGAAATCACAAAAGTGTTTTCAGAAAAAGGATTAAAGGTGAATTTTTTGACTTCTAGCATTTTTTAAATTTAAAAAATTCAAATTTAAAGTATGGCATGAAAATAGCTATCTTTGAATTGAAAAAAATTGAGAAAGTTTTTAATCATATTATTTTTTATAAGTAGTTACCCCATTTTTTCTCAGTACTATACAGGGTCTAACATTCCATTTGGACAAAACAGAGTTCAGTATAATTCATTTTATTGGCAATCTTATGAATTTCAAAGGTCGAAAGTTTATTTTTCTAAAGGAGGAATGAAACATGCACAATTTGCCTCAAAAATTGCATATGAATTTCAATTAGAGTTAGAGAAATTTCTAGACTTCTCTATCGATGAGAAAATTCATTTAATCATATTCAATTCTCAGAGCAAATTTAGGCAAAGTAATATCGGTTTGAATAATGATATTTCTTCAAATATTGGAGGAACCTCAAATATAGATGGGGAAAAAATATTTTTATACTTCAACGGAAATCATAAAGATTTTAAAAATCAAATTAAAAAAGGTGTAGCTAAAATATTAGTTAATAAAATATTGTACGGGACAGATTGGAAACAAACAGTTAAAAACACCACATTTATTAATCTTCCACTTTGGTTTAAAGATGGTCTAATTAATTACCTGTCGAACGAATGGAATACCAGAACTGATTCACAATTAAAAGATTTGATTCTCAGTGAAAAACTTAAGCATTTTCAGTCTTTATCAAATGATGAATCAGTATTATATGGCCAAGGACTATGGAGATATATTGATGAAATTTTTGGAAGGAATATGATTCCAAACCTTATGTACATGATGAAAGTAAGTAAGAGTGTAGAAAGTGGCTTTATTTATGTTTTGGGAATTACTTCTGAAATGATTCAAGATGATTTTATAGATCATTATAAATTACAATATTTAAACGATCAAAAAAATACTCTTTCTCCAAGTGAGAAAAAAATAAATATAAAGTCAAAAAAAGAAAGGACTTTAAGAAATTTAAAAGTGAGCCCTGATGGATCTAAAATAGCTTTTGTTGAGCATTATTTAGGTCAATACAAAGTAAAAATATATAATTTGATTGAGGAAAAAATAGAAACTATTCTCAAGGGAGATTATAAACTAAATCGAATTCCTGACATATCTCATCCTATAATTGATTGGCATCCAAAAGGAAAGTTTTTAGCCATTTTTGAAGAAAAAAAAGGAGGTATTTGGTTAAATCTTTATAATACTGAAACAAAAAAGAAGAATTATAAAGAGGTTATGGGGTTTGAAAAAATTCTAAGCTCCAGCTATAATACAAAAGGAAATAGAATGATTTTATCTGCTGTAAAAGATAGCTATACTGATCTATTTGAATATACAATATTGGGTAACAGTCATAAACAATTAACAAACGATATATATGATGATTTAGAGCCAAAATATTTCCCTAACTCTAACGAAATTATATTCAGTTCTAATAGAAGTAATGCAACTATTGATGCTATTGATTTCGATAAAGATTTTGATTTATATAAAATTAGTACTGATACTAAAAAAATTGTAACGCTTACAAATACTAATGATATTGATGAAAGACAACCTCAACCAGTTAAAAACAAAAACTATCATTATATAAGCGATAAAAATGGAATTTTTAATCATTATCAAACAATTATTGATAGTACCATTAGTCATATAGATACTATGATTCACTATCGCTATATAAGCAGTAGTCAACAACTTTCAAATTTCAATAGAAATATTATAGAAATAAATTTTAGTCAAAACTTAAATCAATATGGACTTTTATATAAGTTAAATAATAAATATAAGTTTCACATTGGTGAAAATGATAAATCTGTAATTTTTGAAA
>Ga0233444_10005412_pt1 | contig 11795 bp, 15 predicted proteins | sample SI_124_October20_6_FD_182792 | JGI IMG/M metagenome (GOLD analysis project Ga0233444, IMG submission 182792) | Seawater microbial communities from Saanich Inlet, British Columbia, Canada - SI_124_October2016_10_MG | ecosystem: Environmental > Aquatic > Marine > Inlet | place: Canada: British...
TACTAAAGTATTTAACAATTCTGCCGTAAGATCACCTGATGATTGGCTCATTCCTCATAACACTCACTCCACCTTTGCGGGTATAGGGGGTCAGAGAAGAGGAAAGTTACTTCCAATTGCGGAAGCCGGATCTTGGGGGTTTCCTCCAGACGACTTCAATATGAGAGACAGGACCGGAAAATACCAAGGGTTTAAATACACAAAACCAACAATCACAATACCAACACTCAACTCCCACGTCCTAGTCCCTAATGATATCACCCTTAATAATGGCACGTATACGGTTATGATTGTTAACCCTGGGACCGGATACACCGCAGACGATACGTTTACAATAACGGGTGCTGCTGGTAAAGGGACTGTTCTGAAACCAAAGGCTTTTGATGGTACTTTTGGTATTACGGAATTTAAATTTGATATAGAAAATAATCAAGGTCTACCAGGAATTATAGCGTATAATTTTGGTGATACACTGAAGGGGTATGATTATTTACATACAGATTTTCTAGATCATAACGCACCACTTGACGGCACTCAAAAACCAAGTGCTCGGATTACAGCGGTCAGTGCCGCAGGTCAGGATTTAGATGCGTATATCGTCGTCGGAGTAGTCGATAATTCGCCTGTTTTAAGAGACTTAGGACCAGTCGAAGTCACGGATGGTGCTGAGAAATTGACAGTCAGTCCCACTTCAAAAGATGGATATGTAACGCAACCAATACTTGATGATCTTAAAGAGCAATCCATTGGTACAGAGGGGTTGTCAGAAAACGACAAATTCGATATTTATTTCTTTTTCCACAACGATGTGACACACCACGGACTAGAAGACCAAATATATCACCAGTTTTTCCAGTCCAGGGTAAGGACGGAAATTCTTCAGGAATAATACTTTTCGTGTATAATAAAATAGAACTCTTTAAATAGGAGATAAAAATGGCTGCAATTACATTTTACGGCAACGAAGAGAGCGCAGGAGCCGCTAATTTAATAAAACACGGGGATGGTTCCGGCATTGGCTTCTACGGGGCGGGATTTGGTATATCCGTAGCCGTTGGCCAAAATCAGGACAGCACCTTCGTGACTAATTCTGCCGGTACAGACCAGGGCATTAAGCTCAGAAATACAAAATACGTCTCAGCCAGTGGTGTTTCGCACAACGGCAATACGGAAATTAACAACGAGGCTATGCCAAATTACTATGCCCCTCTTAATGTTAGATTTACTCATGAGGATGCCGTAAGGGTCCAAAACTGTAAAATGAGAATTTTTGACAGAAATGACATATCAAAACAGGCCAGTGGGGTTTCCACCTATGTATATGAGGTGAGACATCCGCACACAGAAGCAGTTAGTGGTAGCGCCTTGACAAATAGAGGCGAATCTGATCACGGATGGAAAGAATACGACCCAGAAGACTCTATGGTTGATACCACCTTTACTAGTTCTCCGGGTGTTAGTGGTTCGAATTCTGTATCTTCTGATGCGGCACTGACTGGCGTACTGACTACTGACGGCGCTGCGCATCAATCCCTTAGTCATGACTGGTATGTGGCCCTTTCTGCCTCGCCAGACAGTATTGGGAGTAAAACAGACTATGGACTTTATTTTACCTGTGAGTACTTGTAGAGATTAATCTGGATTGCCACCGTTGGTGGGACATTTATCACTTTTAAAGGGGGTGTCCTATGAGCGGGTCTACATTAGGCTGGAGCGGTGATCCAAATGATCCCACTTCGCTTGCTATTGGAATTGCAAAATTAGAAACTTTTTGTCGTAGCCTTGAAGATAAAATCGACAAGAATCAAGAGTCCTCTGATGATGTTGTCAAAATACGCATTGAGCTAGATGAGCTAAAGTGTAAGGTCTCTGAGCTTAAGGCTCGCCTCGTGTCCGTGGAAGACCTCCAAGAAGACGTAGAGTCTGCTAAGAAGATGCTCAAAATGCTAAGCCCTAAGACTTTGCTAGCCGGTATAGCTATGGTAATGGGAGGAAGCGTGGGAGGTAGCGCCGTTGTCGATTCCATAACAGCAGACGAGGCCGTTATAGAGGAAAAAGTAGAGGACCAGGACCATAAATATGAGGATTTATTGAAGAAGATAAAGGAATTGGAGTTAGAGAAGAAGAAATAAAAAAGGGGGCATTTCTGCCCCCTCAAACCTCTAAGGTATGACTCTGAACTACGGATTAATCGTAGTACCTCAATGAACCCTGGTAGGTTTATTCATTCTTCTCTGTCTTAGGGTTCCATTTTACCCAACCGTTGTCGGGTAACCAGTTACCCTCTCCGTCCTTTCGCTTGGGAAATAAACCACCTCCTGACTTATTCGCTCCAAAGTTAAGGCGACCACCACAACCCTTACATCTTAATTCGTAGTAAAGGTTGTCATCCACGTTTCTGACGACAAATCTAACATCGTCAGAGCCACACTTGCCGCAGTTGAGTTCTTCGAAAACGTCTTGGAACTTGTTCACGTTCTCGAACAGGTCTCTTTGCGATTCTCCCTCTATTTCTGCGGAAATTCTGCCATTTTTAGTCGTATATGTGATTTTCAAGACTGCCACTCCTCTACATAACCTAGAACTGAACTTGGAATATTAACCGGCTCTCTCTGGTACTTGTTTAGCACCTCGATTGCTTCACTCGCCTTCTTCTTTGTTACCTTCCCTTTGACCTTTAAAACCTCCCCAATGAGGGTTTTTGCGTTGACATTTAACTGCCTGCACTTCACACTGATAAAGTTAGCTTGTGCATCACTCATTCTTGCTGAATCTTCATACTCACCTCCTGTTTTGTCTGCACCCTGGGACTTACTGATGTCTCTAACTATCTGAGCCGTGTTCTTTTTGGTGATCTCCTCAGCGGCCACAGCACGCAGTCTAAGGGCTTTTCTTAAAGCGCGAGCCTCTGCCCTCGTACTAGCTGTAGCAACCGCATAGGCACAAAATGCGTCGTCTGTGTTGCCTTCCCAACAGTCTGCGACCTCAGAGTAACACATGCCACTTTTAAACTCCACTTTAAACACTACAGTGGCTCTGCCGTGTGCATTGTCGTTAGCTGGAGGGAACACTTGTACAGGACCGCTGAATACAATTGGCCCAAGCACAAGTTCTGCCACCCGCCGTAAACCTGCGGCTAGAGGCATACCGTCCATAAGTTCATTATCCTGAAACAAGGATATTACATAATCATTCCATTCTGGGTCTGTAATCTCTGGTGTAGCACCTACGACAACGTCTGTAGTACCGTAATTGCCGTCTATTGGAGATTCAAGCATAGTTTCCTCATAACTTTCTTCTTCAAGCTCAACATCACTAAACAAATCGTTCATAATTCTACCTCAATGTACCTTTCTGATTCTTTTGGAAATTTACTTTCAATACGATTCAAATGTTTCAATACAAGATTCTTTAAATCCTCCTCGTCTACAAGGGACAGCCGTGTTTTTAGGGCTTTTATCCTAATCATGACAAACCCCTTAGCTAGGATTAGACCGTTCTTATCTAGGTCGGCCTTCATCTGTTTTTTCAAGCGGTCTTCCCCCCAAACGGGCAGGAAGTGAGAGGGACCGTCTACCTCTATTATAGTCTTTAGAGAGGGAATATACAGATCTATTTCGAGATTTTGGTTCGGAATTAGATCTTTTTTATGAAATTGTACCCTGTATCCACCATTTGATACGGTTTTAACTACAAAGTTCTCAATCTTTGACCCCTCTGTAGATGCGCGACGAATACCCTCGATGGCTAAAGCCTGCATTTCTTTTCTCTTGTTTGGGTCCATCTTTGCCCAGCGTTCCTTAGAGTCTTCAACCCTTGCTTCTCTGTCAGATTCGTCCATCTCGTCCCAGTAGCTTGACATGGACTTGCTGATGTTGAGCTTTTCTACGTGGGATCGCTCTCTACCCTCTGTGGGATGTTTAGATCTGCCGGTCTTGAGGGCAACCTTCTGGGCCTCACTCTTAGACTTTAGTTCCTTGCCGTGCTTTATAAGGATTCGCCGTATCTTGTTGGGATAGGTTTTTAGTTCTTTTGCTATCTGATACGTACTGAGATCCTGATCGTCGTACATAGATATTACTGTTTGTTCTAAATCGTTCATTTGACGGCCTCTATGATTTCTTCTATATTATTAACGACTGAGTGGACTGGTTTGCCTGATACTCGATAAATATATTCGGCTTCTTCTTTTGTGTTTGCCAGAACCGGGACGTGGTGTGGCAAGGATATCAAATCAAAGACATTCTTATCTCCTTTGTTGTAAAGATAGAATAGCTTGAACTTGTTTATCATATTCGCTGCCATCTTTGCGTTTCTAAGGCTGTTGGCAATTAATGTACCTGTAAAGCACCAGGCTTCGGCAGCGTTGAACAGTCCAAACTTTGGCTGTTCTGGGTTAAATTCTACCTGATTGTAAAACAGACTTATGTCATCCGCTTCGCCGCTATCTGCTAGTTTATTTAGCCCCTTATAGAGGGCGATTGTCTCTGGTTCGCCCTTTAGGCTGTCTATGTAAAATCCAATATTCATACGTTCTCCTTTGCTCTGTCTATGATTATTTTTCTTGTTTCACTGCTTGACCAAGAGTGGTCTCTTTCGTGAAAGTGTAACGGTATGTTTAAATCGTCCCCCGTAAATCTTTTTCCAACATAGTCTGTTCCGAGTATCCTGACATCTATCTTTTTTTCAGAAATTAGCCCCTGTAACAATTGATAAAGTTCATTTTCGGAATTGTAGCGTCTTATTTCATCTACATATACTATCGAAGACATTATCATAAACCTATCTTGGAAAGGAAAAATAGGCGCGTTTTTTATTCCTGGCCTCTCGACGGATGGGTCGTCCTGTAATCCAACTATCAAATAGTCGCATTGATCTTTTGCGTCTATCAACATACGTATGTATCCTGGATGTAGGATGTCAAAACAGCTTGCTACAAATCCATATTTCATATTATACGCCCCTTATAACTTGCTTCCAAAACCATTCTATAGTACTCTTAAGCCCGGTTTCTAAGTCTGTCGTAGCCTCGAACCCTAATCTTTCTTTGGCTCTAGTCGTGTCTAAGCAGCGGCGAGGCTGTCCGTCAGGTTTAGAGCTATCAAAGAAAATAGTTCCATTAAAACTCATAAGGTCGGCTATTGTCTCAGCAAGATCGATAATCTTAATTTCTTTACCCGTCCCAATGTTTATCGGTTCTGGCCCAACGTCTTTTTGTATTGCTAACTTAATTGCCTCGGCACAGTCTGGAGCGTATAAAAATTCACGAGACGCTTCACCCGTACCCCACAGGGTAACATCTTTCCCAGATTTGATTGCCTCGTCGAACTTTAGTATCAGGGCTGGGATTACATGACTAGAAGTCAGATTGAAATGGTCGTGAGGTCCGTACATATTAACGGGAACTAGATTAATACCATTAAAGTCATACTGTTCGTGATAAGCCTCTACGAGTCTCATGAGGGTTTTTTTAGCGATGCCATAGGGCGCATTTGTTTCTTCTGGGTATCCATTCCATAACTCTTCTTCTTTAAAAGGAACAGGGGTGTGTTTTGGGTATGCACAAACAGTTCCTAATAACACAAACTTTGGAACCCTGTACTTCATAGCCTGATGAATTAAATTAGTTCCCATGATAAGATTTTCATACATAAACTTACCGGGGTTTTCTTTGTTCGCCCCGATACCACCAACTGAACCAGCGGCATGAACAATAACATCCGGTCTAATCTTTTGAACAATATATTCAACCTTCGACTGGTCTCTCAAGTCCCACGGTTCGGACCCATACCCAACCACCTCATAATTTTCCGACAAAACCGGCTCTAAGTTTTGTCCTAGGAAACCAGTCGCCCCCGTTAATAGAACTTTCATAGGGTTGTCCTTTTTGTTATTCATAAACTTCTTCCTGTTTGATCTTCGTTATTAAGCCTTCAATCTTTTCTTCCCAATAATTTAAATATGCCATGTCTTTGTTGTTATCTTTAACCTTGTCGTATTCACCTGTGAGAAAATCTAAATCTTCTAATTGTTCCCATTCATCTAGCCAAACTACTGGTAAGGATTTGAAATGATTCATCGCTTTGATCCTTAATGTGATGGGCACTCTATTGACATAAAGAGTTTCCCAGAATCTATGGGTGTCAAAACCGTTTCCCTCTGGACAGACCGTCATCTTGTGCCGCCTACAGTTATCGAAATACTCATCTAGAGTCAGAGTGGGGCCAATTTGGGAATTTATATGACTGCTGTTTTGACATATCTTAGCTACAGGTATCCTTCTACCGGGGCTTGTATTGACATTGAAGTTTGCATAAACGTTTTCGATTGGCGTTCCATTGGTGCCTTTCATATACTTTAATTTATCGACGTGTTTTTTATCTACCCTCTTCACACCGTGCTTTTCGCCCCTTTTGCATTCGACTGTGTTTGTTATGCCTAGCGGTATGGCTTCTGCGATTTCATGTTCAGCATCTAAATTTTGAGCGAACCACTTTTTCACAAGGGGTACACTAGATGCTACATAGTCTACCATCCTTTGGGTGTGTGTAAAGTCCGAATTTCCACTAATGAGTACGCAAGGTTTATCACCTTTTGATATTTTGTCAATAGTTTCTTCCAAGTATTCGTACTTTGTGAAGTGACAGCATTCACCATCATGAAACTTAGAAAGTATATTTTGCTGTATTACGTTCATGTTAATTGACCTGATGGGCTTCCAAGATGTTTAATATTTTTTCGCTAGCATATCCGTCACCATATGGACATTGCCATGATTTGTTTATTTTTGTGTTTTTAAGTTGGTCAAACAAACCGTTTAGCTCTGATGGCTTTTTGCATATCCAAGAAAAGTCTCCCACACCCTCAAGCCTTTCTGTTTTTTCTCGACATACTATACAAGGCTTATGAAAGTATGCGGCCTCTTCTTGTATTCCACCGCTGTCGGTTATTACCAGTCTTGAGTCTTTAAGATGCTTCAATAAGTAATGGTGGGGCAGAGGGTCGCAAACTTCTACGTTTGTTAGTATGTCTCTATGTTTTAAAACATTTGGATTTGGGTGGATCGGTAGGACAAAAAACAAATCAGTATTTTCTTCAGCTATCTTATTAATTACACTAAACCATTCGGCAATATTCTTGTGGTTTTCGCGTCTATGTAAAGTAATGAGAACTTGATAGTCTTGGTTCGGAAGTTGGTTTCTTAAGTTGTCTAAAGCGGTATTCCCAACAACGTGAATTTCAGAATTATGATGTCGTTCTTCTCTTAGTAGATTCTTCATCGAAAGGCTGGTTGGACATAAATGTATACTAGCCATTGAGGCAACGGACTGCCTATTGAATTCTTCTGGGTACGGTTGCTTATTATCCCAGGTGCGCAACCCGGCCTCTAAATGAATTATAGGTATTTGTCTATGAAAAGCTGCTAAAGCTACAGCAAAAACAGTCGTGGTATCCCCCTGTACCATTAGTCGTGTAGCACCATACATATCAGAAGGAATTTGTTTTAGTATCGACGCAACAATAGAGTCAAGCCTGACGTTGCACATGTCTTCAATTTCAAGAGTAATATTTGTAAACTCTTGTGCTACCTCGTCTATTAAGTCGGTATGCTGTCCGGTAAATAGCAGCTTGTGGGGGATCTTCCCCTGTATGGCTTCTACCACAGGTCTAATTTTAATCCACTCAGGTCTTGTTCCAAATGCTATCAAGAGCATGGCTTCCACCCTCTATCTATCCAATGTTCTATGACTTTTAATCTCTCACCAAAGTGTTTATTTATATGGGCAGAATCCTGTATTACGTTGTGGTCTACTCCGTATTTAGCCTTGTCAGAATCACCACGCTGTTCTTCAATTGTAAAGTCTGGGACGTAGGATGGAATACCCTTCATCGTCTTTAATGTAGCGCAGAAAGCAATGTCTTCTGCTGTATAATGGGAAATGACTGGTTCTTTCCAAAAGTCTCTAGCCCATTCTGTTTTAAAAAACCAAGCGTGGCCGACGAAGTCTACCTCGTGATCCCTGTTTGGCTGGTCTACCGCGATTTGATGCCTGAGATTTGATGGTTGTAACAGTCTTCCATTTCCTCCAACAATACAGTTTTTCTCTGAACATAATTTTATACAACTTTCTAACCACCTTGGGTTAGGTAGAGTGTCATCGTCTAATATAACCGTGTACTCCGTGGTGAGCATTAGGGGAATGGTAAACCTACCGTGATATTTCCAGTTGCGATTTAATGAATGAATATGTGAGAAGTCGTACTTTTCTCTTAGACCAGAGATATCTACATGGTTTTCGTTTTGCCATACGTAAAAGTCAGAGTTTACGGTTTGATTTGACATCCTGTCTAGCTGTTCTTCTAAAGAATCTCTTTTGTATACCGTAAATATTGTGCTTATTTTATTCATTTTCTATCCTGTTGATGACCCAAATGGTATTGACTGTTCTATCGATTGTTTCTCGCTAGAACTAAGAGTTGGTGTCTTTTCGAAGCCCATAAAGTTAAATAGTTGATTATACCATTCTAAGTTCCTATGAAACGGTCTTGGCCCATGACACTCGTAATATTTAGTCAAATCCGTGTTACTAATGTCATGATGACGGGATCTGCATAAGCGACCATAAACTGGTTCTGAGTTGTAATCTCCATCCACGCCTGTTCTTAGAATTGTAGTACACCTATCATCTTTGCCAGACCAGCGATCATGAAGACATTTTAACAAAGATTCGTCTGAGAACCCGTGGAAAGGGTTGAATACATTTGATCTAGGATCTTGAGGAAATCCCACCCAAGATCTTATTAATTCTTCGTATGCCAAACCGTCAGGATTTATAATTTCTCTAAAGGTACTGCCTCTAGCTGCCGTACCGTGCATTGGCCACTTTCCAATGTCTGGGTGTTTCTGGAAAGAAAAGTGATCACTCCCAAATTTTACCAAGTGGTCTTCAGGAGAAATATGATAAGACTCTAGAAACTTAGATGTCATTGGGAGCATATCGATATCAACAATCATATTATTGGAATCAGTAAACTCTGCGGCGAGGAACATTCTTGATATTTTACTTTGTATTCCATAGTCTATATTGATTTTGTCAAAGGTGATCAGATTGCACGAGCTTTTCAGTAAATACTCTTGGCAAATATAGTTAAGGTCTTCATTATCAGATTTAATAAATGCTACAATCGGGTCTAGGCCATGCAACTCTCTCCATATCTTACAAAGCGTTGGGGCAAAAGTTAAATAGTCATTAGCAATATTTACGGATGTTATTATTTTTTGTATTTTCATAGAAGATCCCTCCTAACATATAAGCAGTCGTCAATATTATTTCTCCAGCCTCGCTTGTGGTCGTGTATTATCTCGATCATTTTTTATCCTTATAAGTATTCTTTACCGAAGGTTACCAACTCTTCGTTGTAGTTTTCCAAAATAAACTTTCTATAACCTTTTGTTTCTTCCATTTGATCGTATACTGAGGCGTCAAACTCTATGCCACTATAGATGTACTCGGGTGTGTCTTGTTCCATGAAGTTCAAATTATTTACTACCGGGTCATATCTATTGTTTATAAATTCCGTTGAATGATTCCATGTTTTGTACTCATAGTGCTTATACCATAGCTGTTTTAAGGCGTAATATCTAGTGTTGATTGATTGTAGATGTATTACCCCTGCATCTTTACAAGTCGCCTTTTCAAGTTCAACAGGAGGTGTTCTTGGAGTGTGGTACTTATATTGTGTCATGTCGAATTTTCCGGTTTTACTCATCGGCAGTAGAAATGTTCTATAGTTATTACGATACATAGGGTCTTGTCTAATTTTTCTGACTGTTCCAACTACATTATACCAGTAATACTCTACATCAAACCGTGAACTATTTTGTGTAACGGATTCCCAATTTTCTAACCAGGATGTGGATAGTAGCTCATCAGCATCTATCGATAGAACAAAATCCGCCCCAGAATCTCTAGAGAATTCTAACATCTGTGAGCGGTTATGGCTTTCATTAAACTCTGCTCTTTTTCCTTCAAAGACAAATGACTTATCTTTAAATAGACTTTTAATAACCTCAGCAGTGTTGTCTGAAGAGTTATCGTCGTAAAACACCCACTTGTCAATGGGGTAATCCTTCCAATATTCGTATACATGTGGAAGAATCAGTGCTTCGTTCTGAATCATTACATTAGCTTGCACTTTCATAATATTTCCTTTCTTCCGATATGTAATCCTTGAAGTTTCCGGGTGCGTCTAGAATTTTATCATTCCCGTTATAAGCCTGACCAACAAAGAAAGATGGATTTCGTTCCATTCCGGGAAATCTGTTAATCTGAAAAAACTCATCATGTACGTATGATACATTTACAACAAGAGGATGCACCACAGCTTCTAAGAACTTTTGGTCTACTTGGTATTTGTTGTCGTACTCTCTCTTGTCGTAGTCTTCTATCATTTGTCTCATACCTTTCAACGCACCATTTCTGACTCCCCACATGCCTCCTAGAATTGGAATTCCGTGATATTGGTGGTCACGCATGATGTGAAAGTCTTTATCGCTATCTAACCATTCATCAACAGCTAGTTTTTCCCTGTAGCTAAGTCTTGAATCTGCGTCTCTAGACATCATGGTATCGTCTGAGTCAGCAGCTAGGAATCTCCAAAACATACCGTTCCAGTCTGCACCTCCCATTTCGACAATTTGCACACCAAGATCTTTGAGTTTTACTTTTAGCTCGTTGTCCACATCTTCGCCTGTATAGCATCTTACAATCCAGTCTGGGTATATTTCTTGTGCTAATTCAGCGTTTCTAACCATTCCTTGAGTATACCTTGGGTTATTACCCCAAAGACTAAATGCAATGACTTTATTCATAACTATATCCAAACTAGAATATGCTTGTTCTTTTTGTAAAAGTTTGAATCTATATCTGACATTCCATATTCACAAACTTTATCAAAGCCACCTATTGATAGGCCCGTTTCTGAGTTGTTTTTGCGAGAGTCTATATATTTACCGTGAGCAAAGTTTATTAGTATATTAGTCATTTGTTATTCTCTCTCTAGGAAACCCTCGTTTTTCTCTGCTTTTGAACACTAAACCGTCTCTCCCTGCATAGTGTAGGGTTTTCTGAGCCGCGAAGTCTACATCGCCAGTATTGCTATTTCCCTCTTCGCCGTAGTGTTCATGTCTAATGATAACTTTGTTTATATAGGCAGCTTTTCCAAGTCTAATGACTTCTTGTGTGAATTCGTTGTCACAGTATAGACTCTTATAGTCTGGGTGATACACGTATCCAAAATGTTCATAAAGCTTTCTGCCTAGTATGGAAAAGGTAATTAGTTTGTTGTGAGTGTACCCATCGTTAAAGTGGGTACATCCGTCAAGGTCAGGAAAATGTTCAGTCATAGCCGAAGCTATCTCATCGTCCCAGCCGTGTTCAAGTGGTATCATATCATCTGAAGCGCAGATTACAATGTCAAAATCGAAATAACAGTCATCAATGTGGGAATTTATGGCACTAATCTTCTCGGTATTCTTGTCAAAGTTGATCTGGCCGTCTGTGTAGTGATAGCCATAGATAATGTCCGCGATCATTCTCTTCGTACCGCTACTGTTCATACTGAGGTCATCGGCGTCACAGTTTACGTTAAAAAACAATTGATGACGAGTGCTCGCCATGTCTACGTATTTATCGAGACACTTCAAAAACTTTTCTGGTCTGGCTAGTGTTGGAAATTGTATTAGCAGCTTCACTATAAACTCCCTATCATTTGTTCTAGAGCCTGCTGGTTGA
>Ga0233444_10005419_pt1 | contig 11785 bp, 11 predicted proteins | sample SI_124_October20_6_FD_182792 | JGI IMG/M metagenome (GOLD analysis project Ga0233444, IMG submission 182792) | Seawater microbial communities from Saanich Inlet, British Columbia, Canada - SI_124_October2016_10_MG | ecosystem: Environmental > Aquatic > Marine > Inlet | place: Canada: British...
ATTACTAAAAAACTAGAACTTAATATTCAAATGAGTGGGGATGCCAAACACGGAAATTCGTGGCTTGATACTCACTAGTTAAATGGGTTAGCGGTAAAACGTTAACCCAACAAAATTATAGAAAGATCAAAATAATGAATAAAAACAATATGATAGGGATAATTGACGGTGATGTATTGATATACAGGGCATGTCATAAAGCTTTAAAAGATAACTTAGATGTTAAGACTACATTTGATGAAATATACCAAAGTGTAAAAGATGAAATACAATGTGATAAATATTCATTACATGTATCTGCACGTGGAAATTTTAGAAGAGATATTAAACAAGATATTTTAATCTATAAAGGTAAGAGAAAAGAAAAACCTGTTAACTTTAAAGAGTGTAAAGATTATGTTTTACAAGAATATAAACCAGTTAGTAAAGAGGGTTATGAGGCTGACGATACTGCTTCTGTTGAGGCTACTGAGTATTTAAATAAAGGACAACTATATGTTTTAATTACTGTTGATAAGGATTGGATGATTATAGGTGGTTTGTTTTATAATATGATGCATAAGCACGTTAAAGCAATATCTAGATTTGATGCTTGTTCGTTTTTTAATACACAACTTTTAACAGGAGATTCAGTGGATAATATACCTGGTTTACGAGGGGTCGGTGTAGTCAAGGCTAGTAATTTATTAAAAGGTAAAACCTTAACTAAACAATTTGAATCTATAATTAGATTATATAAAAAACATCATCCTGAAGATTATATCGAGAGATTAAATGTAATGGGTAAAATGCTTTATTTAATTAAAGATTATAAAGATAATTCTGATTGGAATATAGAATACTGGGAAAGGTTTATAAAAAATGTGTAAACGTGAAAGTAAACTGAAATATTACAGATCAGTTAAAGGTATTTGCAGTCGATCATTTAATCACTGCAAAGACCGTGTTAAGAAATATAGATTAGACTTTGATTTAGACTTAGAATATTTAAGATCTATTTATCCTAAAGATAGTAGATGTCCTATTTTAGGTTATGTAATGAAACCTAGTCAAGGTCTTTTAGGTGGCGATAATTACAGTCCTACACTAGATCGTAAAGATCCTAGTAAAGGTTACATTAAAGGTAATGTAGAATTTGTATGTTCGTTAGCAAATAAAATGATGAGTAATGCAAGTGGTAAAGATTTAGTTCGTTTTAGTAAATGGATTGATGAGAGGTATAATAATAATATAACATGAGAGGTATAATATGGGTAAGAACACTAACTTTATAAAACATACAAGTTGTGAAAGTTGTGGTAGCAGTGATGCTAATGCAGTTTATAGTGACGGATCCGCTTTTTGTTTTTCTTGTAAGAAAACACAAGCCAAGGATACACAAGATACGGAAGTTGATTTTAGTGTTGTTCAAACTAATCTAAACTTAGATGAGATTGAATCATTACCTGTTGATAGCTTTAGAGGTATATCTAAACAAGTATTATACAATTCTGGTGTTAAGGTTGAGTACGATCAAGATAGAAATATTATTAGTCATTACTATCCAATCACAATTAATAAAAAGGTTAAAGCTTATAAGAAAAGAATTGTAGCTACTAAAGACTTTAGAGTTGTTGGTAAGGCTGAAGTTCCTGAATTATTTAATCAGACTAATTGTGGTAAGTATAGAAATTTGGTTATTACTGAGGGTGAAATAGATTGTCTATCTTTACTTGAGATGTTGACTAAAGCCAAAGCCAAGTTTGATGTTGTATCAATTGTTAATGGTGCTCAATCAGCTAGACGTAATATTGCTTCTAATTTAGATTTTGTTAATAAATACGATAAAGTATTTTTAGCATTTGATAATGATGAGCCTGGTGTTGCTTCTGCTAATGATGCCGCCCATGTTATAAAGCCTGGTAAATGTCACATTGTTAATAGTGTTTATAAAGATGCTAACGATGCTCTTTGTAAAGAACAATTAGCTATCGATAAATATTTATCTGATATCTGGGGTAGTAAGGTTTACAAACCTGACAACTTTGTTAGTGGTGAAAAAATCTGGGATGCTTTTAAAGAAAGATCTACAGTTAAATCTGTGCCTTATCCTGATTGTTTAAAGGGCTTGAATGATAAACTTTTTGGAATGAGATTAGGTGAGATAACTTTATTTACATCTGGTACTGGATCTGGAAAGTCTACTGTTGTTAAAGAAACAATATTAAACTTATTAGATAATACTGAAGATAAAGTAGGATTAATATCATTAGAGGAATCTATTGGTGATACTGCTACTAAACTTATTGGTATGTCTATTAATAAAAATATTAGAATGCCTGAAGATGTTACTGAAGAAGAAGCACGTAAAGGTTATGAAAAAGTATTTGGTGATGAAAGATTAATTCTTTTAGATCACCAAGGATCTGTAGCTGATACTTCTTTGTTAGATAGGATTGAATACTTAGCAGCGTTAGGTTGTAATTATTTGATACTTGATCATATAACAATTGCTGTAAGTGAAGGTGTAGACGGTGCTACTGGAAATGAAGCGGTTGATAAAGTTATGAGTTCTTTGTTAAAAATTGTTAAAAGATATAATATTCACTTAACATTAATATCTCACTTAAGAAAAAGTTCTGGTGAAGGTAAAAGTTTTGAGGAAGGTATTATGCCTAATTTAGATTCTATAAAAGGATCTGGATCAATTAAACAAATAAGTTTTGATATAATTGGTTTTGCAAGAAACATGATGGCATCTGAAAAATCTGATAGAAATATTGTAAAGTTTGCAGTATTGAAATCTAGATTTTCTGGTGACACTGGATCTGCAGGACAAGCCAGTTATAATGTAAACACTGGAAGACTAAATTATAGTGAAAATAATTTGGCTTTTGAAGAAGTGTAGTAAACCAGTTTCGGTTAGAAGTTAGTAATGTACGTAAGACTAGATATAGCAGGCAACTAACAGACAATGATACAAGGATGATAAATAGACTATCCTCTCTCAGTCTACATCAGTATTAGTAAACCGAAGCAGCTGAGCAACCTGTTTAAAAGGCTCACAAGATTTAATAGGGGGTTTTAATGCCCCCTATAATTTATTTTAAAATTAATTTTAATATAGATTTTTCACCTAAATATATTTCTGTTTCTGCTTCAGATTTTATACATTGATATTCTATACGATCTGTACTCGCCCTCGTGGCAATTCTCTTTGCCTTTAAACAAGTAGACATTGAATCTTGTATTCTATGTTCTTTTATTTCCCCATTAACGATCATTAATAAAGCTATTACTATTTCAGTCATAATTTTTTCCCTTCCCATTTGCTCTTACTTTGTCTTTTAATTCTTCAACATCATCTAAGGCTTTTTCTAATTGAGATTTAAGAAATTCTATATTAACTTTATTAGTCATATTTTGCTCTTGATTTGTAATTAACTTCTCAACATCCTCAAACAAACCTTCAATCAACATAAATTGTTCTTGGTCCGTAGGTTTTTGTTCAGATTTTTTTAGTAAGTCAGCTTGAAATAATTCTCTTGACGTTTCTAGACTTGTGAGTCTTGCTGTTAATTCAGTATAAGCAAAAATCCCCATTGAAATACCCACAATCACACCAATCATATTTTTAATAGGCATTGCTACTGATGTATTTTCTGATACTTTCATCTTGTAGGTCCTCCAAATAAAGCTAGCAAACACATCATGATTATAAGTATAGCCGTAAATCTATAATCCATTTGCTTCTCCATTATTTCTTTCTTTTGTTTTTTAATATTTTAACTCTAGAATGCCAACACCAGCTAGTTAACTTAATTGCATAAGTTTCTATAAATGATATTGCATTATCTAAAGCACCAAAAATGTTAGATATAAATTTATCCATTATACTCTCCCAAATAATTCTATTATTATTGTACCCATACCTAGTACAACCATTCCGATCATACCAAGTATAGCTTTTTCATTTCTTTGCATTTGTGCTTTTAAACCATCTATTTTTTTATTGGTTTCATTCTGCATTATTCTACATAGTTTTTCATGAGATTCTATTTTTTGTAATGCTATATTCTTTGCCATTATTTTTTACCGCCAGTACCTTTAAATATTTGTGTACCTTTAATACCATAAATAGATGCTACTACTAGAATCCATAAGTTAGTAAACCAACTTGGAAGTGTAGCAAACATATCAAAAAATAATTTAACCTTATCCATAGCAGTTGGATCATCACTTACCACTGCCCAAGCCAAAATTGCTATTGGGGCTGAGAGAACTATAAGTACCGCCTCATCCTTCCAATCCGAATTTCTTGATTCTAAAAGTTTTCCTTGATACTGCTCTTCACCTCTAGCCATTTTAGATGCATGCATTAATTGTGCATCTGACATAGCCATTTTTGTTTTTTGTTTATTAGCGTAAATTTTGCTTCCAGCGGAAACCGCTAATTTTATTGCTGATAACCACATATTAATCTCCTTATGATAGTCTTTTAATTATAAGATTTCTATTAGTTATTCTGATAGATGTAGCATTACCAAAATAAGATATTTTCCATTCAATAGTATCGTTAGCTGCAAAATTATAAACAAATGAAGTAGAAGCATTAGTTTTTCCTGAATCATTTGAGTTATTTGCAGTATCTTCAACTTTAGATATAGGGCCAAATTCTGTTCTTCCCTCTTGTATAAATGTAGTACTATTTTTATAGCAATTAACATTCATGTTTGAAAAATCAGTTATGTTAGTCGGGTTTGAACCTGTTCTACACATACCTGACCAAGTGATTTCATACCTACCCGCATTAACAAGTGTTACAACTTCTTTATTAGTATCAATCGAGAAGTCATTTGAATCTGATATATATTCATTTGCTTCGAAACTTATACGAGCCTCAGAAGTAGTTATTGTTTGATCATAATTTGATTGGAAATGAGCCATAGAAACGTATAAACCGCCCCCACCACCTGATAGTTCCGTACCACTTACATATAAAGCCATTATTGAATCTCCTTTAAGCAGAATTTAAATTTCTTACCATTTTTGTTGTTAATAATAAATAGATCCTCAGCACCCTCTTGAATTGTCCAATTACCAGTAGTCCCATCAACAGAGTTACCTTCTTTGTGTCTTTCATTAGATAAGTGTAAGTCACCAGTATAAATGTTTTGCCATTGTAAACTTGTAGAACCTAAGTCTTGAGCATTATCAGTGAACGGCATTATAGAACCATTAGTTCTTAACACAGTAACATTGTTATCACCTAAAGTGATTTCATTTTGAACTGTACCAACAGATACGTCAGCACCAGCACCTATAACAGTATTATTACTTCCAGTTGTTAAACTCCAAGCACCACCTTGACCTATAACTGTATTATCACTTCCACCAGTCATATTGAAACTACTCATAACACCCATTGTTATAGATGTATTTGTTGTAACAGCCTTTTCCATAGATCTAGAACCTATAGCAATATTTTCACCACCTGTTGATATCTTCTTACCTGCACTTTGACCTATAAGTAGATTAGAGTTACCAGTAGTAATAGCAGTACCCGCATCATAACCAATACCTATTGTATTAATAGCACTAGTTATTGAGTTAATCGCATTTTCACCTAAACCTAAATTCTTATCTGTGCTGTCATTAATAGCATCAGATAATCCATCAATATCACTAGCACCACCACCACCTGCAGCTGCTAAAGTTATATTAGTACCGTTCCAAGTTAATACATCACCATTAGTTGCACCTGAACTTAATCCAGGTATTCTTAATGAAGTTATATTAGTATCACCTAAAGTTATTTCATTATTTACAGTTGAAGCACTTGCTTGAGCATTATAACCTATACAGATATTATTATCTCCATTAGTTATTGTTTCACCCGCATCCATACCTATCATGGTATTTTGAAAACCAGAATTTATAGAATCTCCTGCATCTTTACCTATAGCAACATTTGAGTGACCACCTTGTAAATTTATTAAAGCATTTGCACCTACACTTGTATTATTATCACCAGTAGCAGAAGATCCACCTTGAGATTTATATCCAATAGCACTATTACCACTACCGCCTGTTCTTAATTGACCTACCATGCTACCGACAAAAGTATTTTGACTGTTATCACCATCAAGCATTAACCCTGCATCATAACCTAATGCTACGTTGTCATCACCAGTAGTATGATTTACTAATGCTCTATATCCGATACCTACATTTCTTAAGCCATTACTAGCTTCATCTCTTAATGCATCTACACCTATACCTAAACTATTACCTTCATAAAACACATCAGTTAAATCATTAAGTCCAATTGTAGGTACACTAGGTGTAGCAAGTACAATTTTAGATCCATCATATGTTAATACATCATTAGTTGAAGCACTTGAACTTAACCCAGGTATTCTAAATGAAGTAACATCAGCATTACCAATCGTAATTTCATTATTAACTGAAGCTGAACTAGGTTGAGCACCTGTACCAACAAAAGTATTATTATAACCACTAGTTAATTGTTGACCTGCAGCACTACCAATAGCTGTATTACTATAACCACTACTAGCTAAATTTGACATAGCACTTGCACCCATAGCAGTATTGCCTGAAGCCGTTGTTTGTGTAAATAATGCATTATGACCAATAGCTGTATTACCACTACTAGTTGAGTTCAGCATTGTTGATCTACCTATAGCAACGTTTTGTTGACCAGTAGTATTTTGTCTTAATGCTTGACTACCAATTACAACATTATCACCACCAGTAGAAGTATCTCGACCTGCAGTATAACCTATAAATACACTATGAGATTTAGTATTAGTTTTACCTGCTTGGTAACCAATACCAACAGTTGAACCTGTAGTAGTCATACTAGATAAAGCTTCTTTACCTAAGGCAATGATGTTATCACCTGTAGTAAGATTTGTGCCTGCATCTTTACCAATACCAATATTATCTGCACCATCAGTAAGTGATCCTAAAGATGAATCACCAATTGATAAATTACTACCACTATCATCTGTTCCTGTCGTGCTATGATTAGCACCTATATGAATATTTTTCTCTCCATCAAGGGCTGTAAAAATATTTACATCATTTAATTTACCAATACTGTCAGTTTCTTTAATTACAGATAAAGGTAATTTTAATTCTATATATTGTGACATTTAAAATTCTTTCTTGTTTATATGCGGCCCATATAATTAATATATGAGCCACATAAATAGTATTATTATTTGTTCATTAATACCCATCCGAAAGTATTACTTCCAGACCAGATTAATCTAAATGCAGCACCATTAACGGCTACACTTAAATCAGAAGCTGAACTTGCAATAGGATTACCATTTCTTCCAATAGTAATATTATTAGTTGCAGCTGAATTAGATGAATCAATAACATGTACTTCATCACCAACACTTGGAGATGCAGGTAAAGTTACAGTTAAAACTCCACTAGCAGTGTTAACAAAGTAACCTGTATTTATTGCAGCAGAAAACGAAGCAGTTTTAATTCCTGAATCAAATGCTAAACCTGCAGCCGCAGCATTACCTGGAGCCCAGTTTGAACCATTCCATATCAATACTTGACCACTAGTTGGTGCAGCAGTTGAAGTATCAACATCTGAAAGTACATCAATACTATCAGTAGTTTCAACCATTGCAGAAATTGCAGCAGGTTGTACAGCTGAATCAGCTTTAGTACCTTGTGCACTTGTAGCAAAACCAGAAGCCGCAGTAATAGAGTAAGTTCCAGATCCATCAGTAGTCATAAGACCAGCAGAAGTAAAGTCACCATCTAGAACAACATCAGCGTGAGATGTTTCAGATTGTAAAGCACTAGCAGCTAAAGCACCTTGAGCAGCAGTAGCATAAGCAGAAGCAGCAGTAGTTGCAGCAGTACCTAAACCTAAAGTAGTTCTTGCAGTAGCAGCATCAGCGTCATCAACTAGAGTTAATCCAAATGTAGATACAGCAGAAGATGCTAATTTATTTGTGATTGCAGCATTTAAAGTATCATATACAGCAGCGTCATCATTGATAGCAGTAGCAATTTCTTCTAGAGTATCAAGAGTTCCTGGAGCAGATCCAACTAAGTTATTGATTGCAGTTGATACATCTGTAGTAGTTGCATAATTTGAATCATTTGTAAAAGTTGAGATGTTAGTAGGTGCACCAGTTAAATCACCGTAAGCACCACTTGTAGCAACAGTAGCTAAAGCTGAAGTAGCAACCTTAGCAGCTAACGCAGCAGTTAAACCTGTAACTTGAGATTCAGCAATTGTTAAAGCCGTTTGATGGGCTGTAACATTACTCTCAGATACGGCTTGTAAAGCTGAATCAGCTTTTGTTCCTTGAGCACTTGTTGCCAAGTGCCCGTATCTTATAGTATTATAAGTCGACATTTTATTTATTTTCCTTTGTTAATTAATTAATTATCTTTCGGTTAATACCCAACCATAAGTAGTTACAAATAATAATTCAACAGCGGCTCTATTTAAAGCTACAGTTAAATCACTTGCATCTCCTTGTATTGTATTATTATTTCTATTTATTGTTAAATTATTAGTAGATAGATTATTACCAATATCTATTATTTTTATTCTTTGTCCATTACTAGGCGAAGCAGGTAACGTAGCAGTTATAGTATTATTTGTTGTGTCTACTAAATATGCATTAAAGTCTGTAGATGTTGCAATACTAAAACTTGAAACCTTAGTCGCAAGATCTATTATCATTCCACCTGAACCACTTGAACCAGAAGTACTAGCTATATTCGATTTAGATATAGTTGGTATTTGTGCATAAGTTCTACCAGTCCCGCCATCATTTCTAATACCATGAAATAGATGTATAGGAGCACCACTACCATTAGCTTGAGCAGTAGCTATTAACTCATTTTCAACTTCAGACCAAATTTGAATACTATGATCAGCATAATATCTAAGACTAATCATACCTACTGGATTATTAACACCTATTCTTCTATATGAAGGTATAGATCCACCACCAGCAGTAAAATAACCATCGTTAGAACTACTTGGTGAACCCGCTGCTGAAGTATTAAAATTATAATCAGAGCCAATAATACTTTCATTAGTTTGATATTGGAATCTATTTACTAGTAAAGTATCTGCATTTGTAACAGCCGAACTATTGTTTGTATAATTAGTTCCAAAATAATCTCCTCGAGCCACTAAATTTAAATTAATATTTATTTGCTCACCTGGAGATATAGATATACCACTTTTAATAACTGTATGATTTTCAACACCATTTTTAACACCATCTTCCGAAAGGTCAAAGTCGTGTGCAATTTCCCAGATAAAGTTAGTATTAGTTATAGCACCATTAGGGAATGTAGCATTAGACCAACCACCAAATTGTACTTTAAAAGAATCTACAGATAATGGAGTAATTGTTTTACCAATTGTAAATTCATTACCACCACTTCTATCTATTAATTCTAAATGACCATCACTTAAAAATCTAAGAGATAAAGGTGCATTGTTTGCAACTGAATATTCACTTCCACTATTATAATCAGAAACCTCTGTGTTTGTACTATCTGCAAATGTTCCAGTACCATCTTTAAACATAAATACTGTATTCCAATTTGTTTCAATTGTTTGACCACCATTAAATGCAGTAGCAGCTTGAGCACCATCCCAAATACCTAATCTAAATTGTCGATCAGTTGTCATATTAAAGTTAAATTCAGATCCTCTTTCTAATTCTTCACCCCAATAGAAAGGTCCTTGATTCCATACTGTACTAGTCATTGTTGAAACACCAACTGGATCATCAGCATTAGTGCCGTATGATATATACCATTGGTTACTTCCTGAAACCATTCCAACAGGATTGATTAAAGTAGAAGCATCAATACTAACTGTTGAAGCATCAGATTTAGTTAATACTAAATTAGTACCAACAATTGCACCACTTGATACTGATGGGCCACCACTAGTAGCTGTAGAAGCAATTTCTCCAGCAGCACTAATAGTAATATTACTACCCGCAGTTAAAGCAGCTACAACATTAGTTGTGTCAGTAACATCAGCTAAAGATTCAATAGCATTTAACTTAGCTAAATTAGCATCTGTTAAAGAATTGGTATCAGCATTATTTTCATAAGCAGTTTTAACTTCAGCATCAGTCATTGCACCACTTGCAGCTATAGTACCATCATTTGCAATAGTAATATTAGTTCCAGCAGTCAATGCAGCAACAACGTTAGTTGTGTCTGTTACATCAGCAGCAGTTTCAATACCAGTTAGTTTAGTTTTCTCAGCATCTGTAAAAGCGTTTGTATTAGCTTCAGCTTCATATGCAGTTTTAATTTGTGATGCACTTATAGATCCTGTTTGACCAACAACACTTAAAACAGCATTTGTAGGAGTTGCTAATAATGTGTAGTCAGCCATAGTTCCAGCAGAACCACCATTATGCATATAAGATTCATTAAGATCAGTTCTAACAACAACATCACCTTCTTGTAATGATAATGCTAGTTGAGCAGATTCACTTGTAGCTGTTCTTACACTTGTTAAAGCAACTGAGGCAACATCAATAACATCATTAGTAATAGTTACATTTGTTCCTGCAGTTAATTGATTAGGTATTGTAGGCTTATTAGTTAAAGTATTATAGTTACCATCAAATAATGAAGGCTTATTAGTTAAATTAGCATAATCACCATCAAACAAACTAGGCTTATTACTTAAAGTATTATAATCACCATCAAACAAACTAGGTTTATTACTTAGGTTAGCATAATCTCCATTAAATAAAGAAGGTAAATTAGTTAAAGTATTATAGTTACCATCAAACAAACTAGGTTTATTTGTTAAGTCATTATAATCACCACTAAAATCACTTGTTCCTCCGCCACCGCCAGAAGATTGAGCAACCCAATCATAGTCAGTACCATTCCAAGATAAAACCTGGTTAGTAGCAGCTGTTGATAAATTTAAATGATCATCTACATCTGCGTTTCTGTAATAAGTTATTCCTAATGGAACATTAATTAAATCATTATAGTCACCAGTTTGTGCAACAGTATGATAAACGGGTAAACCATTTAAATCACCATAAGCACCACTTGATGCTACAGCAGCTAAAGTACCAGTTTGTATAAATGAACTAGCATGATAACCATCTAACTTATCAGCATTAATGTTTAATGCGTTAATATATGGTTGTGTTATTCTAGCATCTATATCTGTATTGGCTCTTGATGTTGTGTAGTATAAATTAGATAAACCTTCAGGTACATTATTTGTAGTTTTAGTACCAAACCTTGTATCCCATGATGTATTAAAATCAGATATATTTAATTTAGTATTAACTACATTAGTTAGATTAGTAGCAAAGTTAGCATTATCATTTAATGCTGTAGCTAATTCTTCTAAAGTATCTAAAGTACCAGGTGCACCATTAATTAAATTTGCAACTTGAGTATCAGTATAACTTTGTAAAGCTGGGCTAATTAAACTTTCGATTTTAGTATTTAAATCAGTTAAACTAATTTTAAATTCATCACCTGAACTATTTCTAGATAAAAATAATAAGTCAGCATTATCTATAGAAGTTGTTGTAGAGTAAGAATCAATATCAAAAGAAGCACCAGCAGCACCAGTTAAACCAGTTGGGCCTTGAGGACCAGTAGCACCAGTTGAACCTGTTGGGCCTTGAGATCCCGCAGTTCCTGCAACACCTTGAGGACCAGTTAAACCTATTGCACCTTGAGGGCCAGTATTACCTATATCACCTTTTAAACCTTGTGAACCTGT
>Ga0233444_10005434_pt1 | contig 11770 bp, 3 predicted proteins | sample SI_124_October20_6_FD_182792 | JGI IMG/M metagenome (GOLD analysis project Ga0233444, IMG submission 182792) | Seawater microbial communities from Saanich Inlet, British Columbia, Canada - SI_124_October2016_10_MG | ecosystem: Environmental > Aquatic > Marine > Inlet | place: Canada: British...
AATCCAGTAGTATTTAATGTACCAAATAACATACCATTACCGCCACTACCTTCAACACATAGGTTAGAGTTAGCTTCAGTTACAGTTGAGTTAGATGAACCTAGTATTGCCATTTTAGCAACGGGTGCCGAGTGTCCTACGCCAAACTTACCATCTCCAGTTATAGTAGCCCTAACATTACCAGCATTATCTTTCCATGTAGTTTTACCTAATCCGTCTATTGTAAAGACTGGATAATAACCTGCCGCTGAACCATTCCAACCCATAGCCGCTTCAAATATTGTTGAAGTACTACTTGCCCAAGCATTCATAACAGATAAACCGTTCTTACCTGTTGCGTTTGAGTTCTGTTGTACTTTAGCTAGGAAGTCACCTGTAGTTGTATAGGTTGTACCATTAGCAACATCTATACCACCCGCAAAGTAACCAGTACCATCACCTTTAATAGAGTGACGTAATGTACCACCAGCGCTATACTTACTAAAATAACCACCTGTAACAGCACCACTTGCCGCATGGTCTATACTTATTATACCGCCATCACTTTCGAAGTTAGTACCGCTAGTAGTAATAGCAAGGCCCTTAGATGAATTAGAAGCACCTGATGTAGCAACATCTATAGCACCAGATACATCTATACCATCTGAATCAATTCTAAGTCTTTCAACATTAGCTAAATTCCTAAATCTTATAGTGTTATCAAAATCTATATAACAAGCCGAACCGCTTTGTGTAAAATCTATTGTATTATTTCCATCAGTATCAACTAAACGAATAGTCGGTGATGCGCTTTCAATATGTAGCTCATGGTTAGGACTTGTAGTACCTATTCCCACACCCGTACTATTAATACGCATACGCTCTGTACTAGCATCAGTATAAAATATATGTGCATCTGCACGCCCGTCAGTATCTGACGTTTGTATTGAATACCAATTAGCGGCAAAGCCACCCGCACTTGTTCTACCTTGTATCGTAAAGTTAGCACTGTTATCCCACTGTAATGTAGCCATCTCACCTGTATCAGCTAATGTGGTATTAGAGATATCTATTCTACGTGTGTTAGAACCTTTAACCTTTAGTTCCCTAAATAATGCACCGCCTGTAGAATCTATATTAGCTACTTCACCACCACTGTTCTCAAACTTAATAAAGTCATTAGTAGTTGTACCACCGCCATTTCTTAAGAATGTCATAGTAGGGCATAGTGAGCTATCTTCGTCATTAATAACGATTGAGCCTGTACCACCACCTGTAAAGGTAGCGTCACCTGCTATGGTTAATCCATCACCTACAACATTACCTGTTACATCTATACCAGCAGTCGTAACACGCGCTACTTCTGTTTCATTTACACCAAATATTAAGGGTCTTGTAGCTGATGTACTATAAAGATTAACACCGCTTGCATCTAATGCTATAGCGGCTCTGTAACCATTACCATCAATCTTTAGCTGCCCACTTCCTGAATTATTGGGTGATATGTCACTGTTATTATCAAAGATATCTAGAATACCTGTTACACTTACACCAACAGCGCTTGTAGCTAGTTTTTCTGCCGCACTGTAATATAGCGTTGACGCTCCTGCGGCTGTAAATGTTGATAAAGCTGTGCCACTTGATGATTGTAACTTTATATTGCTACTACCTCTTAATATTAAATCACCTGCTCCTGTGTCATATACATAGCTATCTGTACCGTTGTGCCAAATTTGTAAATCATTTGAATCACCAAACTTAGCTTTAACACCATCGTTAAACAGTATGTCACCTGTCATTGTGCCACCAGCTTTAGGTAGCTTTTGACTAAGGTTAGTAGCTGTAGTAGTAGCAAAGTTAGGGTCATCCCCCAGAGCCTGTGCTAATTCATTAAGCGTATCTAACGTACCAGGAGCAGAGTCTACTATGTCAGCTACTGCTGTGTCTACATAAGACTCAGTAGCGTATCCAGAAGGCCCAGAACCAGGTATAGTAGGTGTATTAACTAGATTGTTATAATCTAATCCTAATGCATCTATATCAGCTTTAGTTTGGTCAGCAGTAGCACCTGCTTCTATTGCATCTAGTTTAGCGCCATCTACAGCCATATCTCTAGTGTTAACTGTACCAGTAATAGCTATATTACCTGTACCTGTTATATCCTGATTATTAAGGTCTAGGTCTCCTCCAAGCTGGGGAGTAAGGTCGTCTACTATATCAGAGACACCACCACCACTGCCTGTAGCAGTAGAAGCTATAGTACCATCTGACGCTATAGTTATATTAGTACCTGCAGTTAGAGCTGCTACTACGTTAGCTGTGTCAGTAACATCAGCATTAGTTTCTATAGTATTTAGCTTTGTCTTATCTCCATCTACGAATGCACCCTCAGAAGGTTTTACTTGTAGAGTAGATACAGTAACAGCTTTAATACCTGCAAGGTCTGTTACTTCAGAATCCATTACAGCACCAGCTGCAGTTACATTAGCTGTATCTGTTATATCAGCACCAGCCTCTATACCATCTAGCTTACTCTCGTCTGCATCTGTGAATGCATTAGTGTTAGCAATACTTTCATACGCTGTTTTTATTTGAGCAGGAGTTTGGTCATCCTTAGCATTAGGTTCAATAGTATCTAGCTTAGTCTGTTGAGTACCATTCTTATCCAGCACTTCATGTATAAGCATTATAAGCTGCTTGTTAGCTATGTTTAAGTTATCTCTTGTTATGTTAGAACCTGCCGTGTAATCTGATAGCAACAAATTACTAGGTATAGTTCTAGCTATTTTAATTATATCTCCGTTAGTTAGTCCGCTTATAACAACTTCACTGTCACTAGTCCAGGTAAAGTTAGTATAGTAAAGAGGGTCGCCTGAACCATCTACCTGATTGTTTATTTGAATAGTTACATACGCTCTATTAAGTATACCTAATGAGAAAGGGATAGCGAATGACGCTTGTCCTGAGTATGTGTATTCCACTGTAGTTAGGGCCAATCTAGCCTCCTTTAGTTAAAGTTGAGGAGGGCCTTATGGCCCCCCAGTATTTTAATTTAGTTTATAGTATTCTTTCATGCCCTCGTAATCATCAATAGCATTACCTATATTAGTACGCCCGTTATCACTATATATTTCACCTAAATTTTTCATAGAGTCCATATAATTTATATTTGAAGAGCTACTTGAATCATCTGCACCAGTGTTTCGTGTACCAAAAGAATTAAATATAGTCCCTAAACCAATTAGATTTGTAAATGGAAGAGTTCTCATTGAAGCCATATCATTGTAATTTGCATTTCCTGTAGCAAAGTTTACAAAGCTTCCTGGAAGCCGATAAGCATTCTCTAGCATTTTAATAGCTGGAGGAGTAAGTCCTGCTTGGTCTGTATACTTATTAAACCGCATTTCATCTATACCAAGTAAAGTTCCTATAGGGTCTGCTACTAAAGGAACCCACCCTAACATATTAGAGTATGCTATACCTCTAGCAACATGTTCAGATGTAGGGCGTTCTTTTCCAGTAAGGGCATCTTTCATATAAGATACTGCCATAGCTGTACTTAGTGTATATAGTACTCCTGTTAAAGCTTCCATATCTCTGTGCTTCAAGTGTCGTATAGCTTGCTTACTAAACGCTTGCATAGGGAATGTAATAAGGTGAGTCATTAAACCACCTGCTTTAGTAAATAGAAAAGGGTCTTGTTCACCTATCATAGATTTTTGTACTGACTGATTAACAGACCTAATCATGCTTGGAGCAAACTCTTCTCGTAGTTCAGGAGTCCAATCTTTTAGATTAAGCTCATCTACAAATTGATTTCCAAAAGCAGACTTTCTCATTTTAACTGTACCATTTTTTAATAGTTCTGCATACTTAGTTAGCATTACATCATCAACACCAAAGTCATCTAGTATTCTAGCACGTTGTTTTTTACTAAGTTTTAATGTTCCATCTTTCTTCATAGCTTTATTTATTTGTCTAAACAATTTATCAGACGCGCCTAAAGCAGCAGTTGTTTGTTGCCAACCTCTTACATGGTTAAACCCAGATAAGAAAGATTGTATGTAAGAAAGATTACCACCGTACTCTTGTATTTTATTTTTAATAAAGCCAGCTTCTTTTGGGTTTAATTCATCTAACATTAAATGCGGAGCCATAAACTCATGCTCTTTACCTAACTTACCTGTTATCCAAGATATCTCTTCTAGAAGTTGCTTTCTGTTTTCTCGTAAAGCTTTATCAAATAAAGGTTTAATACCTCTTTGAAAGAAAGAAGCCATACCGTACTGAGTCAAAATAGCACCAGTTTCAATTAACTGTGTTTGTCCTAGTGCATCTAGCCAAGCAATATTAGTCATGCGTTTCATAGCTGATACATAAAAACCTTGGTCTTCTAATGTATCTCCTGTAAGTGTAGATACACCTTTGACAGAGCCACCATCAAAAGCAGAAAACATTGCTCTTAATTCATTTTCTGTAACGTCATTTATACCTAATCTTTTTTGGTCTGCCATAGCAGCAGCTATAAAAGCATTTCTATCTGCAGTATTTCTTATACCATATCTAGCTAGTGCTGACGCACCTGCAGTTTTTCTAGCATACTGTTGTGTAGTTTTATAAATATCATTATCTATTAAGTCTACTACTTGTATTTTAGTTCCGTTAGGTAAAGCAATTTCTGCAGATAAATCTAAATCATTACGTTTTTTAGCAAAAGATATTTTACTCTTTTCTGTGACGCCTTCTCCTAAAGTTTTCATTAATCCTTGAATACCTTCATCACTCATATCTGTAAGTTCTCTTAAGGTTCTTTCTAGATTTTCTCTACCATCACCTGTTAGTAATGCACGTACAGACATATCCATAGATGTACCATCAGCGTTATCTAAAGACCGTTTTACTACTGCTTTAGCTATAGCCATAGATACTACATCATCAAAATTAGGATTCATAAATTTATAGTTATTAGCAAGTCCTTTTTCTATTGCTCGTCTTGTAAGTTTTTTATCAGCAGAAGATTTTATAATTTTAGCTATGTTAGAGTTCCAAAGCATAGGTTGATAATGTTCTCTATAACTAGTATTTCTATTTTGAAAACCATCAACAGCGTTCTTTTCAGGATTTAAACCTTTAGCATTTAGTATATCAAAAGCTTCATCATACATAGCATCTAATTTATCAGCTAAACTTTTAACAGCAGGGTTATTAGTTGTTTCTTTACCTAAAGCCCTAGCATTACGTTCTAACATTACTTCACGCATCATGGCTAGTTTAGTATCACGGCTAACTATATTAGGTTTTTTATTATTAAAATCTCCTTTAAGTCTAGCGTATTCTTTAAAGTCATCCCCAGAACCATCTAACTTAGAGGCTATTCTATTATGAAGTACAGGTTCTAAAGATGCAGCCGTGTTTCCAATCCTAGCGTATCCTGTAGGACTTTCTATTATCATGCTACCAAACATATTAAGAACAGTAGATTTACTTTTGTATACCGCCCCTGATATTCTGGAACCCATAAACATCATGTATTTACTGTTAGCTAGTTTAGATACCCAATCATCCCATTCTTCTCGTCTTTCTTTATATCCTACTCCCTTTGCCCATGCCTCTGACTCTTTTATAATCTCAGAACTTTTTCCAGATATAGGTCTTCCTAAGTCGTCAATCATAGGAGTAGAAGGTTCTACTGTATCTGGGGTTAAATCTTTATCAGGTATTAAACCTTGAGAAGGTGTTTCAGAAGAATCCGTTTTAGCTAGTAATTTTTCATCACCTCTAAGTAAAGCGTCAGTATACTCATCTCCAAGGCTCATGTATTGTGGTCGCATGAAATTACCTAGTACGCCTGTACCTGCTCCCATTATACCACCTGTTAAAGCACCTAATGTAGTAAATATTACAGCTTCATCAAAGCCACTTCCTTCTGTAGATATTGCATCTACTCCTCCTAATAATGCACCTGCAGCTGCACCTGATTTTACTCCTGTACTTACACTGTTAAGTAGATAAGCTTTTTTAGTTGCTGCAGTAGATAAACTTTTAGCGCCCATAGCTGTATACTTTGCTGCACCAAATCCAAAAGGTATTAATGCTGCGTCTAAATCTACTAATTGCCCCGCTAACCTAGTAATGTGATAGCCACGCTGTCTTTGTATAGAAGCCTCTAATCTAAGTCTGTTTAATACGCGCTCTTTAGAACGAACTGCTGCAGATAAACTACCTGACTCTAGTATAGATTCATGATATTTTTCAGGAATATTAGCTGTTAAACTCTTATGATGTTCGGCTATAATAAAATCAGGGTCGTTTCCTTCCGCAGTTCTACCAAAAATAGTGTCTACTATAGTAGCTAAACTTTCTGCGCCATAACCATAACCTTTTATTACAGCTGCTATTGGTTCAGTTATACCTTCAAACTCACCACCTTTTTGTGCTATAAAATTAGCAGCAAATTCTTGTGATTTTTTTTCTACAAAGTTAAGGCCTTTGTCTTTTCTAAATTGTCTAACACCTGCCTGTTCATCTCTAAGCCTGTCCATTACATTAGAACCAACAGTTAAGTCCATTCCCATTTTAAAGTTTTCTTTAAAACCTTTTTGGTTTTCTATATCTTCTAGGATTAACTCTGTTAATCTTCCTGGGGTTGCCATAACTCCTCCTTTAAATTAAAGAAGGGGCATATAGCCCCCTCAAATATGTTTAAAACTTAGGCGTTGTACCTAAAGTTTCGAATGCTTTTCCGTATTGTTCCCTATCATACGCACCAGTAGCAAGTCCTATTGTACGAAGAGTTCTTTTACTATGCCAGGCCCCACCTATTTCTCTAGCAGGTACTGTTATAAACAAACTTCCTAAATCTGTCTCAGGAGTAAGAGTACTTGAATACGCTGGATTAACTGTAAGTGTCAACATACCTTCTTTAAGTACAGCATTGTATTTACGTGTACCCCTAATCCCTTGGGAAATTATGTCTATCCAGTTATCGTTACCCTTCATACCAAGATTTCCAGGTAAAGTTGCTTCCCATTTGCCACTTTTATCTATAAATAGTTTAAACTCTCTATCTTCTGGTTTATCTGAAGTCATGCGGTCAAGTATATAAGAATGAACTGCTATACCTATGGTTGAATTAGTATATCCAATTTCTCCTTCTCTGTAGCCTTGAAGAGCACCAAAGAATTGATTCGATAAACTTCCGTCTTGAATACCATCATTTACTATAATACCTTCTCCTACCTTAGCTGTTTGTTTACTTATAAAATTTTCTGCCAAATCAAAAATAGCTTTATCGTTTGCTCCTGGATACAAAGCTACATAAGACCCTACTGCTTCTAATGTAAGAGCCTCTATATTTTCTAATAGTCCTATAGGCGCGTAATCTTTATTAGTTAAATCATCAAAAGCTTTTTTAGCTAATTTTGATACACTATCATAAGTTCCTCTAGTTAAATATTCATCTGCTATCTTATCTATTCTAGATTCCGTAGCTTTAATTTCTTCAGGACTTTTAAGACTATACGCTTTTACTACTCTGTTAAACGCTTGTTCAAAAGTAGCATTTGTATCTGACATAAAGGTTGCTATAGCACTAGCATGTAGTCTAGCATTAGTATCTTTAAAGAAATCATCTGCAAGTCCAGGGGTTGTAAGCCTAACTTGTTGAAATTGTCTTACAATTCCTTCCATGTATTGAAAAGAAGGGTCATCTTTTGAAAGAGTACCAGCATTTGCAAGATTAATAATTCCGTTAAAGTCTTTTGAAAAATCAACAGATTCAGGAAAATAACCATTAAACTTTTGTATTGCACTTGGGTATCCATTAAGCTCTGCTTCTTTAGCAAAGTCAGAATCTAATATTTTTACATTGTCTAAGTTTCCTGTAGTTGTCCCTGTTAACCCAAGACTATGTAACTCTGTTGCTAACCTATACTCTCTATTACTTTTAGTATCTATTGCTAATGCAGTATTTATTCTGGAAGCATGATAACTTTTAAGGGTATCAAGATGTTTACGGTGTAAGCCTGACTCATCAAGAATTTTATCTATTTGAGAAGTATAACTCTTAGACCAAGATTTAAGTTCTCGTGCAGTAGGAATATTACCATTTGCAAACATATTAGCTCTTATAGCATTTTGTCGCCTATCTAAAATTTCCATTCGAGTATTAATATTTTGGAGCTGTTCTTTTTTATAAGTACTAAATTCTTGTTTACTTACTATATCTAAAGAATTAGAAAGATACTTACTTCTGTCTTCAGTTAAGTCTAAGTGTTTAATACTTGAGTATTTAATATAATCTTCTCTATGTTGTTCGGGAGTTATAAGACCCTGTTCAAGAAGAGTTCTACTTGCTTGCATATTAGTATCGAACCTAACATTTGCGCTTGCAGTTAAAGCATCACTAGTTGTCTTAGTATTTTCGTTAAGAGCTTCAGTAACTTGAGCATTAGTTGGTTCAGAAAAACCTGAAATATTATTAAACCTAGTGTTTATAAACTCAAACATTTCTTCATCTTTTGAGTTATCTACGTTTACTTTAGGCATTGAGTTGCTTCTAGCCTCAGCAGCTTTAACGGCAGCAGTAACATCTTTATATGCTTTTAAAGTAGTCCCAGTAATAGTGTCTACTACATTTTCTCCTTGGGATGTTGCAGCTCTAAGAGCGTCACCGTCAGAAAGAGTTCTACCAGAAGAATCTACAGTAGGTATGTTATACCAAGAACCATTAATCTCTTTTGTAATAGTTTTTTCAGAAAATACTTCTCCATTTTTAGACCATATAGTCCTGCCCTCTGAGGTTTTTTTACCCGTATCAAAAGGAAAAGGACTTGTACTTTCTAAAAACTTATTAATATCTTCAGGCGAATAATTTTTAGAAAGTATACTTGCATATAAAACTTGCTTGTTCTGGTCTTCTTTACCTGGCCCTGCATGAAACTTTACATTAATACCACTAGTACCGTCTACAATACTATCTACTTTAGCTTTAGGCATATTTAGCTGGTATGCCAGAGTATCAGATAAAGCAAAATCGTTTCCAGTTATCATAGCGTTTTGTACTGTAGCAACATCCATTTTACTAACGGCGGCTTCGTCAGAAATGCCTTTTATAGCAATAGCCCTTTCATTAAAAAGAACATCATAATCTAAAGAATGTTTTGAATAGTGTTCTTCTAATTCATTAGAAATATCCTCTGCAGTTTTTCTACCAGTTTCTCCAGACGTTAGTATTGCCTGTTCTTTTTGATAAAAATCTATTCCTGCATCTGAGTATGCTCTAGCTTGCTGTGCTTTATATTGCTCCTTGATACTTTGTAGCTCTGAGGAAGTCAAGTTTAAATCATTAACTTTATTAAACTGTTTAAGATTTCTCCATACATCAGGAGAACCATTTAAAAGGCTATTAAATATAGACTCTTTTATAGAATTATTTTGTTCTTTTTTACTTAAAAGAGAGCCCGTTTTAATAATATTAGCCAGACCTTCATTAACAAGCTCTTCGCTTACAGGACCGCTTCCTAATAAAGAAGTTACCGCAGATGTAAAGTTTCCTTTAGTTATGCCTCTATTATAATCTACATGAAGCTGCGTATGCTTTTCAACTAAACCAGGTAATAGTTTATTCATTCCCTCATTCATCATTTGAGATAGTCTAGGGTCTATTGGATAACCGTATTCATCTTCTGAAAGCTTACTTATTTTTTTAGTTAAATAAGAAGCGTAGTCTTCAGAAGACATTTCATAGTCTTTTTGTTGCAACTCAACATCTAATTCTGCTACAAGAGAAGATATACTAGTGTTTGCAGACATTACTCTCCAGCCTTCAAGAGCGTATTTATTGGCTCCTTCGTCTAGCTTTAAAGATTCTAATGATTGTCCTTGTCTAGCAGATATTTGCCCTCTTAATAATGCTTCTTTATTTTTAGTATTAATATAATTTTTAGCTGCGCCAGTTGTAAAGTTACTTACAGTATTTAAAGCCTGTAATGTTGTTTGATTAACTAGAGGACCTTGTGATGTACCTGAAGTAAAAGCAGGTGCATTTTGAACTCTAGCTTCTCTTTGGATTGCTCCCTTTAGTTTATCATCTACTTCTTCTCTTCTTGTAGCCATAACTATTTATCCTTCTGTTTTTGGGGTAAAGAAGCTATTTAATAATTTACTTCCAAACTCTTTTTGGCTTCCATAGCCCTGAAGAGCACTTGTACCCATACTTAATAATAAACTACCTACACTAGGTCCAGGTATAACTGTCCTGTCTTCTCCTAGTATTTGTCCCACGTTAATGTCTCTACGTTGTTGACCTAACTGTCTAAAGAGGCTAGAAGTATTTTCCATTCTAGCTGCTTGTGCTCTCATAGCACTACGCTCTAAACCTGTCATTACTGCTTCAACTGAACCACCCGTAACACCAGCAGCAGCAGCAGACACTTCAGCCTGGGCTTTCTGTGCCATGCCCTGCATTTGGATTTGTTCGCTTAAGTCTCGGTCAGCTTGTCTCGCGTCTATTTCTTTAAGTTCTAAAGCATCTCTTTGTAAGTTAGCATTTAAACCTAACACAGCGTTCTTATGACGTTGAAACTCTCTTTGTAATTTAGTTTGTTCTCTAGCTAGAAGATGATTTGTTAAAGCTGTACCAGCTCCAACTAAAGCTTGTCCTATTGCTGCTGCAGACATTATATCCTCCTTCTGCCTCCACGAACTTGGCCTACCCATTCTATTTCATTTATGTTAATAGGTACACCACCATTAGCGGTAATTGTTAATTCAGAAATATCTGATTGTTCTCTAAAAGGAACATCAAAACTTCCACTCTTTATTCCGTCCCCCTCAGGGTCGTCTGGGTCAAACGCTAATCCTACTCCATCGTTAGACAAAGTACGTACAGATGTTATCTGTGCAGATGCGCTTCTATATTTACTACCTACGGTAGCAGTCATAGGACCACTGTTATTAAAATGAACTATAAACTTAGATATAACTAACCTTATAAATCTTATTACTATGTTATTACTATCACGTATAAACGGCATAGTAGGTTTAAATGTAGAGGTTATATCATAACCTGCGTATAGTGTAGAGTTCTTAGGTACAGTAGCAATAGGAAACTTATAGTCATACCACATAGGAGTACCATTTGTATAAGTATTAGATGCACTAGCAGTAGGTGTTAAATGTTCTGCAGGTTGCCCTGGACTATCACACCCAGCACCTTGTATAATAACTAGGTTGTTATCTAAGAATTGATATACAGAGTATACATCTCCATACGGGGAGGATGTATCATTAGGCATATTAGTTCTGCCCATGCTAACACCATAGTCAAGAGTACCAGTACCATCATATATTTCATATGAATCTAAAGCTAAAGGATACTCTAGCCCATTTGCATTAGGACTATCTAAGTCTAATACAACTTGAAGAAGTTCTCCGTTATGAGGGCTAGTTATTCCACCTTTAAAGTGTAATACATATAACTTATTTTTATCAAAGTAATAGTTAACTATCTCCCCAGGAAATTCCCATTTAAACCATGCAGATTGTAATTTCTTTTCGCCATCCCATAACTGTTTATAGCCATATAAAGTCCATTTATTATAACTAGCCCTTACAAATAAAGTATCTGCAGTATCAGAGTACTTCATTTGCTCTATATCACCTACTATAAGTTTAGGTACACTAGCTGTAATAGATACAGCTTGATTAGACTCTATGTTACCAGATGTATAGAACTCTTTTACTCCTCCGTATTTTCCTATAGAGAATGGAAACAGAACTGTTCTACCTG
>Ga0233444_10005435_pt1 | contig 11764 bp, 10 predicted proteins | sample SI_124_October20_6_FD_182792 | JGI IMG/M metagenome (GOLD analysis project Ga0233444, IMG submission 182792) | Seawater microbial communities from Saanich Inlet, British Columbia, Canada - SI_124_October2016_10_MG | ecosystem: Environmental > Aquatic > Marine > Inlet | place: Canada: British...
CTAGAATATCCTCCCTTAGCTGGTTGATTTGCGGTTCCTGTTTTACCAGCTATTTCATAATTTTTAACATCTGCAAGCTTGGCTGTACCATTTTCTGTATTTACGATTTTTCTCAAAATTTTAACCACTTTATCAGAAACTTCTTTATTAATTATTCTGTTACCCTTTCTTACCTTTTTGCTTATTAGGGTGGGATTTATATCATAACCACCATTGGATATTATTGCGTATCCTTTTGCTAATTGCAAAATAGTTGTTGTTATACCTTGTCCATAGGAAACTGTTTCTAATTTACATCCTTGATACCAATCAATTGCTTGTGGTTTTCCTACCTCATCAATATCAAATTCAATTTTATTTAAAATTCCAATTTTTTTTAAAAATAATTTTAAATTATCTGGTCCAACTTTTTGTGCAATTTTAACTGACCCAACATTGCCTGATCTGATTAAGATTTGTTCTGCAGTTAAATCAGATGGGATATCGTCACTATATTCACCAATTTCAAATTGATCACATGGAATAGATTTAGGTAAATTAAGAAACTGAGTTTCTGGCTCAATCATCTTTTCATTTAAGGCGCTTGCGAATGTGAAAGGTTTAAAAACTGAGCCTAATTCATAAACACCTTTGGTTACTCTATTGATAAAATTAACATCCGTAATATTTTGTCTTTCATTTGGATTAAAATCTGGCAATGAAACAAGAGAAATTATTTTTCCATTATCTATATTCATTAACAAAGCAGCCGCACCCTTGCTTCTGAAAATTTCTTGATATTTAATTAATTCTTCACGAATTAAAAATTGTATATCCCTATTGACTGTAAGCTTAATAGGATTTTTTGAATTTCTTAAAATTTCATTGAATGATTTTTCAAGACCTGCAATTCCATTATTATTATCATCTATTTGCCCAATAATATGACTAAAAAGATTTTTTTGAGGATAAATCCTTAAAACTTTTTCCTCAGGTTTGATAGACTTATCACCAAGTTTCATTAATTTTTCATAATTTTCTTGAGAAACTTTTTTTTCTAACCAAAAAAACTTTTTTTTATCAATTTGATTTTTAATTTTATCGAAATCTTTATTTGGAAATATTATTTTTAAACTTAATAAAAGTTTTCGCTTATCTATTATGTCTGATGTCTTGATTCCTATATCAATAGATTTAACCGTTTTAGCTAAAAAATTACCATCTATATCGATTATGTCTGCTCTATAAAGTTTATTAGCAAATGCAGGCAAAACATCTTTTATTTTTGCATTTGATTTCCGTGAGCCGAGATGAATTAAATGAATGGTAAAAATTAAATAAATAATAAAAAAAAAGAAAAATATAAACGCTACTCTATTAAATTTTATATTTAAATTAGTGTCATTTTTTTTATAATTAAAATTATTCTTATAGTCTTCAATAATAATTTTTGATTTTAATTTTTCCATTAATCTTTAATTATTGTTAAATTTTCAATCTTTTTGCCTTTACCGGTAATCTTAAATATTTTAATATTTTCAATTTTTTTTTGTACTAAGTCATTTTCAAAATATAATGATTGAAATTCTAATAATTTGTCTGAAGAGCTTAGATAATCAAATTCTAGTTTGATTTTCTCAAATTCTGAATTTAAAACCCTGATATTTTCACTTACAGTAAAAATTTTATTTTCATTTTTTTTTGCAGAATTCTTAATAATAGCTGTAGATAAAATTAATGAAAAAATGACAAAAACTAAGACAATTCTTTTCACAGTTTGTTCCCAAAATTTTCGATCTCAATCAAGTCGTTAAATTGATCTAAAATATCAGTTTTAAAATCATAAAAGTCAGTTTTTTTAATAGCATATCTAAGTTTTGCTGATCTTGATGATAAGTTCTCATTTATTTCCTGTTCAGAGGGTATAATTGCTTTTTTTTCTTTAAGTGTGAGTAATGTTTCAGGCTGTTCTGTAATAGGAGCATATCTTGATATACTTTTTTTTTCTGAAAGACTTTTGAAAAAGTACTTAACTATTTTATCCTCAAGTGAATGAAATGTAACTACAGCTAAAACACCATCTTTTTTTAAAACCTTGATCGCATTAATTAACCCAAAAATTAATTCACTTATTTCTCTATTAACCAAAATTCTTATTGCTTGAAAAACTTTCGTGGCACTATGAACTTTAAAGTTTTTTTTTCTTTTTGTTTTGTCTATGATCTCAACAAGTGTTTGGGTGTCTATCTTTTTCTTAGATCTTTCTTTAATAATATTTCTTGCTATGAATTTGCTTTCTTTTTCATCTCCAAAAAACTTAAATATTTTATCAAGTTCCTTTTCACCTAATTTATTAATCACATCCTCTGCAGAAAAATTATTTAAACCCATTTGCATATTCAAATTTCCTTTTGACTCAAATGATAGTCCTTTTTTAGGATCTTTAATTTGTACATAAGAATAACCAAGATCAAAAATGACACCTTTTACACTCTCGTTTTTAAGTTTAAGATTATTTAATTGACTAAATTTGATATTTTTGAATAAAAACCTATCTTCGAATTTATTTCTTAGCTGATCAGCTTCTTCTTCACTTTCAACATCTCGATCTAAAGCAATTACTTTAGTATTATCAAACTCTAATATTTTTTTTGAATAACCACCTTGACCAAATGTACAGTCAATAAATGTGCCACCATATTGAGGGGAAATAATGCTAATAATTTCTTTTAGCAGTACTGGATAATGCTTTTGCACTTCCGGTACTATGGTGGCGTCCATTTATTTCTCTGAAGACCATTAATTTTTTTGTCTTCTTAAGAACGCTGGTATCTCAAGATCATCATCTTCTTCGTCACTTGAAGATAATAATTCATCTGATGTTGAATTGTCTGTTTCTGAACTAAATAAATCTGGTGCGTCTGAGTCTACACCAAATTCCTTTAAATCATTAGAATGATCGTCCTCTAGACTTTCTTCGGCTATTTGTTCTTGAGGAGTTTCCATAGCTTCTTGAGTAAAGGATTTTTCCATTTCATTTACCGAGCTATCTTCAACAACATTTTTAGTTTCAAAATTATTGTTATGTGCTACCTCCTCGGTTGAAATGTTTGAGCTAAAATTATCTTGATTTTGTTCTTGAACGATCTCATTCTCAAGTTTGAGCGCGTTTGCTCCATGAGAAACTGGATTTGAAATAGAATTTGAAAAGTTAAATGATGCAGATGATCCTATATTTGAAAAATCTGAGTAACCTGGATTTCTATTATGAATACGGTGAACCATATTTATCACTGATTTAGTCTCTGGTTGTTGCCCATCCAAAGAAGTCGCAACAATAGAAACTCTCATTTTTCCATCTAATTCAGCATCAGTAATTGCTCCAATAATTAATTCTGCCTCAGGATCAACTTCAGCTCTAACCTTATTAACTGCTTCATCAACTTCAAAAAGTTTAAGATCTTTTCCGCCAGTAATATTTACTAATAATCCTTTTGCACCTTTAAGAGTATAATCATCTATTAGTGGATTGCTCACTGCCATCTCTGCTGCTTTAAGTGCTCTACCTTCTCCTTCTGCTTCACCAGTTCCCATCATTGCTTTACCCATTGAAGCCATAACAGTTTCTACATCAGCAAAATCAAGATTTATCAAACCTGGTCTTACCATTAAATCAGTTATACTTTGAACACCATGCATTAAAACATTGTTTGAAAGATTAAAAGAGTCTTCAAATGTTGTTTGTTCATTCGCAATTTTAAACAAGTTTTGATTTGGAATTACTATAATTGTATCAACATGTTTTCTTAATTCTTCCAAACCTTGCTGTGCTCTTCTCATTCTTGAGGGGCCTTCATATAAAAATGGAAGTGTCACAACACCTACTGTTAAAATATTTAATTCTTTTGCAGCTCTAGCGATGACATGAGCAGCACCAGTGCCCGTTCCACCTCCCATACCAGCTGCAATAAAAACCATATTTGCACCTTGCAAAGTATTTACAATTTCGTTTAATGACTCATCAGCAGCAGCTTGGCCGATATCTAGTTTCGCTCCAGCACCTAAACCTTTAGTCAAATTTAATCCAATTTGAATTCTTGTTTTCGCTTTACTTAACTTTAAATCTTGTGCATCAGTATTGACTGCAATAAACTCTACTCCTTGTAAATTGCTTTCAATCATTTCATTAATTGCGTTTCCTCCTGCACCACCAACTCCCATTACTAAAAGTCGTGGCTGTAGCTCTTTAATCTCTGGTGCTTTAAAGTTAATTGTCATCTGTTATTCCCCTCATTGTTGTTAAAATGTTTTTCCCATTTAAGATTTGCTCGGTTTAGATTTGCTTTTTTTCTTGCAGTTACCTTAAATTTTTCAAATGCTGCTGGCTCCCAAATTTGAAACGTCTGACCTTGGCCAACAAACAAAATGCTATTTTTAATTTTTGTATGTTTTAATAATTTTGATGAAAGTGAAATTCTTCCTTCACTATCAAATTGTAAATTAGTACTTTCAGCTAAAATAGATGTTGCAAAAAAATCTCTTTTTTCTTCAAAGGGATTTAATGAGTCTATTGCTGATGAAATTTTTTCAATTCTGTCTTGAGAGCATGCTTCTATTGAAGAATTATTAAAAGATGGATAACAAATAACACCATTGTATCCTAAGTTAGATAAATGTGACCTAAAACTAGCAGGCACAGATACTCTCCCTTTTTTGTCTAATTTGTTCTCGTAAGTTGATAAAAACATATATTTTATAATTATAAAATTCCATAATTGGGAATATATGGGAATATATGGGTAATTTGATATCGTGTCAAATACTGATTATTATTGATTTTTGACACCTATTTGTAATTTTTTTTAATATCAAACCTATAATAAGGATCAAACTATTGTGACTGATTACAAATAATAGAAAGATTAAAAAAAAGAACAAAGCTGACTCAATAATGAGTCAAATTAGGAACATTTGTTCATAACAAAAAGTAATTTTGAAAAATTATGCCAGATAAACTATAAGCCGGGTTCTGTCATTTAAACCTATCATTTGTCTAGGCTTAAGATCACTCTTAAGCTCAAGCAACTAACCCTGATGACTAGCCAAGGATGGCTTTTAGTTTTGCAACAATGTCATCTCTACTTAGTCTTGCTCCCAGTGGGGTTTTCCAGCGTTCATTGTTACCAATAGAACCGGTGTGCTCTTACCACACCTTTTCACCCTTGCCATGTTATGGCGGTTTATTTTCTGTGGCACTATCCCTAGGGTTACCCCCGCCAGGTATTATCTGGCACTGTATCCTTGTGGAGCCCGGACTTTCCTCTTTAAAATATTTTAAAGCGATAAATCATTTATCTGGCAGCTAAAACATATTACTAAATCTTAAAATTTCAAGAAAATTTAATTAAATTTTTTTATGAGATTTTGGCTTACTAATAAACATTCTCTATCAATAATTCCATTAATTAACTCTTGTCTAAATCGTCTTTGAAAAGCCTTAGTTAAAATTTTAGTATATCTAGTGTTTGAAATTTTAGAGTCTCTTGAATACCCGATCTTATATAAATTACTAAAAAAATTTTTTTTATCTAATTGACTAATTTTTTTCATTCTTTCTTCTTTAATCTTTTTATGATCTAAATCATGCCATATACCAATTTTTTTTTTAGCTAAATATTTCCAAGGAAATTTTTCTCCAGGATCTATTTTTCTATCTGGAGAAATATCTGAATGTCCTAAAATAAACTTAGATTTTATCTTATATTTTCTTATTAAAAAATTACTCAATCTTACAATTGATTTTATTTGTTTTTTATTAAAATTATTATATTTATAATCATGTCCCATATTGCTAATTTCAATGCCAATAGAATATTTATTTATAGATTTAAATTTTTTCCAATTAGAAATTCCAGCGTGCCAAGAAATATATAGGTCGGGAACCAACGTTAATATTTCTCCATTTTTTTTTATAAAATAATGACTACTTACTTTTGACTCTTCATTTGTTAATTTATTAATTGCATCAATTTCTTTTTTCATTCCTGTATAATGAAAAATTATAAATTTAACGTTACTTGACTTTCTTTTTTTTGGATCAAAATTAAGTGAATATTGTATTTTCGTTTTCATATCATATATGTTTAGAGGTACAATTTTGACTTTTTATCAACACTTTAAAGACATTTTTTATGTTTAAAAATATTTAAAAATTAAACTTAATATAATATAATTAAACAATGTTTAAAAATCTAATTCTTACAATAATGACTGTTTCTTTAATATCTTTTAATGTCTATGCAGGTTCGGACGGAGAATTGACCTTAAACAAAGAACAACCTGAAGAAATAAAAGACTGCTTTGAAAAACTTAACAGGGTTACTTTTTCATTTAATCAAAAACTTGATAAAACAATAATTAAACCAGTTGCAAAGAGTTATAGAAATTTACCTGATCCAATCCAGAGAGGTGCTGGTAATGCTGTTACGAACTTATCCAATTTAATAACAATACCCAACAATATTTTACAAGGAGACATGCGAACAGCAATTATTAATACTGCTAGACTAGCTGTAAACTCAACTTTAGGAATTTTCGGTACCATTGATGTTGCAAACAAATTAGGTTTTCCAAAATATGAAAAAGAAGATTACGGCCAAACTCTGGGTGCTTGGGGTTTTGGACCTGGTTGTTATTTTGTTCTTCCAGTCTTAGGTCCTTCAACAATAAGAGATACTGCTGGATCTTTTGCAAATGTTGTAGGTGGAGATCCATGGTATAATGCATCATTTCATGGAAATAATGAATTTTTAAGTGAAGGGTTATACACGGGCTCTAGAATTCTTGGTGGTATTGACTTCAGAGCAGATAATATTGAGTCATTTGATAACCTTGAAAATAATTCTTTAGATTTTTATGCTTCTATTAGAAGTTTATATTTGCAAGATAGAGAAAATAAAATTAAGAATAATAGACAAGGAAACCTAGAAATACTCTATAATGATGACGATGGTTGGGAAGAATTAGAAAATCAATAAACTCTAGATAATCAATGAACATTAGAAAAATATTTGTCTTACTACTTATATTAAATTTAAATGCTGTTTACGCTAAATCTGTTGAGCCAGATGTATTTGTTCAATCTACAGTAAATAGAGCTTCAGCGATTTTAACTAAAAGCATTTCTAAAGAAGATAAAATGAATGAGTTAAAATTGATAGCCAAAGATACCGTTGATATAAGAGGAATTGGACTTTATACGCTAGGATCCTTCAGAAAAAATTTAAGTGAAAATGAAAAAAATGAATATTTAGATTTATTTGAAAACTATTTTTTAAAAACTTTTTCAAGTAGGTTAAGTGAATATACTAACCCAAAAATTGAAGTTAAAGATAAAAAGGTTTTAAATGAAAATTATACTATAGTTAATAGTTTGCTAGTTGGAACATCTGAAAGACCAGAGGTTAAAATCGACTGGAGAATTTATACAAAAAATGCTGACAACCCATTAATTAGAGATTTAATTATTGAAGGACTTAGTTTGGTAAGAACACAAAAAGAAGAATTTGCATCTATTCTAAATTCAAATAATGGAGATATTAATTCTTTATTTAAAGTACTAGAAGAATTTGCAGTTAAATAATTATTTTTTGTTGGCTAATTGCTGTAAAAGATAAATTTCTTTATCAGTAAGAGAATTTCTATCCTCTTTTATTAAATCGACAAGGCTAAATAATGCTATCAAATTGACCATTCCTGCAATTCCACTCAAAACTATAAATGAAATTAAACTTGGATTAACAATTATTAATATAATGAACAGACTAGACCATCCAATAAAAATACCCCTTATAATCGTTCTCTGACTTATAAGATCTTTAATTTTTACAAATTGAATAAAGAGCACAATTAACAAAAGCATTATACCCGCAAGTGGTGCCCTCAGGGACACTAAAACATCCATGCCATCCCCATAAAGCTCTTTATGTATTAAATAAGCGGCAACCGCTTTATATGAAAAATAAAAAAAAATAATTAATGCAATTAGAGATGAAACTAAATATGCATATTTAGGTAGTACTTTTATATTGATGTTCATTTAAAAAATTTTTTAATAACTTATTCAAGTTTATAAGATTGTTGAATAAAATTATCAATAAACCTTAAGTTGTATTGGTAAATTCATGGTGGGCCCGCCAGGACTCGAACCTGGGACCAATACATTATGAGTGTACTGCTCTAACCAACTGAGCTACAGGCCCTTAGTAATTCCACCGTGATATACAATACTTAACTCGTACATTCCACACGAAATTAATGTTTAATCGTTATTTTTATTTTATCTTAAAAGGTCAATGAAATCAAAGATAATCCTATATTCTATTTCTACGTGCTGAGTCCTGTGAGAGTCCCGAGAATGTGTACCTGCTCGTCTCTGTTGGAACTCTCTCAATCAATAGAGGTACCAGGTCGATTTGCAAAATCGAAAGTTGCACAATCCCCCATCATTCTTTTCTCTAGTTGGAACTCTTTATATCTACCCTTTAGTCTAAGTTAGAGACAGTTATTGACCTCATAAACTTATTTAACTTTTAAGGTACCCTACTTAGCTTGAATTTATTCTTAAAAAAATTAAGTCCTAATTATGAATAATTAAAATATGTTACTTAAATATTAGGCTTTAACTAATTTTGAGAACTATAGACAGTATATTACTAATTTGTTACTTATTGAGTATGCCTTTAAAGAAAAAGAAAAAAACAAAAAGAAAAAAAATAGTTAAGAAAATTAATTATAGTGAGGGATCAAAAAGAATATTTTTCTTACTTTCTTTTGCTTGGATTGTAATGATAATGCTATTAGGAGAATATACTAAAGGTACCTCAGATCTAATAATTCATTTGGTTATTGCTTTGGCTCCACCATTAATAATTTATAGACTATTTTTTTATGTTTATAGAGGTTTTACGAAATAAATATTCAAGTTTAACGATTCACGAAACCTTGACCTGTTAAGTTTTTTATTTTTTTACTTAAAAATCACAATTTAATTAGTTTTTAGAAATTTAAACATGTCAATAAAAGTCAATTCTTCCTAGTTATAGGTCTCTTGAAGTGGTGGATGAAAATATACTGGTTATATAAAGTCCTTTCAGTCCTACCTGTCCTCATTTAAAAAGACAGATAAGACTATTAAGACAGCTTTTAATTAGAAAGGAAGCTCTTCTGGAATTAAATTACCTTCTTTATCTATTTGGTTTGATGAACATTTAAGTTTGTACTCGCCATATTTATCACCCTGATCGAGTTCACCTCTATCTTTCATTCTAAGCATAGTTTTGCTAATATTACCTTTTTCTTTTTGAGTAACTAAATTCAAAACTGATGAAATATCTTTTGGTTTAACTGAATGTTTATCCTCCTCAGCCAAGCTTTTCATTGCAATATAAATGTTCTTTTTATTTTGTTCGGTCCGAATAAGAAAAGAGTCTCCAGAATAGGAATACTTTAAGTCATTGATATTCCACTCAAGATCAAAACTAAAATCCTGAAAATTTCTACCCCGACCTTTTAATGTAGCCCTATTTCCAACATCGTCTCTATCCAACATATACATTGCATCAGGAACACCTTGGTGCCCAGTAGATCCCATAATCCTGTCCCAAGAATAATCCATTGCAGCTTGCTTCAAGTGGTGAACATATAGAATAAAGAGTTTATGTTTATGAGCTAGATCTTTAAGTTTTCCTAAATAAAAATAATCTATTTCATAAGCATTAGCTTTTCCCTGGCCCTGCCCCGAGAGTGGTTTTATTTTTTGAAAGGTATCAATGATCACGAACCTTGGATCACTAACCTTTGAACACCATTCAGATAAAGATTCCTCCAAGCCCTGGTTTAATAAGGGACAATTAAAATCTACAAATGTTGTGGGATGAATTTTATTCTTATAATTCATGCCTTGTATTCTAAGTGCCATAGAGTCTTTATTATCTTCCAGAGCTAACAAAAGTACGTCCCCATGACTTATGGAGCCTTGATTAAGAAAATCACTACCTTGATTTTGTACTGAATAGGCTAAATCTAAAGTTAAAAATGATTTCATGGATTTGGGTCTACCTGCTAATATACCAAGACCCTCTCTAGGAATTATAGAATTTACTAAAAATTCTCTTTTTATTTCTTTTGTAAATTCATAATCAAGCATCCTATTAGAAAAAAAATCTACTATCTTTTTTGAAGTAGTTTTTTCTTCCTGTGTTTTAACCTTTCCTATCCAAGAAAATAAATCTTTAGCATACTCTGTGCTTACTGAGACTTCTTCGGCAAATGATTTAAATCCTGAGGATTTGGTATTCTCCTTAGATGAGCTGTTTTCGATAGACTTTAATTTATATTCAATATCTCGCCAATTGAACTTAGGTAAAGTTGAAACAATTGCTTCAACAAATCTCCATCTCTCACTTTGATCCCAATCTGTATATCTCAATAAACATGAGGCAAGTTTAACGAAAGGAATATTATTCGAGTTTCTCTTATCTAATAAATGTCTAAGAGCACTAGCTGCACATAGTTTATTAAACTTCTTTAAAAGATCGTGATCCGTGGCCATTGAACCATTTTCCCTAATCCATACCCGTTCTACCCAATCGTTTTTACACAATTTTGATTTAGCGATTGAAGGTGGGCACACTGTATTCCCATCAACCCTAAGTTCAGCAATTGTATTTTTATCTGGATATTCCCTTTTAAGATATTTTAGATTGTTAGAGTTCTCATAAAGAAAATGGGTTTTAAGTACTATTCCTTTATGGGTTTTAACACCAAATATCATTGTATTTGGATTGAGGAACTTAGAACCAAATATCTCAGCGTTTTTTGAGTCTAAATCAATATCGACTAAATTACTTAAGCCTATATTAATTCCCACATTATGATTTTCTGTAAAATTATCAGCAGTAAATTCTTTATCCTGCCAACCTTTTATGAGACAACCTTTTCCATCATTATTTTTTGTTAAAGGGATTACTTTTAAACCTTTGTTAAGGTATTCATTTACGTGTTTGTTTATTTTATTCATTTTTTTTTTGTTCTTGTTATGGACTGAACAATTACCAACGACGAGAACTGCTCAGCCCATACAATTATCAAAAGACCTAGATCTAACTTTGATTGGAATTACAAAGAAATGTAAGCCCTGTCCTATCACTTACAAACTTTGAATTTGAAATTTTCCAAACAAAATAAAATCAAATTCTTTTTGTCGTTGGTTGTAAATGAATTTAGAGTTTTTAAATTCTTGCGAGCCTTAGTTTTTACAGCGGTCTATTTTATGTCGTGACTTATGGTTTTTTCATCTATTGATGTCCATTGAGTGGCACCCTCGCTTCACTGCTATACTTTTAAAATATTTATTTTTTACTAAAGGTCAATACCCAAAAAAAACCACTAATTTAGACTCTCTTTTTCAATTTATCTTATGGTCATGAGATAATACCTAGATTTTAACACGCAGAATTCTAATCAAAAAAAATACACTAAACAGGATTATAAAAGCCTGAGGCGTGGCTAGTTATTATTAAAACTTTATTTACCTTTTTTGATTACTGAATGTGCTATCTTCATCCAGTTAAAATTTCTGTGGATAGCCAGGGTTGTAACAATTCTTTTTCGATCAAAATCTATTGTTAATGTTTGTCCTCCATAACCATCCATAACAAATATATGTCTTTTTTTCATTCCAGATGGTTCTAAGTGAAAAAAACCACCATAAGATTTAGTATTA
>Ga0233444_10005440_pt1 | contig 11757 bp, 10 predicted proteins | sample SI_124_October20_6_FD_182792 | JGI IMG/M metagenome (GOLD analysis project Ga0233444, IMG submission 182792) | Seawater microbial communities from Saanich Inlet, British Columbia, Canada - SI_124_October2016_10_MG | ecosystem: Environmental > Aquatic > Marine > Inlet | place: Canada: British...
GGTTCCCTTACAATAAGTTCCAGTATCGACAAAAAAGAATGTTGAATTTCTAAAACATCAGAGGTTATTCTTGCTATAGTATCTCCTTTTCTTTTTTCTGAATAGTAAGAAATTGGTAATGTTAATGTTTTATTATATAGAGCATTTCTTAAATCCTTAAGGACTCCATTTCTTAAAAAAGTAATCGAATACATGGCCAAATAGCGAAATACGTTTTTAAGGAAAAACATCGATATTACAAGTGCAACCATAAAAAACAAAACATCTTCCACTCCTTGTTCTGCTTTTTGAGTTATAAAAAAATTTAAGTGTTGCTCTGCATATTCTCTTGCGTTTGAAAATCCAGACCAGACAGGTTCTATGTATACTTTTTTCGTTTGACCAAACAAAACTGATAGCATCGGAAATAGAGATACCATTGCCAATGTTCCAAATAAGGCATAAAGAATATTAAAAAAAATATTTAATATTCCATACTTTTTATAAGGCATTGCAAAGTGTAATATTTTTTTAAAATAATTCATTAATTATTTTTTAATACTGATGTGATAGCATTCAATTTTTTTTGATTTGCCTTAATAATTTCTAAACGATTACTAGCATTTGAATTCACGCTAATATAAAACTTTATTTTGGGCTCTGTACCACTTGGTCTCATCGCAATTTTACTTCCGTCTTCGGTATAATATATTAAGACATTTGATTTTGGAATCTGTATGGTTTCTGAGGTGTTTGTTATAAAATTTTTAACTTCACTTAATTGATAATCCTCCATCCTAATTACTTTACTTCCTGCAATTTCAGAATAGGGTTTTTCTCTGAAGGTTTTCATCATTTCTGAAATTTCTTCAGCTCCCTTTTTACCTTTTTTTACGATAGATATTAAGTGTTCTTGAAAATATCCATATTTAGAAAATATGGCATCTAAGTAAGTTAGTAAACTGCCACCTTCTTGTTTTTTCTGTGCTGCAATTTCACAAATAAGAAGGCTAGCGGTAACTGCATCTTTATCTCTTACAAAATCACCCACTAAATATCCAAAACTTTCTTCGCCACCACCAATATGTTCGAGTTCTGGAAAGTCTTTTATCATTTTTGCAATCCATTTAAAACCAGTAAGTCCTTCCTTGTAAATTACATTAAAATCTTCAGCAATTTTTTTTATAGCTGGAGTTGATACAATGGTAGAAGCTACAAATTGCTTTCCGTTTAATCTTTTTTCTTTTTTCCATTGTTCCAATAGAAAGTGAGTTTTAATAAGCATCGCTTGATTGCCATTAAGAATGCTGTAGCTACCTTCCGGATTTTTAACAGCTATACCTAATCGGTCGCAATCTGGATCGGTACCAATTACAATATCTCCATTTTGTGTTAAGGCTAAGTCAATTGCCATTTTTAAAGCTTCTGGTTCTTCAGGGTTTGGTGATACTACCGTTGGGAAATTGCCATTTGGAACCTCTTGTTCTTTAACAATAGTTACATTCTTATATCCTGCTAGCTCTAATACTCTCGGAATCATGGTAATTGAAGTTCCGTGTAATGAGGTGAAAACTATATTTAATTTGTCCTTTGCTTCTTGATTGGTGTTATATGATCCATTTTTAACTGAAGCATCAGCAAAAGTAGAATCTACATCTTCATCGATGTAAGTGATCAGGTTGGTATTTGTCTCAAACTTAATTTCCGAATAAGCCAAACTATTAATCTCAGAAATAATCTCTTGATCTTGTGGTGGCACTAATTGACCGCCATCTTCCCAATACACTTTATAGCCGTTATACTCGGGAGGGTTATGTGAAGCAGTTAATACAATACCACATTGACAAGCTAAATGTTTTACCGCAAAAGACAACTCTGGTGTTGGTCTTAAATCTGAAAATAAATAAACATGAATTCCGTTTGCTGAAAAAACATCCGCAACTACCTTTGCTAATTCTTTACTATTATCTCTGCAATCATAAGCAATTGCAGTTTTTATAATTTGATTGGGGAATTGTTTTATTAAATAATTAGCAAGTCCTTGCGTGTTTTTTCCTAAGGTATATTTGTTGATTCGGTTATCTCCTACACCCATAATTCCCCGCATGCCACCTGTGCCAAATTCTAAATTTTTATAAAAACTTTCTTCTAAATTTTTAGGCTCAAAAGCAATTAAATTTTTTACAGTTTGCTGTGTTTCTTTATCAAAAAAAGGAGTGAGCCATACATTTACGCGTTCCAATATTTTAGGTTCTATATTTATCATTATTTAAATTTAAGAGTACAAAAGTAATTGTTTTAGTAGTACTCACAAAGTGAGGGAGTATGTAAATATTGTATTTAGAATAAAGATTTTAAAAATGCTCTTTAACAATATAATTTTTTAATCCTTTTTTGGTTCTAAGAATTAATTCTCCTAAAAATCCAGCTACAAAAAACTGAGATCCAATAATCATAGCTGTAAGCGCAATGTAAAATTGTGGTCTTTCAGTAATAAGCCTTCCTGAAGGATTGATGTAAATTTTATCGATCCCTAAATAAATTGCAAAGAAAAAGCCTACAATTAATGCAATAGCACCCCAAGTACCAAAAAAATGCATCGGTCTTTTGCCAAATTTTGATATAAAAGAAATGGTTATTAAATCTAAAAATCCTCTAACAAATCGTTCCATGCCAAATTTTGTTTCTCCGTATTTTCTAGCTTGATGCTTCACTATTTTTTCGCCAATTTTACTGAATCCTGCACTTCTAGCAAGTACCGGAATGTACCGATGCATTTCACCGGTAACTTCAATGTTTTTAATCACCTTTTTTTTGTAAGCTTTAAGACCACAATTAAAATCATTTAATTGTACACCAGATGTTTTTCTAGCAGCAAAATTAAATAATTTTGAAGGTAAGTTTTTTGCAATTTTCGAATCGTACCGCACTTTTTTCCAACCAGAAACTAAATCGTATCCTTCGTTGGTAATCATATCATAAAGTTCAGGAATTTCTTCAGGATTATCTTGTAAATCGGCATCCATTGTAATTATTACATTTCCTTGCGCTTTTTCAAACCCAGCGTGTAGCGCTTGAGATTTACCAAAGTTTTCTGAAAAACGAATCCCTTTTACTTCAGAAAAATCTTTTGCCAAGGCATTGATGACCTCCCATGATTTATCGGTGCTACCATCGTCAATAAAAATCACCTCATATAAATAACCATTAGACCGCATAACTTTAGCAATCCAATGGTATAATTCATTTAATGATTCTTCTTCATTAAGAAGTGGAATGACGATGGAAAGATTCATAAAATTATTTGTCTAGTTTTCTGGACGGTTTACTTTCAATATTAATCCACAGATTAGAGAGGTGATAAAACCTAAAAATAGTGGTACGATTATTCCCATAGCTGTCATGATGGTTGGTGTCATCATTTTTTCTGTTATTCCAGTAGCCATGTCCATTTGTTCTTGGGTCATATCAGGATTTTGAATTACCATTTGCTCTGTAGAAAACTCTAACATTTGAATTACATAATCAGGTTCAATTACAGTTATAAAAATATAATTATAAATGGCTGTTATGATGGCTGCAATTAATGAAATTGCCAATCCTATTTTAAGAGATTCTGATACCGATAAATAACCTTCATTTTCAAGTTTAAAAGCTTTTAAACCATAAACTATAATTCCTACCATTATAGCTAGACCCGCAATGGTTAACCACATAGGTCTTTCTATGTGATTGTCAGTTACATATGCAATTACTGATAGTACAATTGATAATAGCCCCCAAATAATCCCAAAATTGATAGCAATTTTTTTAATAGTGTCTTTTTGATTTTTCATAAGTTTAGTTTTTTGTTAGATTATCATTAATAGTAACTGGTTTGTTAGTAAACAAAGATAATGAAACGTTACAAAGTTAGTGTTTTTATACTTTAACTATCACATTTATTCTAAGCTTAATATTTTAGAACGTTTAAAGGATATTTAATTCTTTTAAAAAAATAATAATAATTTTATGGTAGATTATATATAAATGATTAAATTTGCAATCTGAAATTCTAGAAAACGTTTTTTTAGGAAGACAATAAGTTTAATTAAAAGATTTCCGATTTTTAGGAAAAAGATTATGAGAAAAGGTATTCACCCAGAAAATTATAGATTAGTAGCATTTAAAGACATGTCTAATGAAGATGTGTTTCTTACAAAATCTACTGCTAACACTAAAGAAACCCTTGAAGTAGAAGGTGTTGAGTATCCTTTGGTGAAAATGGAAATTTCAAGAAGTTCTCACCCGTTTTATACCGGTAAGAAAAAACTAATCGATACGGCAGGTCGTATTGATAAGTTTAAAACTAAATATGCAAAATTTAAGAAGTAAGCTTCTTTAAATATATTTTTACAAGCCTTTGAGAAATCAAAGGCTTTTTTTTATAGCTTTGAATATTGAATACTAAACCATGAACTATATTTTATTTGACGGAAGCGCTCGCAATCAATTATTACCATTTACCTATACGCGACCAGTAGCAGATATTCGAGTTGGTATCTTGACCATTCGTGAAAAATGGGAAAAAATGTTGGGTTTTACAACCTCAACAGTTACCGAAGATTATCTAATTGATAAATTTCCAATGATTGAAATGGAGCAAAATATTTTTATAAATGCTTCAGTGCTTCCAACTAAATTCTTAGTAAGTCTTATTCAAAACCTATCAGAAAATAAAGCCTTGTTTATAGATGATGAACCATTGGCCTTTTTTGCAAAGGAAGATCAGGAAATTGATTTTAAAACCTTTGACATACTGCCATATACTAACGATGATATTTTAAGAATAGAAAATACCTGGGATATTTTTAAGTTAAACGGTGAAGCGATTAAAAGAGATTTCAAACTTTTAACTACCGATAGAGAATCACAGCTTGTCCCTGAAATGACGATAGCTTTTAATAAAGATCAAATTTTTATAGAAGAAGGAGCCGTTTTACCGCTTTGTTCTTTAAATGCAAACGATGGACCTATATATATTGGAAAAGATTCAGAAATCATGGAAGGGGCTATGATTCGCGGACCTTTTGCTTTGTGCGAAAATGCTACTATTAAAATGGGTGCAAAAATATATGGGGCAACTACTATTGGTCCACACTCTAAAATAGGAGGAGAGGTTAATAATTGTGTGATATTTGGATATTCTAATAAAGGCCATGATGGATTTCTTGGGAATTCTGTTCTGGGCGAATGGTGTAATATTGGGGCCGACACCAATAATTCTAACCTTAAAAATAATTATGCTGAAGTTAGATTATGGGATTATGAAACTGAAGGATTCGCAAAAACAGGATTACAGTTTTGTGGTTTAATGATGGGTGATCATAGTAAATGCGGCATTAATACTATGTTTAATACCGGAACGGTAGTGGGAGTAAGTGCCAATATTTTTGGAAGCGGATTTCCACGTAATTTTATTCCAAGTTTTAGTTGGGGAGGAAGCGCTGGTATGATTACTTATAAAACCGACAAAGCGTTTGAGGTGGCTAATGTGGTAATGTCCAGGAGGAATATATCATTTACAGAAGTTGATGTTCAAATTTTAGAACATATTTTTAAGGAAACTAGTAAATGGAGGAAAGACTAGTTTAACTTGTCAACTGTATTTTTGGAAAAGGTTATGTCTATATTTTAAAACTCTTTAAATTAACAAGGGTTTTTAGTTTTCTACATCTTTATTACCTACAAGGGCACATCATAAATAATACTTTATTTTTCTTTTTTTACCTTTTTTAAAACTAAAAAATTTTGAGGATTAATACCTAATCCACTTACTTTCTTATTAACAAAACGAACTGCCATATCATAATATAGAGGAACCACTGGAGCTTCCTCAATTATAATGGAATCCATTTTTTCATACAATAGCTTTCGTTTTTCTATATTGGGAAGTGATAAGGACGCTAGATATAAACTGTCGTAAATATTATTTTTAAAATGCGCATAATTAGGACCATTGGGAGTAAAATTCTTACTGTAAAACAATGATAGGTAATTTTCAGCATCTGGATAATCTGCAATCCAACTGGCTCTAAACATGGCTAATTCTCCTGAAGATTTCATTTGTCGCAGTGTAGAAGGTGGAACTACATCTATTTGTACTTGTATTCCTATTTTCTCTAATTCTCGTTGAATAAATTCACATAAATCTAAATATTGACTATTTGTGCCTATAGCTATGGATGGATTATTGTTTCCGGATGCTTCAATATATTGACGTACTAATTCCTTTGCTTTTTCTGGTTGATAGGTATACCCCTTCAAGTTATTAAAACCGGCCAATCCTTTTGGAATAAATCCATTAACTGCAGGTATTCCTATTCCATTTCTTAAATACCTAATCATTTTCATACGATCAAAGCCATAATTAATAGCTTGGCGTATTTTTTTTGATTGTATTTCAGAGCTTGGTGAATCCATATAAAATCCGAGATACTCCGTATTTAAATAAGGACTTGTAATTAAATTTACTTGACTTTGATATTTTTCTTGAAGCTTTCCTTTGGTGCTTACTATTTCATCTTTATACGAATTATCTAATCCTGAAACAAAATCTAATTTTCCTTGAACAAATTGTAAAAATTCACTTTGCTTATCGGGTAAAAAAGTAATGGCTACTGCTTCTAGATAGGGTAATTGATTTCCAAGTTCATCTTTTTCAAAATAATCTGGATTTCTACGAAGTACTAATTTTACATTTTCCTCCCAAAGTTTAAATTTAAATGGACCTGTTCCAACTGGATTGGATCTAAAATCATTGGCATAATAATCGATAGCTTCTTTAGGAACTACCGAACAAAAACGCATAGAAAGTAATCCTAAAAATGCGGGGAATGGCTGATTTAATTGAACACTGAAAGTACTATCATTCTCTGCATAAAAACGATTCACATTATTTAAAATCCAACTGCCTCGTGCAGCTACCTTTTCGTCTAACAATCTATTAAAGCTATATTCAAAATCGTGAGCGGTTACAAGTCGTGTAGAATCTTTATGAGCGTTTGTAAATACTTCACTTTTATGAAAATAAACATCATTTCTTAAATTAAATTTATAGGTGAGTGTACTATCATTAAAAGTCCAATTTTTTGCTATGTCTGGTTGAATATTTAATTCATCATCTAATTGAACCAAACTATTAAATAACTGATTTGTTGGCCAAATTAATTGTGGATTGCTTGCAAATGCAGGATCTAAAGTTGAAATATTGCTATGTTCATTATATCTAAATACAAGATGATCTTTATCAGAATTTATTTCTGAATTACAAGAAATCAAAAGAAGTGAGAAGTAACTTACTGTAAGTAAGTGAATTAATTTATTTTTTTTGAAGTTCATCTGCTTTTTTGAAACCAATTATAGTTTGTATTTTTGCATTCCCATAAGTAAAAGGGTTTTGTCAAAAATACAAGAATGAATCCAAGAAAAAAAGTCGCATTTTATACTTTAGGTTGTAAGTTAAATTTTAGTGAAACATCTACCATTGCGAGAAGTTTTAATGATGAAGGTTTTGATCGCGTTGATTTTTCTGAAAAAGCAGATATGTATGTCATAAATACCTGTAGTGTTACAGAAAATGCAGACCGAAGGTTTAAAGATATCGTAAAACAAGCTCAAAAAGGAAATGCTGATGCATTTATAGCTGCTATTGGCTGCTATGCACAACTAAAACCACAAGAATTAGCAGATGTTAATGGAGTTGATTTAGTATTGGGAGCTACTGAGAAGTTTAGAATCACAGATTATATCAATGACCTAGCAAAAAATGATTTTGGTGAAGTTCATTCCTGTGAGATTAAAGATGCAGATTTTTATGTTGGTTCTTATTCTATTGGAGATCGAACTCGAGCTTTTTTAAAGGTTCAAGATGGTTGTGATTATGTATGTGCTTTTTGTACCATTCCGCTTGCTAGAGGCATTTCTAGAAGTGAAGCATTGAATAAAGTATTGTTAAATGCGAAAGAAATTTCTGATCAAGGTATCAAAGAAATAGTGCTTACTGGTGTTAACATTGGTGATTATGGAAAAGGAGAATTTGGTAATAAAAAACACCAACATACTTTTCTAGAATTGATTCAAGAATTAGATAATGTTGATGGGATTGAAAGAGTTAGAATTTCCTCGATAGAACCCAACTTATTAAAAAATGAAACAATTCAATTTGTTTCTAGCTCAAAAGCATTTGTGCCTCATTTTCATATTCCTTTACAAAGTGGGAGTAATGAGTTATTGCGTTTAATGAAACGTCGTTATAAGCGTGAATTATATGTTGAAAAAGTTAAGAAAATAAAAAAATACATGCCAGAAGCCTGTATTGGAGTGGACGTTATTATTGGATTTCCTGGTGAAACGGATGAATTATTTTTAGAAACATATCATTTTTTAAATGAATTAGATATTTCCTATCTTCATGTTTTTACCTATTCAGAAAGAGAAAATACACCAGCAGCTAGCATGGAGGGAGTAGTTCCATTAAATGTTAGGAAAAAAAGAAGTAAAATGTTACGTGGATTGTCTGTTAAAAAAAGACGTTCGTTTTATGAAAGTCAATTAAATACGGTGCACACTGTATTATTTGAAGGAGAAAACAAAAAGGGTTATATACTTGGTTTTACAGAAAATTATGTAAAAATTAAACATCCTTGGAATCCTGAGTTAATAAATACTACCCGTGAAGTTTTATTAACTGAAATTGATGCTGATGGAATGGTGCGATTTGAATTTAACCGAAGTTAGATATTAATTCCTACAGGAAGTAATTTTTTATATTTTCTCCGATTTTTTCTTAAAAATGAAGCTATTTCTGGACTCGTAGGAACTAAATGTATTCTTCGTTCTTCAACAATATTAAAAACAGCTTTGATAAAAATTTCTCTAAAACCTTGTTCCTCCATATCGGTTGGCATTTCATATTTGGTCAGAAATATCTTTCGATCTTGTGAAGCATATTCTATGCGTGCCATGTTATCACCTACTTCTAATTCAAACTGTCTTAAAAATTCATTGTCTGTAATTTCTACATCTTCAATCATAGGGAATTGATTTAAGGTTTATTTAATAATTATATCAGCTTGAATTTGCTAGTTTTATCAAAAGCAGCTACTATTTATTTCAAGATAAAATTACTTTAGGATTATAAATCTTTAAAGGGTAAATTTACGAATAATTATTGAGCTTAACTCTATTGAATTGTTAAACAACACAAATACTAAAAAAACTCCAGTTTATTTTATTCCAGGATTAGCAGCAGGAAAAGAGATATTTGAATATATTTCTTTACCAGAGAAGCTTTATGATGTGCACATAATTGAATGGATTATCCCAAAAAAAAAGGAAACCATAAAGCAATATGCAAGGCGAATGGCTGCATTTGTTGAAAAAACAAAGCCTATTTTAATCGGTATTTCTTTTGGAGGAGTAATGGCACAGGAAATGAATGAGTTTTTAGACTTAAAAAAGTTAATTATTATTTCTAGCATTAAATCTAAAAATGAAATTCCTGCTAAAATGAGAATTTTTAAAACAATACCTGTCTATAGATTAATACCAGCAAGTTTTCTAGAGAACACAAAAAACTTAGTTAAGTATGGCTTGGGAATCAAATCTAAAAATAAATTAGAATTATACCAAAATTACCTTTCAGTTAAAAATACGCACTATTTAAAATGGGCTATCAAACAAATGGTTGGATGGGATCGGGTAATTGAAATAAAAAATATAATACACATTCATGGAGATAAAGATCCTGTATTCCCTATTAACAAAATTAAAAATTGTATTGTTATTCCTGGCGGTACCCATATTATGTTAATTGTTAAGTTTAAATGGTTAAATGAAAATTTACCAAAAATTATGGAAGATCGTTATAAGTAGTTGTGGTTAAAGCATCAAAAGCTTTAATGAAATCAATTTAGATATTGTAAAAAAAGGAACATAAGAATCTTATTTTGAATAGTTAAAAACTATTTGATAAATCTTGAGTCTTGTAGGAGTCAAATTGTTAATTCACACTATATTTAATTTCTATTAATATTAAAAGCTAATCTCCGTTTTAGTCATTATTAAACCTAAATTTTTAGCTCCATGAAAATAACATCAAAATTTTTATTATTTACGCTTCTTTTCGGATTAAGTGTGTTTTTAATTCAAGCAGTACAGGAAGCTCCTACCGATGCAATTGTTGAACGTAAAATGATAAATGATTATAATATTTATGCAATTCCAGTACCTAAAAAATTAGATTTTGCGGGAGAACCAATGCCTTTAAATAACCCAGATATTAAAGAGCGAATGGACAGGGAGTTATTGATAAATACGTACTGGCAATCTAATGGTTTATTGCTCTTTAAACGTGCGAATAAATACTTTCCAATTATAGAACCACTCTTAAAAGAATACGGTATTCCAGATGATTTTAAATATTTAGCAGTAGCTGAAAGTGGGCTGCAAAATAATCGTTCTCCTGCTGGAGCAGCTGGTTTTTGGCATTTTATGAAAAGAACAGGTAAGGAATATGGCTTAGAGATTAATTCTTATGTGGATGAACGCTATAATATTGAAATTGCTACTCGTGTAGCTGCAGAGTATTTGAAGAAAGCAAAAAAACGTTTTGGTAGCTGGACATTAGCAGCTGCAGCATATAATGCAGGGAGTGCTGGAATTAGTAACCAGCAAAACCGACAACAAGCCACTACTAATTATTATGATTTATTATTAAATGATGAAACCAGTAGGTATGTTTTTAGAATCGTAGCACTTAAGGAAATATTGACCAACCCAAATAAATATGGATTTAATTTTAGAAAGAATGACTTATACACTCATATTCCTACCTACAAGGTTAAAGTAGACACAGCAGTCACAAACTTTGCTAATTTCTCAAAAAAGTTTGATATTAATTATAAAATATTAAAAATTCACAATCCTTGGCTCCGAGATAATCATTTGAAAAATGCCTCAGGAAAAATTTATTATATAGAGATTCCCGAAAAAGGATATTATGATAAAATCAAATAAAAAATGAGTATTACTATAAATTCAAAGTTTATAGTGATTGAAGTCTCACTTATATTACAACACTCTTTAACTGTTTCTATACTAAGGTTTTACTTATGATTAAGGTGGGTCTTATTTTCAATTTTTAATGTCTTTTTAGCGATTTATAATTGTTATACACAGTAAACAGAGATAGTTTTTTTAATGGCTGGCTTTTAAAATGTTTTTGAAATAAAAATTAAGGATTAACCTTTGATAACATCAATTGATTATTCTGATAATTTATGTTTTTTAATAATAAAACGCCATCAAGAAAAGAATTGTAATTGAGTTCAAAAGAAATATTATAATCTTCATTGTAATGATTAAGTATGTTACGTCTTACGTCAACAATGATTTTATCCTTATCAATAAAAAGGGACGTTGGAAAGCCTAAACTATGTTTTAATGTTTGTACTAAATGATTATGATTATTTTCTTTTTCATCAGCATAAATGATTGAAACATATCGACTGTATTCACTAGATGCTTTTTTTACTTTGTCTTTTGAATTCCAGAAAAGAATAACAAAATCAATCTCTTTATGGTATTTTTTTGCAATATCGTTTAAAGCAGGAATCTCACCAGCTCCTGGTGTACACCAAGTGGCATAAGTCATTAAAAATATTGGTTTTTTAAAGTCATTTAATTCAGTTCTACCACCTGATAATTTTCTTACTTTAAAATTATCCATATAACTTC
>Ga0233444_10005441_pt1 | contig 11754 bp, 11 predicted proteins | sample SI_124_October20_6_FD_182792 | JGI IMG/M metagenome (GOLD analysis project Ga0233444, IMG submission 182792) | Seawater microbial communities from Saanich Inlet, British Columbia, Canada - SI_124_October2016_10_MG | ecosystem: Environmental > Aquatic > Marine > Inlet | place: Canada: British...
ATCTCACAAGATCCAGGTTTTTTAGAAAATATTAAAAAAGAAATTAATAAAGATAAACAGGTTCTTGTTATGTGTGCAGCTGGTGGAAGGTCTATTTTAGCTGCAACTCTTCTTTACAATGAGGGTTATGTAGCTCACAATATTTCAGACGGTTTTAGTGGCAATGGTGTAGATCCTGGATGGAAGAATTTAGGACTACCTTCTAACTAGTCCTGATTTTTTTGCTAGGTCTTCAATCTTAGACTTATCAAAAATACTATTTTTTACTTCTGCTATTTTTTTTGTTGTTTTTGAAATATTTTCTTTTATAGCAGCACACGCTTCTGAATTAGTTATATCAATTGACTCTATACATTTTTCTTTTTTATTCTCAGGATTATGTTTTTTCACATAAGCAATTGCATGTTGTGAAGGAGTCATTCCTGTCTGTTTTTTAACTCCATAACTTATAGCAGAAGACACTGCTGATTGAGCTAAATTACCACCTCCAGCTACAGAAGAAGCGGGGCCTAAAAATGCCAAGTTAGCACAACCATTTAAAATTATTGTTAATGACGTTGCAATGAGAATTTTTTTCATAAGTTGATTCTTATAAATCATGTTTTAAACAAAAAAAAACAAATCACTTGGTCAATTTGAGTTTATCAAAAATTATCTGTTAATTGAATCTTTAATTTGAGATAATGCGTACAGGCTTGTTTCTAACGCACGATTCAAGACTTTCTATCATTTGTAAGTAAAATTTTGAGTAATTTTCTGCAGTAACGTACCCTATATGTGGTAAAATTAGTGCATTGGGTAGAAATCTTAATTTATGATCTTGAGGCAAAGGCTCTTTTTCGAATACATCCATACCTGCTCCTGCTATTTTTTCATCTTTAAGTGCTTGAACTAAATCTTCTTCTTTTATGATAGACCCCCTTGAAGTGTTGATTAAAAAAGAAGTTTTTTTCATCATTTCAATTTCTTTAATAGTAATTAAATGCTTGTATCTATCTCCAAAAACGAGGTGAATTGAGACAATATCTGAATTTTTTAGAAGGTCTTCTTTGCTCATAGGCAAAACTCCAATTTCATTAGCATGCGTTAAATTAAGATTTTCACTCCATGCACAAACTTTCATTCCAAATGCTTTAGCCACCTTTGCAACTTGAGTTCCAATTTTTCCTAAACCAACTAGACCTAACATTTTACCTTTTAATTCAAATCCTATTGTTGTCTGCCAATAACCTTGGAACATATTATCAATTTCTTGTTTCATATTACGATATAGACCTAAAATTAGGGCCCAAGTAATCTCAGCTGCAGGATTTGAATTAATTTCTGTTCCACAAACAATAATATTTCTTTTTTTAGCTTCTTCTAGATCAATTGATTTATTTCGCATTCCTGAGGTCATGACATATTTTAATTTTGGTAAGTTTTTGATCAAAGTTTTAGTGATTGGGGTTCTCTCCCTCATGATCAACAAAGCCTCAAAATCTTCTAATTCAACAATGGTTTCTTTTTCATCAACAAAAGGACTGTCAAATATTTTAAAATCAAATTTATCTCTATACTTTTCAATATCAACAATTTGTTGAAAAACATTTTGGTAATCATCTAAGACTGCTACTTTAATCATTGGTTTTTTTATTTGATAAATAAATACCTGATACTATAAAAGCAGCTCCAACAAAATGATATAATTCAAATTTTTCTTTAAAAATAATAATTGCCATTACAGCGCTAAACAATGGCATCAATTGAATAAACATGGTAGCTCGATTTGGCCCGATAATCTCAATGCCCTTTTGCCAGCAATAGTAAGCAGCTATAGCTGGGAAAACTACAACATAAAATAGAATGAGAAAAAAAGCTTTATTAAAATTCACGTCAAGACCGATTGATTGCTCATAAAAGTATTGAGGGATTAAAAAAAGCACGCCGACTGAAACCATAAGTTGGATTAAAGAAAACTGTGAAAACTTAAATTTATATTTCTTGAGCAGAGTTGAATATAATGCCCATGTAAAAACACATACCAACATCCATAAATCTCCTTTGTTAAAACTTAAAGAAGCAATTCTTTCAATATCACCATTTGAGATAATTGATCCAACACCAAAAATAGATAAGATTAATCCAAAAATTTGGAAAAAATTTGTTTTTTCAATTTTCATTAATGAAGACAAAACAATTGTTACAGCGGGGATTACCGCTAAAACTAAGACGGCATTTACAACCTGCGTATAATTAAGAGCAAAATAAACAACTGAATTAAATGTGCTTATGGTAATAATGCCCATTAAACTAATAACTAAGAAGTTTTTTTTTATATAAGAGTAGTTTTTATAAATTTCTTTATAAGTGAAAGGCACTAAGATGATCCAAACAGCAACCCATCTAAAAGCATTTAATGTTAAAGGAGGAATTTCAAATAAAGTTGCAAATTTTCCAACGATAAAATTTCCAGACCAAAATAAAGAAGCTAAAACCAGCAATGAGTAAGCTAAATATTTTTTTGACAATGAATTCCTAACTAAATCTTTTTGAACTATAAGGAGTTAAATCTAAGTTAGTTTTTTCTCCTGCAATTATTCCAGAAATTATCTTGCCTGTAACCGCTCCTAGAGTCCAGCCTAAATGGTGATGTCCAAAAGCATAGATAATGTTTTTATTTTTTAAAGAAGGTCCCATTATTGGCAAGAAATCAGGTAGTGTTGGTCTAAAACCTAACCACTCATCATTATGTTGCTCAAGCTGAGGTAAAAGTTCTTTGGCACACTTAGTAATATATTCAATTCTCTTTTTTGATAGAGGGTTTTTTAGTCCACCCAATTCAACAGTCCCTACTGCCCTTAATCCTTGATTCATTGGAGTCATCCCGAAACCGCGATCTAAAAATATAACGGGCCTTTTAATTAAATTTTCCTGATTTTTAAAATGAACATGGTAGCCACGTTCTGTATCAAGTGGAATATTTTCACCTAATTGATCTGTTAATTTTTTTGAGAAAGCACCTGAGGCAACAACAGTTTTTTCAAATTTATACTCTTCTCTGTCTGATCTAATAATTGTTTCATTTATACTAATTTGTTCTAAGTTTTCAACATTAGTTTGAATAAATTTTCCACCTCTTTTTAAATAAAGTTTAAAGATTTGTTTAAGTATTCCATGAGGATCTTTAGCATGCATCGCGCTTTCATAAATAACACCTGCATCAAATACTGGTTGTAGGTTTGGTTCTAACTCCAAAACTTCTTTTTGGGTTAAAAGTTTTTGCTCTATTCCTAGGTCCTCTCTTACTTTAATTTCTAAATTTCTACTTTTAAGATTTTTATTCGTCCAAATGTAAATAATTCCTTTTTTTTCAACTAAACCTGTTGCATCTATCTCTTGAAAAATTTCTTCGTAAGCATCATTAGATAAGTTCAGTATTTGATGCATGTACTTTGCTGTATGCATCATAGATTTTTGATTACAGTTTTTAAAATAATGAAAAAACCATTTTAACATTTTTGGAACATAGCTCCATTTTAAAGCTAATGGCCCATAAGAACTTACTAACATTTTTGGAACGTCATACAAAATATCTGGACGATTAAATTGTAAAACAGCATATGGTGAAAAGTGACCTGCGTTTCCATAGGAGGCTGCTTTAAATTCAGATGATAATGGATCGTATCGATCAAATATTGTAACTGGTATTCCTTTTTTAATAAGCTGAAGTCCAGTACATACACCTTGAATGCCCGAACCTACGATTCCAACCGATTTACATTTATAATTTTCCATAAAGAAATTATATTGCAATGATATGAAAAATAGTAGTGCGGTAGATTAGGCTATAGCTTCTTTATTAACTACGTCTGGTCTTTCTTCGTTTTCTGTTGACTCTTTCTTATCTTTTTTCTTGAATAGGAAGTCTCCAGTTAACTTAGATTTAGAACTGTTTGTTTTCTTGATGTAACCATCTATATCAGCTCCATTTTCAGTTCTTAGATTATTACCAAATTCGATATCACCTTTTACGGTGCCCGTACCTCCAATAACTATGTCATCGCCAGAAACTTTACCGTCTAAGTGACCATGAATTTCAACTACATCAGCTTCAATCGTACCTGTGATTGAGCCTGTATCTCTAATTATAATCTCTTTTGAAAAAACTGGACCTTTTACTAATCCAGCGACATCGATAGATCCAGAACTATTGATAGTTCCTTCAACACTCATAGTTTCACTTATAAGAGATCTTTCAGAGTCTTTAAGTTTAATTTTCTTATCACCAAACATAATTATTTTTATAATTAACCATCAATTTTAAAATTACACAAGTGCTTATTTTAAAAAATATTGCTCAATATAGGTTTCTTTTTTTAGTAAACCGGCTCGTCTTTATAGACTTTGCAAGACATAACTATGCCTAAACCAAACATAATCGCCATCATCGATGAACCACCATATGACATTATCGGGAGAGGAGAACCTACAATAGGTAGTAGGCCAAGCACCATCATCATATTTACTACTACATAAATAAAAAAAGCTGTAGCAAAACTATAACAATACAATTTTCCAAATGTACTACGTGTTAAATTTCCTATTTTTACTATTCTTGAAATAATTAAAGCATAAAGAAGCAATATAAATAATGAACCAAAAAAACCAAATTCTTCCGAAAATAATGTAAAAATAAAATCTGTATGCTTTTCAGGTAAATAATCGAGATAACTTTGAGATCCATTTAAAAATCCTTTGCCGAATAATCCTCCTGAACCAATAGCTATTTTAGATTGAATAATTTGATAACCAGCACCTAAAGGGTCTCTTTCTGGATTCAAAAAAGTTAGAATTCTTGATTTTTGATATGGTTTTAAAAAAGAGATTACAACTGGTAGAAGGATAATAAATAATAATGCACTGTAGGCAAAAAATTTAACTCTAACTCCTGCCAACCAAGCTACCACTATTCCGCCTGCAGCTATTAATATTGAAGTTCCTAAATCTGGTTGAGTTGCTACCAGTAAAAGAGGTGCTACTAAAGCAATTATTGGCGTAAATAAATACCTAATACTATTCATATTTTCTATAGATACTCGATGATAATATTTAGCCAAAAATAAGATTAAACCTACCTTCATCAATTCAGATGGTTGTAAATTCATAAAATAAAGATCCAGCCATCGCTTCGATCCTGAAAAAGTTAGTCCAAAATATTTTACACATACAAGTAATATAAAAAACAAAATATAAATAAGATAACTTTGGTCATGCCAAAATCTTACTTGAATTAAAGATATAAAAAAAAATAAACAAAAAAATACACAGAAACGAAGTATATGACTATTTGTATGATAATTAAATTCCCCACCGTCTGTTGAGTACATTGCAAGAATACTTACTAATCCAAGAATTAAAATTGAAAAAACCAAAACATAGTCAAATGAAAAAATCTTATCTCTTATTCCTAATGAAGATTGAATAGATCGTGGTTGTAACATTAAGCAGACTCTCCTATCAAATTATTAACTTCTTGTCTTAGGTCATGTCTTTCTAAAACTTTTTTAATTATTTTTTTTGCTATAGGTGCGGCTGCACTTCCTCCTGAACCTCCATGTTCAACAACAACACTAATTGCATACTTTGGATCTTTGTATGGTGCGAATGCTATAAATAAAGCATGATCTCTATCTTTATAACTGAGATCAATTTGTTTAACTTCTGCTTCACGCTGTGCTTCTGTAAATCTTTTAATTTGAGAAGAACCTGTTTTGCCAGCAAATGTAAATTTAGGATTCTCCATCCTGTGTCTATAAGAAGTTCCTCCTGGTTCATTAGATGATGAAAACATAGCATCTTTCACAATATCGATATTTTTTTGATTTTTAAATAATCGTTTTAAACTATATCTTTTTAATAATAATTCTGGAGTAAATGGTTCTGAAGGATTTTGAGATTTAAAATCTAAATAATCTTTAAGATTATTATTTTTATTATCTAAAATTATTCTAGGTTTTATCTTATACCCTCCATTTGCTAACTGCGCTGTCATTAAACATAGTTGTATTGGTGTACTTTGAAAATAACCCTGTCCAATACCTGAGTGCAATGTTTCTCCAATGTACCAGTTTTGACCAATAAATTTTTTCTTCCACATAGTATTAGGAACAACACCTGCTCTTTCTTCGGTAAAATCAGAAAGCACTTTTTCTCCTAAACCAAATTTTTTTGCTGTTTCAGATAAACGATCTACCCCAAGCTTTCTTGCAACTTCATAAAAGTAAACATCACATGATCTTTGAATGCCTTTTCTTAAATTGACTATTCCATGGCCTTTTTTTTCCCAGCAGTGAAATTTTTCACCATGCAGTTCTATTTTCCCTTTACACCTAAAAGTATCTGAAGGTTTTATTATTTTATTTTCTAACGCACTTAATGCCACTAATGTTTTAATGGTGGAACCTGGAGGGTAAAGTCCTGAAATTGCTTTATTTGTAAGAGGTTTTTTTTCGTTTTTAATTAAACTATTCCAATATTTTTTATCTAAACCATGTACAAATGCATTAGGTTCAAAAGTTGGAGCGGATACTAAAGAAACAATGTCGCCATTATAAATATCCATAACACAAACAGCAGCAGCTTCATCTTTTATCAGTTCATTTGAATACTTTTGAACTTCGTAATCTAAAGTAGTTTTAAAGCTCATTCCTGCTTGACCTTCGTTAATCTGAATTTCCTTAATTCGTTTCCCAAATGCATTAACTTCATATCTTTGAAAGCCAACTTTACCAATAATTTTTTCATCTAATTTTCGTTCTAGACCTGTTTTTCCAATAGTCATTCCTGGCACAGATAACTCTTTTAAATATTTTTTCGTTTTAAGATCTTTTGCACTAATTTGAGATACGTAACCTAAAATATGTGCTGAAGAATTATCCGGATATGTTCTGGCTACTGAAACGATAGGCTCTACACCGCTTAGTTCATGTAAAAATAAGTTTATTCTCGAAAATTCTGACCAGTTTAGATTATCAGAAACTACAACTGGCTCCCATGGTTTTTGTTTTTTTATCAATCTTTTTAAATAAGATATTTTTTGATCGGTAATGTTTAAAATACCTTTTAGTCTAACAAATAGTTGATTTAAATTTTTAGTATTTTCAGGAACTAAATGAACTTGGTATAATGGTTCATTTGAGGCCAATTCCTCATCAAAAAAATCTTTTATTATTCCTCTTTCCGGTGCTAGTTTCCATTCTCTAAATCTGTTTTTATCAGACAATGATTTATATTTAGTAGATTGGTTTATTTGAAGTGAGATTAGCCTTCCAACTAACCCGACCATGACCACTGCCTTAGCGGCTGTTAATAAAAACATTCTACGACTAATTAATTTAGATTTTATTACTGTGTTACCTGACCCAGGGCTAAGCATTTTGACCTCCAATAAAGTTTGCTTGGTAAAAACTAAATATTAACCACATGATTGGAAATGAAAATAATGTAAAGAAAGTGTTGTAGCCAATCTTAGTATAAGAAATTGCTATATCAGAGAAACTATTTAACAATGAAAAAAATAATAAATTAGCAAATATCAAAGCAATAAAAAAAGTAAACCAATCAGATGCGATCGTAGTATTAACGCTTTTATTTCTTACGTAATTTGAAAAAAAACACACAACTAAATACGAAAGCGAGCTAATACCTAATGGAAAACCCATTACAACATCATTAATAAGTCCTGCAATAAAAATATGTCCGGTACCCATTACGGAAGGTCTTTTTAAAATCCAAAAATAAATAATTATAATTGGTAAGTTAAAAGTAAAAATTTCAAATATTTTTTCAAGATTTGTATCAACTTCACTTATTGATAAATAATATAATAATAGTAAGGGACCTGCGTTAAAAATTTTAGTCATTAAATTTATTTTAGCCATTAAAATTTTTCTTTATTTTGACGAGTTAGAATTACTGTTACAAAAGACAATTGATTGGGATCAATATATAATTTTACTTCTCCGTCATTTGTAGTTTTTCCTATTGGTGTTCCTGGAGCAAAAATTCGATCTTTTCCTGATGCATAAACATTTATTCCGTCTTCAAGTACATATCCTTCAGGCAAATATTCTAGTTTTGGGTTTTTAATTCCACTTCCAGCTAAAATTGCTTGTGAGCTATTTGAATCGAAAGTTACAGGGACTCTACTATTTAAATCATTTAAAAGTAAAACTCGAGAAGACAAATGATTTGCATCAACTATTCTTCCAATTAGATAATTGTTCTGTGTGACTGCCATACCTTTTTTAATTCCAGATCGAGTTCCTTTATTGATTATTAGGGATTTTAAAAAAGGACTATTTCTATCAATTAAAACTTTGGCTAAAACCATATTGGTTTTGTCATTAATTATGTTCTCTGCATCTAAAACTTTTCTTAAATTTTTATTCTCATTAGTTAAATATTCTAAGTTTAAATCAAGTGATTTATAATTTTCTATCACTTTTTTTAATTTTTCATTTTCCTCTTTTAGATTAAAATGCCCAGCTATACCTGTGCTAACATCAGGCATGATTCTTAGTGGACTTGTGGTAATATAAGATACTCGAAAAACGACATCATTAATTATACTTCTTGCTTTTTGAACTACAGTAAAACCATAAACATCTAAAAAAAATATAATTATGGTTAAAATAAATAACGATAAAATTGAAAATTTTTGTGCGCCTCCTCTTTGAAGAAGTGCTGAACGAAAAGCTATACTAAAATCATCTCTATTGACTGACATTTATCCGGTGAGATAAATTAATACTCAGATAACATAGTAGAAAACAATTCTTCGTTTTCTAAAGCTCTGCCAGTTCCAATAGCAACACACGATAAAGGATCATCCGCTATCGTTACAGGTAAACCAGTGTCTTGAGAAATTAATTTATCAATATTTTTTAATAAAGCACCACCACCAGTCAAAACTAAACCCATATCAATTAAATCTGCAGATAATTCAGGAGGTGTATTTTCTAAAGCTTCTTTAATGCCTCCCAATATTTGATTTAAGATCGGCATTAAGGCTTCGCATGCGTCTTTTTCTGTTAATTCTATTTCTTTAGGTGTTCCGGATCTAATATCTCTACCTTTCATTAAAAATGTATTATTTGTTGAAGGTATAGCTGTACCAATTTCTTTCTTGATTTTTTCTGCAGTAGAGTCACCTATCAGTAAATTCATCTTTTTTCTCATGTAAGCAATAATAGATTGATCAAGTGCGTCGCCGGCAACTCTTAAAGACTTTGAATAAACAACTCCTCCTAGTGACATAACAGCTATCTCAGTGGTTCCGCCACCAATATCAACTACCATTGATCCAGTTGCTTCTGAGATTGGTAGACCTGCACCAATTGCAGCTGCGATTGGTTCTTCAATTAATTGAACTTTTCTAGCCCCGGCTGCTAAAGCCGAGTCTTGAATAGCTTTTCTTTCAACTGGAGTTGATCCTGTTGGCACGCAAATCAAAATTCTTGGATTAGCAAAGGCGCTTTTTTTGTGAACTTTTTTTATAAAATGCTTAATCATCTCCTCAGTAACAACAAAATCTGCAATTACACCATCTTTCAAAGGTCTAATAGCTGAAATATTTCCAGGTGTTCTACCTAACATAGTTTTTGCTTCGTCACCAACTGCAAGAACTGATTTTCTACCTTGATCTTCAATAACTGCTACAACAGATGGTTCGTTAAGAACTACACCTTGATCTTTTAATACTACTAAAGTGTTGGCTGTACCTAAATCAATTGCCATATCTTGAGACCACATTGATGATAAACCTGATAAACCTTTAAAAAACATATTAACCTTTCGTTGTTTGAGCGCTTAAATTTTCATCTGGCGCAGTTTTTGTTCTTTTAATTATTAATTTATTTAATGCATTTAAATATGCATTTGCAGAAGCCACTAAAGTATCTGTGTCTGCTGCTTGACCTACTGTTGATTTTCCTTTTTCTTCGATTCTAACACTCACTGTTGCTTGAGCATCAGTTCCTTCAGTAACTGCGTGAACGTTATATAATAAAAGATTTACATCATGAGGATAAAGATTTTTGATACATTTGAATATTGCATCAACGGGACCGTCTCCAGTTTCTGACGCACTTTTTACTTCACCATAAACTTCTAAAGTCATTTCAGCTTTTTGAGGCTCACCTGTTCCAGCAAAAACTTTCAATGATTTTAACTTAATTACGTTATCTTCTGTTACTAAACTATCATCTATAATTGCAGCAATATCTTCATCATAAATATGTTTCTTTTTGTCAGCTAAAATTTTAAATTTTCCAAAAGCTGAGTCTATGATATCATCAGTTACATCTACATATCCCATATCGGATAATTTATCTCTAAAAGCATGTCTGCCTGAATGCTTACCCATCACTAAAGAAGTTTTTTTTACTCCAACACTTTCTGGTGTCATTATTTCATAAGTGTTTCTATTTTTTAACATCCCATCTTGGTGAATACCTGACTCGTGGGCAAATGCATTTTTTCCAACAATTGCTTTATTAAATTGAACTGGAAAACCTGTTGCATTTGAAACTACTTTTGATGCTTTGCTTAAAAGTTTTGTATTAATATTTGTTGTGTAAGGCATTAAGTCATGTCTTGTTCTCATTGCCATGACAACTTCTTCAAGAGCTGCATTACCAGCCCTCTCACCTATTCCATTAATTGTACACTCAATTTGCCTCGCTCCTGCCATTACTCCTGCTAATGAATTTGCAACCGCTAAACCTAAATCGTTATGACAATGTGTAGAAAGAATAGCTTTATCTATATTTGGAACTTTATTTAGTAATGTTTCTATAATTTTTTTAAATTCTGAGGGAACTGTATAGCCAACTGTGTCTGGGATATTGATTGTTTTAGCGCCACATTTAATTGCAAGCTCAACTGTCTTGCACATATAATCCATATCAGTACGTGTACCGTCTTCACATGACCATTCAACATCATCGGTAAATTTTCTTGCGTAAGAAACACTTTCTTTAATTGACTCCAAAACTTCTTCTGGTGATTTATTTAATTTATGCTTCATATGTAATGAACTTGTAGAAATAAAAGTATGAATTCTAAAATTCTTTGCGTATTTTAGAGATTCATGACAAGCATCTATATCTTTTTTTGTTGCCCTAGCTAATCCTGCTGGAATTGATTTTTTTAAAGTTTTACTTATTTCGGTCACCGCTTCAAAGTCCCCAGGTGATGCAATTGGAAAACCTGCTTCAATAATATCAACACCTAAATCATCAAACACTCTAGATATTTGCAACTTTTCTTCTAAACTCATTGATGCGCCGGGAGACTGTTCTCCGTCACGCATTGTAGTATCAAAAATTATAATTCTATTTTTATCGCTCATAAGAAAACTTATTTTAAAGTTTCTTATAATACAATCAAAGCTAGAATATGCAAATACTTATAGGATATACATTTTATTTGTGTATCAGAATGGGCTAATTTTTGTCTTTGTCGACTAATTTATTTTTCCCAATCCATGGCATCATAGCTCTAAGCTCTTTACCTACTTTTTCAATTGGATGATCTGCTAAATCTTTCCTCATTTGAAGGAAATTTTTCTGACCAGCTTTGTGTTCATTCATCCAATCTCGAGTAAATTTCCCTGATTGAATATCTTTAAGAACTTCTTTCATTTTTTCTTTTGATTTACTATCAACAATTCGTTTACCTGATACATATTCTCCATATTCTGCTGTATTA
>Ga0233444_10005444_pt1 | contig 11751 bp, 8 predicted proteins | sample SI_124_October20_6_FD_182792 | JGI IMG/M metagenome (GOLD analysis project Ga0233444, IMG submission 182792) | Seawater microbial communities from Saanich Inlet, British Columbia, Canada - SI_124_October2016_10_MG | ecosystem: Environmental > Aquatic > Marine > Inlet | place: Canada: British...
AAAATTTGACACTTAGTTTAAAGGTAATTTATTATCAGCTATCATATTTTTTATAAAGTCTTTTCTATTAATTGTTTCTTGTTTATCTGAGCCTAATTTTCTAACTGTTACTGTATTTTCCTCAACTTCTTTTTTCCCACACACAATAATGAAAGGAACTTTTGCTAAAGAGTGTTCTCTGACTTTATAATTTATTTTCTCATTTCTTAAATCCATTTCACATTTTATACCTTCTTTAAATAAATCTTCAAATAATTTTTTTACATATTCGTTATTTTCTTCCGCTATAGGACACACAACTGCTTGTGACGGTGAAAGCCAGAAAGGTAATTTACCAGCATAATTTTCTATTAAAATTCCTATAAACCTTTCTAAAGAACCAAATAGTGCCCTATGTAACATAACAGGAACTTTTTTATTACCGTCTTTTGCAATATAGGAGGCTCCTAATCTATTTGGTAAATTTAAATCAACTTGTAAAGTTCCACATTGCCAATCTCTTCCGATAGCATCTCTTAAGACAAATTCAATTTTTGGACCATAAAAAGCCCCTTCACCTTTATTAATTGTATATTCAAGTTTTGATTGTTTAATAGCAGATAAAAGTGCAGCTTCAGATTTATCCCATACACTGTCATCACCCACTCTTTTTTCTGGTCGGTCTGAATATTTTAAAATAACATTTTTAAAACCCAAATCTTTATAAATTTCTAAAATTAAATTAGTTACTGATAAAGACTCTTGAGTAATTTGATCTTCCGTACAAAAAATGTGTGCGTCATCTTGTGTAAAAGCTCGTACTCTTAATAAACCATGTAATGCTCCTGATGGTTCATATCTGTGAACTTTTCCAAACTCAGAAAGCTTTAATGGTAAGTCCCTATAACTTTTTAAACCTTGATTAAAAACCTGAACACACCCTGGGCAATTCATTGGCTTTATAGCAAATATTTTTTCGTCTGGTGTTTCAGATGTAAACATATGTTCACCAAATTTATCCCAGTGACCAGATTTTTCCCACAGTGATCTGTCTAATAATTCAGGTGTATTAATTTCCTTATAGCCTGCTAATCTTTGTTTGGTTCTCATATATTCAACCAATCTTTGAAATAACAACCAGCCTTTTTCGTGCCAAAATACTGCACCTGGACTTTCTTCTCTAAAGTGAAATAAATCCATTTCTTTACCAAGTTTTCTGTGATCTCTTTTTTCTGCTTCTTCGAGTCGATTGAGATAATCATCTAGTTCTTTCTTTGATGTCCAGCATGTTCCATAAATTCTTTGAAGCATTTCATTTTTCGAGTCTCCTCTCCAATAGGCGCCAGAAACTTTAGTTAGTTTAAAAGCTTTACCAATTTTACCCGTTGAAGCCAAATGAGGTCCTTTACATAAATCATGCCATTTACCATGATGATATATTGAAACTTCTTCATTAGATGGAATACTTTCAATAATTTCTGCTTTATATTTTTCTCCAATTTTTAGAAAGTGTTTAACTGCGTCATCTCTTTTCCAAACCTCTCTTAGCGTTTTTTCATTTCGATCAACGATCTCTGCCATTTTTTTTTCTATCTTTTTTAAATCTCCTTCTGTGAATGGTTCTTTTCTTGAAAAATCATAATAAAAACCATTATCAATCACAGGTCCAATGGTTACTTGCGTACCTGGATAAAGTTCTTGAACTGACATTGCTAAAATATGTGCTGCATCATGTCTAATGACTTCTAAACCCTCTTGATCTTTGGGTGTGATAATTTTTACTTTAGAGTTTTTTTTTATTTGATAACTAAGATCTTTAAGTTCTCCATCAACTTCCATTATAAGAGCAACTTTTTCCAATGACTTGCTAATTTTTTTTGTTAGCTCGAATCCATCAATAGATTTTTCAAAGTCTATTTTTTTCCCGTCTAATAATTGAATTTGAGGCATTAGTTTTTTAACAATTTTTTATATTCTTTTAAATTTGTGTCACACATTGTATCCACATCAAATTTTTTAGTTATATTTTTTCTTCCTTCGACTCCCATTAATTTTAATTCTTCTTGACTTAATTGAATAACAGTATTTAAACTTTTCGCAAGTTCTCTTGGATCGTCGAACTTATATAAAAATCCAGATTTTTTGTTAAGAATAGTTTCTTTTGAGCCTCCTATATTGCTAGCAATAATTGGTTTTGCCATTGACTGTGCTTCAACTGCTACTCGCCCAAAAGCTTCTGGTTCAATAGATGCTGAAACAACAACGTCTGCTAAAGAATATGCTAAGGGCATTTCTTTACAATGATTTATAAATTTAATTTTTTTATTTAAATTGTATCTCTCAACTAAATTTATAAGTTTTTTTTTATAAACTGTTCGACCTTGGTCTGATCCAAGCATTATTGCTTCGAAGTTTGTAAAATCGTAATTTTCGATTAAAATATTAAGAGACTCAATAAATTTTTGTTGTCCCTTCCAGTGAGTGAGTCTTCCTGGCATTAAAATTATAAATTTATTAGATCTTAATCCCCATTCTTGTCTTAATTTTTCTTTTTTAAGAATTGAAATATTTTTTTGATTAAAATAATCAACATTAATGCCTCTGAAAATTACTCTTAATTTTTTTTCTTTACTAAGATATTCGCTGTAATTTTCATTTATATGGCTAAAAATAAAATTTGATCCTGCAATTGTTAATTTAGCTCTCAACATGACACTATTATAAAATTTTTTAAATTTACTTTTAAAATTATAAGTTCCATGAAAGGTTGTAACGAAAACTCTTTTAGTCAAAAGACAGGCTAAATAACATGACCAGGCAGGTGCTCGACTCCTAGCGTGTACAATATTGATTTTATAAAATAGTATATATAGAGATATCATTAAGGCATTTAATATTATTAAAATTGGGTTTTTAGACTGCACAGGAAGCCTAAATATTTTAACTTTTTCTTTTTGAATAAATTTTAATAGTTCTCCACCACCTGTCGCAATAAATGTACCACATTCTTTTTCAGCTAAATAATGAGCGATATCATAACAGCCTGTTTCAGCTCCGCCGTAACCAAGCTTTGGTATTACCTGAAGAACATTTATTTTTGTACTCATGTTAATAGTTATATATAATAACAAATTAAAATACTCATATGAAAAAATTTAAATATTTAAAAATTTCAAATACAAAAAAACTAAGATTTATAGACAATTATTATAAAAACAAACTTTATATAGTTTTTCTTCCGGGCTTTATGTCGGATATTGATGGAAAAAAACCTCAAGCTTTTAAACAGTATGCTGTAAAAAAAAATTAGGATTTTTAGCTATTGAATATTCTGGACACGGTAAATCATCAGGTGAGTTTATAAAAGGAAATATAACTAGGTGGACTAATGATGCTAAGAATGCAATTAAAAAAATTGTTAAAAAAAATAAATTTATACTTGTTGGTTCAAGCATGGGAGCATGGATTTCTTTAAATCAGTTTAAATATTTTGAAAATCAAATTTTAGGTTTTGTTGGAATAGGATCGGCTCCTGAATTTCTTGAGAGGCTAATGTGGAAAAAATTTACTAAAAAAATGAAAAAGGAAATTAAAACAAAAGGTATAATTACAATAAAACATGGTCAATCAAGTTTTAGGAATAAATTAAATGAATACCCGATAACGTTTCAATTAATAAAAGATGGAAGAAAAAATAAAATAATATCAAAAAAAATAAAATCAAAAATTAAAGTAACGATGGTTCATGGTGGTAAAGATGAGGTTGTACCAGCATCTTTTTCAAGAAAAGTTCTTGCAGTATTTCCTAATGCACAAAAGAAGTTAGTAGTGATTAAAAATGGAGACCACAGCTTATCAAATCAAGTCCCTTTAAAAAGGATAATTAAAGAATTAAATAACATTGTTAAAAATATAGTTTAAACCTTCGACATAAGTGGGATACTTTAATTTATGATTAAAAAATTCTTTCATTTTTCTATTATCAACTTTTTTCGAGTCTTTATAAAAGTGTTTTAACATTTCACTTTCTATCTCATTTATTTCTATAGTTTTAGGTTTGTCAATTCCTAACAGCTTGACTCCATACATCGTTACTTCTTCTGCAGACGCAGGTTGATTGTCTGAAATGTTGTAGATTTCTTTTTTTTTAAAATTATTTAAAGAGCTAAATAAAACATTTGCAATATCTTCTACATGAATACGTGAGAAAAAATGATTTTTTTTATTAATAATCTTAGCTTCTCCTAATTTTAATCTCTTTAAAATATTATATTGATTGGAATAAATTCCTGACAGCCTAAAAATTTGAAACGGTAAATCAAATTTACTCGCTAATTGCATCCATTCTTTTTCAACTTTAAGTCTCTCAATGCCATTTGGTGAATTTGGCTTTGTTTCACTATTTTCATCTACCCATTCTCCATTATGATTTCCGTAAACACTTGTTGCAGAAAGATACGTTATCCATTTAAATTTGCTTGACTTAAAATTATCTTTTATATTTTTTAAAACAATATCAGTTCCACCAATTGGAGCTATAGATAAAAGAATATGATCTGCTTCCTCAAATTTTGATATAAAATTTTTATCAAAACCTTCTTTTGTAAATTTAAAACTTTCGTAATTTATGTTTTCAAATTTATTATTTTTGGACTCTTCACGTGATGTGGTCGTCAATTTGAAGGCGATTCCTTGATCATTAAGTTTTTTAATAAAATTTTTTGCTACTTGACCGAAACCAAAACAAATAATATTTTTTGTCTCCATTTAACTTACCTTTTTGATAGTAGATTTTAATGTGATTGGGTAATCTAGTTTTTCTAACATCTCAATAGGGCAGATTTGTTTAAATTTTTTTAGCTCAACTCCAAAATCACCTAATATTTTTTTTGCCACTACTGAATTTGTTTCTTTTAAAAATTCATTTAACTTTTCTTTCAAAAATGATTTCCAATAATCTGTTTCAATTTGTTGCCAAATAATTGAAGCCGGATTAGCAAAATTCTCAAATTCGTCTTTTGCGTCATATACAAATGCCATTCCACCAGTCATACCTGCTCCAAAATTATCTCCAACTGCACCTAATATTATTGCAGTACCGCCAGTCATATATTCACATCCGTGTGCGCCACAACCCTCAACTACAGACAGGCTTCCTGAATTTCTTACTGCAAATCTCTCTCCGGCTTGCCCAGACGCAAATAATTTTCCTGTGGTTGCGCCGTATAAAACTGTATTACCTATGATTGTGTTTTCATGAGAAATAAGTTTGTTTTTTGAAGAGGGATAAACTGTAATAGTTCCACCGGATAATCCTTTTCCTACATAATCGTTACAATCTCCTTCTACTGTCAGCTTAATGCCTTTGGTTAAAAATGCGCCGAGTGATTGTCCAGCTGAACCTGTTAGTTTTATATTAATAGTTTCATCTGGTAATTTATTATTACCATATGCCTTATAAATATGATGAGACAGTCGAGTTCCTACTGATCTAGATGTGTTTTCAATTTCATAATCAAAATTGTTTTTTTTATTTGGATCAATATTTTTTTTTATATCCGACCAAATTTTTTCATCTAGATTATCTGGAACTTTATTTATATGTCTATCTTTACAGTATCTTGAATTTTCACCAGGATCAGCTTGAACTAATAAAGGGTTAAGATCTAAATCATCAAGATTCGATGCTCCTTTATTAACTTGAGATAAAAGATCTGTTCTACCAATTATCTCATTGACTGATTTAAATCCTAATGAAGCTAATATTTCCCTTACTTCTGTTGCAGCAAATTTAAATAGATTAACAACTTTATCAGGAGTTCCTGTAAATTTTTCCCGTAAAGACTCATCCTGGCTGCAAACACCGACTGGACAAGTATTTGAATGACATTGTCTGACCATTATACAGCCCATAGCAACTAATGAAGATGTGCCCATTCCGTATTCTTCAGCACCCATCATCGCAGCCATTACAATATCTCTTCCTGTTTTCAATCCTCCATCAGTCCTTAATGTAACGTTGTGTCTTAAATTGTTTAAAGTAAGAATTTGATTTGCTTCTGTTAATCCCATTTCCCATGGTATACCTGCATACTTTATACTTGTTTGCGGACTTGCCCCAGTACCGCCAGAATGTCCTGAGATTAAAATAATATCAGCCTTCGCTTTGGCTACACCCGCAGCAATAGTTCCAATACCAGTTGAAGCTACTAATTTTACTCCAACTCTTGCGCCGGGATTAATTTGTTTTAAATCATAAATTAATTGTGCCAAGTCCTCGATAGAGTAAATATCATGATGAGGTGGAGGTGAAATTAAAGTAACGCCAGGCGTAGAGTGTCTTAATCTTGCTATTTCTTCTGTTACTTTAAAACCTGGTAATTGACCGCCTTCTCCTGGTTTAGCCCCTTGAGCCATTTTTATTTCTATTTCATTTGCGTTATTCAAGTAGTCTACAGTAACACCAAATCTAGCTGACGCTATTTGTTTAACTCTTGAATTGGCGCTGTCACCATTTGGAAGGGTTTTAAATCTTTTTGCATCTTCGCCTCCTTCTCCACTACAAGATGCTCCTTTGATTCTATTCATTCCTGTTGCTAAAGTTTCGTGAGCTTCAGCTGATAGTGCTCCATGAGACATGCTTCCACTTCCAAAACGTTTTAATATCTCATCTATAGGTTCAACTTCATTAATATCTATTGGTTTTCTTTTATTCTTAAATTCTATTAAATCTCTAATATTGATTGGTGGTAAGTTATGTATCCCAGCTGAATATTTTTTATATAATTCATAAGATCCGCTTCCAACAGCAGTTTGAAGCAAATGTATTAATTTACCTTGATATTGGTGATCTTCACCACTTTTTCTATATCTATAAAGACCTCCTATAGGTAAAGAAAAAATGTTTTTAGCATTAAATTTTTTGTGAAGTTCTTTAATTTTTTTTTCGATACCAATAATGCCTATACCTGAAATTCTAGAAGACATGCCTGGAAAGTAATCAGATACTATTGCTCTACTTAACCCTACAGCTTCAAAATTACATCCTCCTCTGTAAGAGCTTATTACAGAGATTCCCATTTTTGACATTATTTTTAAAAGTCCAGCATCTATTGATTTCTTAAATTTAGTTACACAGCCTTCAAAATCGGATTTGCCAAATAATTTTTTTTCGAATCTTTGATATATACTATCTATTGCTAAATAAGGATTTACTGTGGTTGCGCCTACTCCTATTAAAACTGCAAATGAGTGAGTGTCTAAAGCATCAGAGCATTCTACATTTAAAGAACAGTAGCCTCTTAAACCTTGTTTAACTAAATAGGAATGAACTGCTCCAACAGTTAAAATACTTGGAATACCTGCTCTTTGATTGGAAATATTTTTATCAGATAAAATTATGAAGGTGCTGCCTTCTCTTACGGCAGTTTCTGCTTCTTCACGTATATTTTCTATTCTATTTTTTAATGAAGATTTAATATCGAATGTAGAGTCAATTACTTTAACTTTTTTTGAAAAGAATTTTTTAAATTTCTTAAACTGGGAATTTGTGAGTATTGGGCTATCTAGAACATATATGTTTTCTTCAGTTAAGTTGTCAAAATTTAAAATATTTCCTAGATTTCCAAATCTTGTTTTTAAGCTCATTACTTTATTTTCTCTCAAAGAGTCGATTGGAGGATTAGTAACCTGACTAAAGTTTTGTCTAAAATAATGTGAAACTGGTCGATAATGACTTGAAAGAACTGCAACAGGTGTGTCGTCTCCCATCGAGCCAGAGGCCTCTTTACCTTCTTCAGCCATAGGATGAAGAATTAATTCTAAATCTTCAATACTTAAACCAGATAAGTATTGTCTTTTTCTTAAATCATCTTTTATAAAAGTTGGTTTTTCATTTTCATTAGATATCTTTTTATCAAGTTCAATTATTTGTTTGTTGTACTTTTTATAATCTTTTGCTAAAAAATCTTTAATCTCTTTATCTTTAAATAATTTTCCTTTTTTTAAATCAATCGCAATAATTTGCCCTGAACCAAGTTTTCCCTTTTCAATAATTTTTTCTTCAGGAATTTTAATCATCCCGGACTCTGAGCCAGCAAAAAATAAATCATCAGAAGTTATTGAATATCTTAGAGGCCTTAACCCATTTCTATCAGATGACGCTAAAACCCATTTAGCATCAGTTGCGCATATTGCAGCGGGTCCATCCCAGGGTTCAATTGTGCTATTTAAAAAATTAAATAAATCTTGGTGATTTTTAGGAACTGTCTTACTTCTTTTTGACCAAGCATCAGGTATCATCATTAATTTTATTAATGGAGCTAATTTTCCTGAGTGTGTAAGTAGCTCAAAAACGTTATCGAGAGCCCCAGAGTCTGATGTGCTTCGTATTACCGGTTTAAGATCTTTGACATTTTTAAAAAGAGGACTAGACATGTCTTGTTCATGAATTTTCATCCAGTTAATATTTCCTTTAATGGTATTTATTTCTCCGTTGTGTGCTAATGTTCTAAAGGGTTGGGCTAAATCCCAGCTTGGAAATGTATTAGTAGAATATCTCTGATGAAATATAGCAAATCGTGATGTCAATTTTTCATCATGAAGATCTGGGTAAAACTCGGATAACATTTCAGCTAAAAACATACCTTTGTAAACTATCGATCTAGAACTAAAAGAACATATATAAAGATCATCTAATTGACTTTCTCTTGCAACTTTTTCAATTTTTTTTCTTGTTTCAAAAAGATCTCTCTCAAGGTCATTAGTTTCAAGATTATCATTTTTTTTAAACATAACCTGAGCAATTTCAGGTCTATTCAGATCTGCTGTTTTTCCCAAAACACTTGGATTAATAGGAACCTGTCTCCAGCCATAAATATTATAATTTTCTTCCAGAAGGGCAGATTCTATAATTTCTCTACATTTTTCCTGTTTTGAATAATCTGTTCTCGGAAGAAATATCATTCCAACGCATATTCTTTTGTCGCTATCTGGAGAATGTCCTGTTGCTAAAATTTTTTCTTTAAAAAAATTTGGTGCTATTTCAATTTGAATTCCTGCTCCATCTCCCGATTTACCATCTGCATCAACAGCACCTCTATGCCAAATAGCTTTTAATGCTTGTATTCCGTACTCAACAATTTTTCTGGATTTTTTTCCATTTGTCGAAGCGATTAGGCCAACCCCACAAGCATCATGTTCCATTTCTTGATTATAGTTAAAGCTATTTTCTAAAATTTTTTTATTTTTTTTATAATTATTCATTTAAATTATGCGGCTTTTACCGATTTATTCTTATTAGATTTTGATTGTAAATATTTTTCAATTTGTTCTGCTGCATCCCTTCCGTCTCTAATGGCCCAAACAACTAATGAAGCTCCTCTCACGATGTCACCAGCAGCAAAAACTCCTTCTAAATTTGTTTGCATAGATTTTAAATCAATCTTAATTGTTCCCCATTGAGAAATGGCTAATTCTTCTGCATTAAATAATTTTGGAATATTCTCTGGGTCAAAACCTAAAGACTTAATTACAAGGTCAGCTGGAATTTTATATTCAGATCCAACTTGTATTACAGGTTTCTTTCTACCGGAAGAGTCGGGTTCTCCTAATTTCATTTTGTTAACTTCTACAGCGCTAATTTTTTTATCTCCAACAAAATTTTTAGGGGTTGTAAGCCATATAAAATCTACCCCTTCTTCGATTGCGTTACCGACTTCTCTTGCTGAACCAGGCATATTTTCTCGATCTCGTCTATATAGACATTTGACTGATTTTGCTTTTTGCCTAATAGCAGTTCTCACACAATCCATAGCTGTATCACCTCCGCCAATCACAACTACATTTTTTCCTTCAGCATTTAATGATCCATCATCAAATAACTTTACTTTATCTCCTAAACCTTTTCTGTTTGATGCTGTTAAAAATTCCATTGCTGGAAAAATATTTTGTAAATCATGTCCAGGTATATTTATTTCTCTTGGCTTATAAACTCCCGTAGCGACTAGAATAGCATCATGCTCTTTTTTAAGCTCATATAACGTTTTGTTTTTACCCACTTCAAAATTTTGAACAAATTTAATTCCACTTTCTGCTAGTAATTGTGTTCTTCTCTCAACTACAAATTTTTCTAATTTAAAATTTGGTATTCCATAGATTAATAGACCTCCCGGTCTATCGTATCTATCATAAATTGTTACTTGATAACCAGACTTTCTAAGCTCTTCCGCACATGCCATACCTGCTGGTCCAGCACCGATTATTCCAACCGATTGTTTTAATTCTCTTTTAACTTTAATTGGTTGAACCCAACCTTTTTCCCAAGCGGTGTCTGTAATATATTTTTCAATTGAACCTATAGTTACGGTTCCGTGACCTGATTGTTCAATAACACAATTCCCTTCACAAAGCCTGTCTTGAGGACAAATTCTTCCACATACTTCTGGCATATTATTAGTACTTTGTGAAATTTCGTAAGCTTCTTTTAGTCTTCCCTCTGCAGTTAATTTCAACCAATCAGGAATATTGTTACTAAGCGGACAATGTATTTGACAAAATGGAACTCCACATTGAGAACATCTGCTAGATTGCTCTTTAGCTTTATCTGTAATGAATTCATTATAAATTTCATTAAAGTCATCTTTTCTTTTTGGCGTACTTCTTTTTTCAGGTGTCTCCTGTTTAAGATCTACAAATTGAAGCATTTTTTTTTTCATATGAAGCACAAATTAATTAATAATTTAAATATTTAATATAAAAATAAGGTCAATAATTATTACCTATATTACATGAAAAGCATATTTTTACTGCATTTATTTGCATAGCTGATATGCGTTATAAAGTGTCATTAAATAAACAACCTTCAATTTTACATTTACGAAAATGATTGAAATTTTTCTTTTATCCATAATTCAAGGAATCACAGAATTTTTGCCAATAAGTTCTTCTTCGCATTTAATAGTTTTTTCTAACTACTTAAATTTTGAAAATGAAAATTTATCAATAGATGTTAGTTTACATATCGGGTCGTTTATAGCTGTAACTACTTATTTTTATAAAGACATTATTAATTTTGTTAAAAATAAAGATCTTTTTTTAAAAATTCTTATCTCTTCTTCTCCTGTTATGTTATGTGGCTTTTTGTTAATACAAACAAATTTAATAGAAAAAATTAGAAATATCGAAATAATTGGTTGGACTACTTTAATTTTTGGTATCTTACTTTTTATTAGTGATAAATATAAATTAGAAAAAAATATCAATACTAATTTTAATTTTAAAGCAGCAATTTTTATAGGTTTATTTCAAGTGCTTTCATTGGTGCCTGGGGTAAGTAGATCTGGTATTTCCATCACTGCTGCGAGATTTTTAAATTTTAAAAGATTTGACTCTGCTAAGATATCTTTTTTACTTTCCATTCCAACCCTAGGAGCTGTTTCTATATTTGGTATGAAAAATTTAATTATATCAAATGATATGGGCTTTTCTATATTAAATATAATTGCAATTTTTTTATCTTTTATTTTTTCAATTATTACGATTAAATATTTTTTAAAGTATATAAGAAATTTTAGCTTAAGTATTTTTGTTATTTATAGAGTCATAGTGGGCTTAATTCTTCTTTTAATTGCCTACTTATAAAATAAATGTTAAAGCGATTAAAATAATTACAACTATAAAAAAAAAGACAACTACTGATTTTTGTAATGATAAATTATAAATAAATTTCATATATTAACGTTTTATAATCTAAAATAAGAAATACAACGTTAA
>Ga0233444_10005447_pt1 | contig 11745 bp, 9 predicted proteins | sample SI_124_October20_6_FD_182792 | JGI IMG/M metagenome (GOLD analysis project Ga0233444, IMG submission 182792) | Seawater microbial communities from Saanich Inlet, British Columbia, Canada - SI_124_October2016_10_MG | ecosystem: Environmental > Aquatic > Marine > Inlet | place: Canada: British...
GCCGCTGCCCATGTTGCCCAAACCTATAAATGCTACGTTGCTCATTGTTCTCTCCCTAAGAATCTTTCTATATCCGCTTGCTCTGCCTGCATTGCCTGCCAGCTAAAACTGCGGATCAAATTTTGCGTTGGATTAGCCGTGAGATAAAGGCCTTCTACCATTCTGCAATACTACCGTCCGCGTGGTTCCAAAGCGGGTTGCGCCATCTGTGACCGATTTTGGCGCGCTCAATCACCACTTCTTCATCAATCTCTATACCCAGGCCTGGTTTTTGCGGAATGTCCACGTAGCCGTCTTTGTAATGAAAAACGCTTGGGTCTACTAAGTAGTCGGTTAAATCATTGCTTTGATTGTAGTGAATGCCTTGGCTTTGCTCTTGAATAAATGCGTTTTGACACACGGCGTCTACCTGTAGGCAGGCGGCCAGTGCAATGGGTCCTAAGGGGCAGTGGGGGGCTAGGCCAATGTCCCAAGCTTCGGCCATGTCAGCTATTTTTTTGCATTCGGTGATGCCGCCAGCATGGGAAAGGTCCGGCTGAATAATGTCTGCGGCGCCTAAGGTGAACACACGCTTGTAGTCGAAGCGCGAGAACAAGCGTTCGCCGGTGGCGATGGGAATATGGGTGTTTTTCCGCAGCTCAGCCATGGCTTCTAAGTGCTCGCTGAGCACGGGTTCTTCAATAAAGAAGGGTGAATAGGGTTCTAGTGCCTTGATCAGTACTCTGGCCATTGGCGCATGCACCCGGCCATGAAAATCTACAGCGATGTCCAATTTGTTACCCACGGCTTCGCGCAGGCTAGCCATGCGTTCCACCGCTTGGTCGACGGTAGCCATGGTGTCGACAATTTGCATTTCTTCGGTGATGTTCATTTTGGTGGCTTTAAATCCGCCGGCTATTGCCGCCTTGGCCGAGGCCACGATGGCGTCTGGCCGATCGCCGCCTACCCAGGCATAAACGCGGATACGGTCACGTACTTGACCGCCCAATAACTGGTGTACCGGCGCGTCGTGATATTTGCCCTTGATGTCCCACAGGGCTTGGTCTACGCCTGCGATAGCGCTCATTAAAATAGGGCCGCCTCGGTAAAATGCCCCCCGATACATGGCCTGCCAGTGCTTTTCTATTTGCAGTGGGTCTTGACCAATGAGGTAGTCAGACAACTCATCTACTGCTGCTGCCACGGTATGTGCGCGGCCTTCAATGACCGGTTCGCCCCAGCCAAAAATGCCTTCATCGGTCTCTATTTTTAAGAACAACCAGCGCGGTGGAACAATGTAGGTGGTGATTTTAGTAATTTTCATAGTGTGTATAACATCGTGTGTCTAGCTCAGGGTGTCTAATTCAGTGTGTTCAAAATGGGGTGTCCAAAGCAGCTCACCCAAGCGCGGCACGGCTGTTTACCACCTAGCTTAAATGGGTGAATAGGGGCTTTGCGTATCCCATCGTATTCATCAGCGTAGATCTTACGACATTTATGCGAATCAGGCTCTGGGCTATTACAAGTGCAAAACAGGGATCAGTTCAGGCTGAGTTTTTTGCCCCCAGCGCACCAGTAACCAAAACAGTAAACAGGTACCGAGTAACAGGCCGATAACCCAGCCGATAGTGCTCAAAGGGTGCTGACTATAAGTGCCTATTTGATAGGTGATGACTGCGCAACTGTAGGCTAATGCAAAGGACCAAATCACTGAGAAGCTGGCCCAAAAGCCGCCGGCCTCCTTAAAGATCACACCAATTGTTGCCACACAGGGCATGTAGAGTAAGACGAATAACAAGTATGCGAACGCGCCAATTTGTCCATCGAATAAATTTTGCATAGCTTGCACGGTTGAGATTTGCACGTTTTGGGAATCAACCTGACTGTCTAAATCTTGCAGGTCGCCCAGATCTAAACCTAGCGGATCGCCCAGCTGATCAGTTAGGCCAAGCAAGTTATCCGGCACGCTGGCAAAGGCGGCTTGAATGAGCTCGGGAATGGTGGCATCAAACTCTCCAGCCCCTGGGGTGTAGAGCGCGTCCAATGTGCCAACCACCACTTCTTTGGCAAAGATACCGGTAAATATGCCCACGGTTGCGGGCCAGTTGTCTGGGCTAATGCCCATGGGAGAGAACACAGGGGTAATAGACTTGCCCACTGACGAGAGTACGGAGTTCTCTGTGTTTTCATTACCTACACTGCCGTCAGTGCCTATTGAGTTAAGTATGTTTAAGGCAATGACTACCACAACAATGGCTTTACCGGCGCGCAGAACAAAACCTTTAAGGCGCTGCCACGTTTGGATAAGAATATTTTTCAAAATTGGCGCGTGGTACGGCGGCAGTTCCATGACGAATGCGCTTTGGGTTTGCGGCAGTAGGTGTTTTTTAACGGCTAGAGCAGAAAGCACAGCCAGGACAATACCAATGAGATAAAGGGTGAAGACCACATTTTGTCCGTTGGAGGGAAAGAAGGCTGTAGCAAACAATGCGTACACTGTTAGACGCGCACCGCAGCTCATGTAGGGGGCCATAAGAATGGTTAGGATGCGGTCAGACTGACCGTCCAATGCGCGAGTTGCCATAACCGCAGGCACATTGCAGCCAAAGCCGACGATGAGAGGTACAAAAGATTTCCCGGCAAGGCCCATAGACTTGAGCAAGCGATCAACAATAAAGGCAATGCGCGCCATGTAGCCGGAGTCTTCTAGTACCGAGAGCACCAAAAACAGTGCGCCAATGACAGGTATGAAGGTGCCCACCAATTGCACGCCGCCGCCTACGCCGTCGGCGAGAAATACGGTCAGCCATTGGGGCGAGCCGATGGCGTCGAGCAATTGCCGAGGCAGCTCCACAAAGAGGGCCGAACCGAGGAGGTCAAAGAAGTCGATGAAGGCCGAGCCTAAGTTGATGGAGATCAAAAACATCAAATACATCACCCCCAAGAAAATGGGGAAGGCCAAGATGCGGTGCATAACAATGCTGTCTATCACTTCGGTGTGGCTGCGCGGCTGGGCAGTGTGCTGGGTGGCTTCAAGCAGAAGTGCGTCGATTTGCCCGTATATGTCTATGTCAGTTTGTTCTATCGCTTCAGCTTGATCGGTAACGGGTGGCTTGGGAGCACTGGAGATGATCTCAGTAATACATGCTTTCAGCGCGTCAACGCCCTGGCCTTTGGCGGCAACCATCCCAATGACAGGGCAGCCTAATTCAGCGGATAGTTTTTCTAGATCCAGCTCAAGGCCGTAGTCTTTTGCAACGTCCAACATGTTCACCACAACAATCATGGGCTGCTGGGTTTTAAGTAGGCTTTGGGTTAAGTACAGGCCTCGTGCAAGGCTGGAGGCATCTAAGAGGTTGATCAGTAAGTCTGCTTCGCAAGCACCAATAAAGTTCTGGGCGATGATCTCGTCTAAGTTGTCGCTGGTGGCATTGAGGCTGTAGGTGCCGGGTAAATCTACCAGCTCTACAGTTTTATTGGTTGAATCCGCGAGTGCAAAGGTGCCGACCTTTTTTTCTACCGTCACCCCGGGCCAATTACCCACTCTCTGGTGTCGACCGGTGAGGCTATTGAATAGGGTGGTTTTTCCGCAGTTGGGGTTGCCCACTAAGGCAACAGTTAAGGCGACAGCGGTCATGGGATTAATTGCACCAGTAAGGCAGTTGCCTCAGAGGGTCGCAGAGCCAGGCTGAAGTTGCGCAGACGTATCTGCATGGGGTCGCCTAATGGCGCCAGCCGTTCAATAGTGAGCTGAGTGCCAGGCACCAAACCTAAACGCTGCAACTGGGTAATGTACGCTGAATGTTCTGCGTATCCGACCACGCGCAATTGGCTGCCCAGCGGGAAATCACTCAGTGTTTTTGCTGATTTAGGTTGTTTGGAAAAATCAGTTGGTTCAGTTGGAAAGGCGGATAAAGACATATTGATCAACGCAAAAATTGCAGGGTAACCAGTAAAAATTTGAGTCAGGAGCGTGACAGTATGGCGGCTTTAATGCAAATGATTCTTATTTGTAATTGCGTGGGTAGCTGCTAGCGGGATAATTGCTTGGGCGGACGGTTTTTAGGCATCCATGTGAGGAAAGGTTACGACTAAATAAGGGCGTTTTTTAGAGAAACGCGCTAAAAGAAACGCCCTAAAAGAAGCGCGTCAGATACGTGTCAGAAACGTGTCAGAAGCAGTGCCCATGCTCGGACACTGCTCGCTGCAAATAGCCTGATGCTAAAAAGACTCGACTATTATTTCAGGTTCTTATAAACCGCAGATTCAAAGTCTTTTAGCATGGCTATTGCGTGGGTATCGAAAAAAGGCAGCACCTGAGTGCCAATCACAGCGCAAAGATCATTTTCACGGTCGATCCAAAAGTAGCTGTTAAATAATCCTGCCCAAGAAGCCGAACCTTTAGGGCGTCCAGATTCTGTTTGTGCTTCGTGGAGCAAAAAACCCAAACCCCATTTCGCCGGTTGGCCAAAGCCCATGTCGAAATCGTTGCTGAATGCTGGCATTTGCGTTGGTCCAGGGGTGACGTCTAAATCACCAATGTGATTTTCAAACATCATATCCACGGTATAGGGCTGCAAAATAGTAGCGCCGTCCAAGGTGCCTTGATTCAACAGCGCGCGCATGAACCTAAGGTAGTCGTTGATGGTGGAGCTTAAACCGCCGCCGCCAGATACCGGTTCACCTAGGTGTGGCACGACCGTTAGGCCATCCTCAGTTCTGGCATGGATTGCCGCGCGTCTAGCGGCTTTTTCCTCTGGTACTGCGTAAAAGCTGTCATGCATGCCCAGTGGGGCAAAAATGTGGTCTTGGAAATATACGTCCAAGCCCTTGCCGCTGAGGGTTTCAACAATGACCCCCGCCCAATCAATACCAATACCGTATTCCCAGCGCGCGCCTGGGGTGAAGCCAAGGGGTGCCATCATGCCGTTACCACCTTCAGCAAACAGGCTGTCTAATTGTTCGCTGGCCACACTCTGTAGTCCATTGGCATTCCATATCTCGTATACATAACCCGATGTGTGGGTGAGCAGCTGCCGAGTAGTAGGGCTGGTTTTAGGCGCACTGAGCATTTGCTTGCCGTCTTCATCAAAGCCATCCAAAACTTTAAGGTGCTCTAAATCAGGTAGATAAGCGGTAATGGGGGTGTCTAGATCAATGAGGCCTTGCTCCACCAATTGCAGGGTAGCCACCGTGGTGATGGCCTTGGTCATGGAAGCAATAGCGAAGATCGTATCAGTGGTCATTGCATCAGATGCATCAAGACTGCGAACACCCGCGGCCCCCGTATACAAAGTGCCGTCCGCGTTAGCAACACCAGCTACCGCGCAAGGAAGGTCGCCGCCGGCGATATGTTGTTTGAGGATTTGATCAATATTTTGCATGGTAGGTGTCCTTGTTTTTATTGTTTTGCACGGTCAAATTTGGAGTTTGTGAACGTTAGATATTTACAGTTTTTGCATTGGGCAACAATAGTCAGTTTGCGACCAATGCATTGAGGCTGAAGCTCACACAGGCAGGTTCTTCTTAGCTGTATTTGAAATCTGTGTCGGGTCACTCTTTTGGCTAGGCGACTTGCAGAACTGCCGCTTTACGCACTTTCTTGCGCTGAATGTAGGCGAAGACTGAAGGTACCATAGATAGCGCTATGACTGCTGAACCCACAACCCCACCTGCGATCGCGGTGGCCAGTGGCGGCCAAAACTCGCCACCGTTTACGATTAGGGGTACAAAGCCGCCAATAGTGGTGAGTGTGGTGGAGACAATGTGTCTGGTGGAATCCACTACAACATCGGCTATGCCTTCGCTGTCGCCTGATTGACTGCGCGGGTCTGCCTTCAGTGCAGATAAAACAATAATCGCGCCGTTGATGGCAAGGCCCATCATGCCTAGGGAGCCGATCAACGCCATATACCCAAATGGGTAGCCGAATATACGCACGCCCAGTAGGGCAAGGCCGAAACTCAAAATGGCGACAATGCCAATAAGGCCAGCATAGCGAAATGAGTTCAGTGACAGAATAATGATGCCCGCCATGGCGAGTGTGAAGAAGATAAACACTTGAATGATGCCGCCAATGGATTCTGAGCTGCTTTCTGCCTCGCCGCCCAGTTGCAATCTGTAGCCTTCCGGCGGCGTATAGTTTTGTTCTTCGAGTTTTTCGGTGAAGTCAGCTAGAACACCGCCCGCCAGTGAGAATGGAGTCAGATAGCCGCGCACCGAGCTGATGCGTTCGCCTTGGCGTCGGTCGATTGACGATGAGGTAGGGACTAATTGCCAATCCCCTAACTCGCTAAGGGGTATGCCGTCGCGCCCGTTGGCCAATATAGGCAGTGAACTCAGGTCTGACATTTGGTTGCGAGCACCTGCTTGAAATTTAACCCTCACATCTAGTTCAGTATTGCCTTCTAACACTGTGCCTGCTTTATCGCCCATGAGCGCTGAATTGATCCTCTGCGCTAGGTCCCCGGTGCTTAAGCCTGTGGCCGCTGCGGCGTTTTCTCTTGGAGTGAAGGTGAGTTTGGGTTCTGCGGTAGACAATGATGCGCGGGCGTAGGTGACGTTGCGCACGCTGGCTAATATGGCTCTAAGTTTCAGTGCCTCCTGGCGTAATACTTCTAAGTCTTGACCAATGATGCGTATTTCAATGGGCGAGTCTGTGGGGGGGCCTTGCTCAAAGGGAATGGCTAATACTTCTGCACTGGGGAAAGCCACGGACAACTCGCTTTGGATAGCGCCGAGTATTTCTCCTGTGGCTTCTGCGGAGGTTGTGTTTACCCAGGCGGCAGCAAAGCTGGGTATACGCTCGTTCAGTGAGATGACGTTGTAGAAGACTCGTGGGGCGCCTTTGCCAATAGTCCAAAAAGTATCGGTTACCTCAGAATTGCTGCGCAATATTTCGTCGGCCTTTATGATGGCTTGTTGTGTTTCCCATATGGACGTTTGTGCGGGCAGGGATAACTGAACTTGAAATTGATTACGGTCTACCGCAGGAAAAAATTGTTGGGTCAATGTGTGTGCTAATGAGAAACCAATGATGGGCATAACGCAGGCGATGGAAATACCGATGATTGGGCGCTTGAGTATTGTGACCAGTGCCGCGTGATATTTCTTTGTCAGTGCCGGACTAGAAAAACCGGTCTGCCACCATCGGTTGCCGGCCTTGACCGGCCAACGGTTTTCTAAGTAACCGGCGATTGCGGGTACCACGGTCATGGCCAAAATAAATGAACTGGCAACGGATAGCGCGACTGTGACCCCTAGCGTGCCGGTGAAATCGCCCACGCCGCCCGGTGCAAGCGCTATGGGCATAAAAGCAAAAACGGTGGTGGCGGTGGATGCACCTAGGGGGACCAGTAAGTGTTTGATGGCGCGACTAATAGCCTCATCAATTTGCGCGCCGCGACTGCGTCTGAGCTTGTAGTCTTCTACCACTACAATGGCATTATCAATGAGCAGGCCTAACGAAATAATCAAGCCGGTGACCGACATTTGATGCAGCGGAATGTCTAACACCTGCATGCCCACCAGCACCATGCTGGCGGAAAGGGGCAGGGCGATGCCCACCGTTAGCGCGGAGCGAATGCCCATGAGCCAAATTAAAACCAATAGCACAATGACCAGTGCGAAGATCAGATTGTTGGCCAACGAATTCATGCGCTGGTCGGTATATATATTTTGCGAATAGACCGTTTCTAAGCCAATTGACTCCGGCAAGTTGGCTTGGAAATTTGCCACAAGTGCATTGGCGTTGCGGGTCCAATTTTCAATTTGTAAACCGGCCTGCATTTGGGCGTTAACAAAAATGACTTGCTCGGTGCCATGAAAAGCCAGTGAACGGGGTGGGTCTAATTGGGTTTTGCGCACACTTGCTAGGTCTGAAACGCGAATGGTGCTGCCGTTGCTGTTGGTAACTAGGGGAATGCTGGCGATGCGTTCAACGGAATCTAGGTCAGCGTTAACTTCTACCAGAATGTCGTTGCCGCCTGCGCGCAGTCTGCCTGAGGCAATTTTGGTGTCTGCAGCATTGATGCGCTGAGCAATAAACGCCGCAGATAGACCGCTGGCCACCATGCGATTGGGGTCTAGGGAGACAACAATTTCTTCTTCAGCTTCGCCCCATGATTCGGCTTTTTCGGTGCCGGACATATTGGCCAGTTGTAATCTCAAAGACTCTGCAAGGCGCGAGAGTATGCTCATCTCAATGTCTGAACTGTGCCGCCAACTCAGTGCAATAATCATTGTGGAGGCAACGGGCTGGGTAATCATGAGTTCTGATTCCACCGTACCTCTGGGTAACGAGCCTTGCATTGTGCCGAGTTGGTCGCGCACCTCGGACCATACATTTTGCGTATCTTCGGGGCTGATCCGGTCTAGTAGTTCAATGGAGACGACGGATATACCGGACTTAGAGGTAGAAAAGATTTTTTTGATTTCTGGAATTTCTCTGAGGCTTGTCTCCAGCGGTTCGCTGATTAAGGACTCTACCCTTGCTGCAGAGGCACCGGGTAAGAAGGTATTCACCCGCGCGTAGCGTTCGGCCATGCTGGGGTCTTCTTGGCGCGCAAGACCTGCAAAAGCGACGCCGCCTAATACGACAACAAACAGCATGAACAGTGCTGTTAAGCGGGGGTTGGTATAAAAACTATCTGCCTGCATTTGCTTGCTCGTTAGCGTTTACATTGGCGCTCTCTTGCGCTTTTAGGGGCAACACACTTTGTCCTGGCACTATGCGTTGCACGCCACTGTTAACCACACGTTCTTTGTCCGAGAGCAGTCCGCGCACATAGGCTCTTGAGGCTTCGTTATGAATCACCTCGACCAAGCGGCGTTCGATTATGTTTTCTGCATTGACTACGTAGACGCCCCACAAACCACGGTCGCTGGCAGTGAGTGCGCTCACCGGCAGCCAGAAGCCGGGCGTCTGTACGCGTTGTTCTAGTAACAATTCAACTACCGCGCCAATGGGGATCATGCTTGCGCGTATTTTAAATACGGCATTGAGGGTTCTGGTGTTGGGGTCTACTTCCGGGGAAATGGCCGTTAGACGAGCGGGTTGTGCTTTGCCACTCCAGCTGAGGGTGTAGGTGTTGCCAATTGTTAGGCTGGCTAAGCTTTCGCTGGGCACGCCAATGTGGGCTTTGATAGGCCCTAGTTCGATCAATTTCACTGCCGGTGTGCCGCCGAGTATTTGTGTGCCTTCGTCCATGTAACGCGACTGTATGATGCCGTCAAAGGGTGCTCTTATAGCCGCTTCAGCTAACGCAATTTTGCTCGCGTTGGCCGCAGCCACCGCGCGTTTTACATTGGCTTGCGCAACCTGATATTGCGCTCGCTTGGTTTGAAAACTGAGTTTGGCCTCGTCATAAATTTGCTTAGAGGTGTTGCCTTGCTCGCGCAATGTACGAAAACGTTTTTCAGTGTTTGCAGCCAACTGCGCTTCCGCTTTGGCGGCGCTCAGGTTCGCTTGGGCAAGGTCAGTATTGGCTTCGGCTTGTTCTAAGTTCGATGCCAAGGTTTGACTGTCTAGGCGGGCCAGTACTTGGCCTTTTTCAACCACATCGCCAATGTCTACCAGCACCTGAGCAATTTCTCCGCCTCGCTTGAAGCCCAGCTCAGAGCTGCGTGACGGTAGCGTTTTACCGGCATAAACCCGTTCGCTGGCAAAGCCCGCCTGACGCTGAATGTTGATGTAGGACACGGTTAGGTCTGCAAACGCATACACCGGTGATAACAACAGCCACATGCAAAGCATGGCGAGCACTGCGCTTGGCGCGTTGCCTAAAATTAAGCGGGTATGACTCATGTTGTTGTGGAATCCTTTGCTATGTTTATTTTGCCGTTCACGCTTGGAGGCAACTTGCTTGCATGATTATTGAAGTTAGATCTTTGTATTGTGAAAAATGCTCTGTGATTCGCCCTATCTATTTCACTTCACGTATTTTATCTAATCGCCCGCTACTTTAATGTAATCAGTGCTAACATTGATCAATGTTCCCAAAATACCCATTACGAAGCAATGAAAAAATTAGGCGTTGTGTTAAATTTTGGGTGGGGCCTGTGACCAGGTACTAAAAAACGAATTTGGTAAATCTATGAGTTCATCCACGGCTGTGGGTACATCAAGTAAACCCGGCAAGCGCAACTACCATCATGGCGAGTTACGCCAACTGCTGATGGATTCGGCCCTGCTCCACATAGCCGCCCATGGCACGGAAAAACTCAGTCTGCGTGCACTCGCGCGTGAGGCGAATGTGTCGCCTACGGCGCCATTTCGTCATTTTGCCAATAAGCACGCTTTGTTCGCCGCATTAGCTACCCAAGGGTTTCAGCGGCTAGAGGAGCGGGTCAGAGTGGTTGGGCAATCGTCATTGAGGATAGATGAGCGGTTACTGGCGGCAGCCCTGACTTACATAGAATTTGCCGACGAAAACCCCGTGGCCTACCAGTTAATGTTTGGCTCAATTTTAGGCGATTTCTCGGAGTTTGAGGGGCTGGGCGCGGCAGCGTCTGATGCCTATGGTGAGTTAGATAAACTGTTGGTCGAGGTGATAGAGGTTAAACAGCTGCCTTATGACGAACTGGTGCTGGGCGGTTTGATCTGGTCGGCTATTCACGGTTTTGCATCGCTTCGACTCAATGTTTTAGGGCAAGATAGCGGACATAAGAACGAGCCAGAGCTAAGGCCGAGGCAGGCGCTTATTGCCATGAGCGAGGGCTTGGAGGCCAACTTGAAGATAATGATTGATGGGTTGCTAGCGCAGTCCTCTTAAAATAACAGCCATCAGCCATCAGCCATCAGCCATCAGCCATCAGCCATCAGCCACCAAATTTTTCCTCTCCCCCTAATTCTTTACTGCCAGCTGCAAGCAATCCGTTGGCCTACCGTTGGCCTAGATGAAGTAATTATCCTACTTACAGTTGAGAAGGGCGCTGACGGTTGAGGCAGCTATATCCCCTGATATTGAGGCTTATCTGAAGATCATCATTAGCAGTTGTTAGGGCAGTCGCTCTAGCCCAACCCTGAAAGGGAGGTTAAAGATGAAATTACCTGCTTGTATTGTATGTACAAAGGGCATACATTTCACATGAAGTTTGATTGGGATAAAAACAAGCGCCGTTCTAACTTACTCAAACATCGTGTGGATTTTACTGACGCTGTTGGCGTGTTCTTTGACGGTGCCGCCATCACAGTGGAAGACCCTGACCACCATGATGAGCAACGGTTTATAACGATAGGAAAAGATTTTAAGTTGCAAACGCTCGTGGTCATTAACGCACAACATCAATGTAGCAGCATTCGCCTAATTTCTGCTCGCCGGGCCAGCAGGCTAGAGCGTGAGCAATATGAGGGCTGAAAAATGAGCGTCGTTAAAGAGAGGGGCATGGACAAAAGCGCTATGGATAAAAGCGCTATGGATAAAAGTGCTATGGATAAAAGCGCTATTAATACGAGCGCTGTTAAACAAAGAACCAGCGATAGGGTGATTTCTGATATGAGAGAAAATTATGATTTTAGCGCCGGCAAACGTGGCGCGGTGGTTAAAACAACTAAGGAACGCATTACCATTCGCCTCGATCCTGACGTTATTCAGTGGTTTAAGGACAGTGTCGAAGGGGGTGGTAACTACCAGTCGCTGATGAATGAAGCGTTGCGCGCCCATGTACAGCGGCAAGGCGAGCCATTGGAAGACACGCTGCGCCGTGTCATTCGCGAGGAAATACATGCTGGGGGATAGCCACCTAGCCGCCCTATGCGGTTAGACG
>Ga0233444_10005448_pt1 | contig 11742 bp, 14 predicted proteins | sample SI_124_October20_6_FD_182792 | JGI IMG/M metagenome (GOLD analysis project Ga0233444, IMG submission 182792) | Seawater microbial communities from Saanich Inlet, British Columbia, Canada - SI_124_October2016_10_MG | ecosystem: Environmental > Aquatic > Marine > Inlet | place: Canada: British...
CCAGTCAACTTCTGGCGGCCTTTTGCCTTTTTGCTTATCAGCAATTGGATAAATGATCTGTATCAGGCAACACCATTCGACCTTGCCGCGACGTTAAAGAAACGCTAGCCAGTCTCAACAATCAACTGATTTGACGGTTAGTGTGTCCCATCTTGCGGCCTTTTTTGGCACCGCTTTTGCCATATAAATGTACATGAACTTGATCATTTGCCAGTAATGCGGAGACATTTTCCATATGTTCGCCAAGCAGATTATCCATCTGCCAACATCCGTAAGTGCTGACAGAGCCAAATGGCATTCCAGCCAGAACGCGGGCAAGTTGCGTAAATTGGCTGGTCGCGCAGCCTTCGATTGTCCAGTGAAAAGAGTTATGCGGGCGCGGCGCAATTTCGTTGAAAAGCAACCTGTTATCATCAGTGATAAAACATTCAAGAGCCATGACACCGAACAAGTCCAGCGCATCGGCCAATTTTGTTACCGCCTGAGTACCGGCTGTTATTAGCTTGTCATCAAGCGCGGCTGGCGCAACAGACTGATCAAGGATACCATCCTTATGCTGATTTAGGCTGGCTGGAAATACGCGTGAGCTTCCGTCACGGGTGCGGGCGATTAAAAAGCTGACTTCGGCGGTAAAAGGTATCATTTCTTCGAGAATTACATCATCCGATTCCAGAGATGCAAAAACAGCGTCAAAATCACTTATCGGTGAGATTTTGACCTGTCCCTTGCCGTCATAGCCAAGTGTGCAGGTTTTCAAAATGCCGTCTTTATTCAACGTGGCCATGGCCGTATGCAGTGAGGCGGCATTTTTAACATGCCAAAAAGCGGGCGTATCAATTTCAAGGTCGCGTGCTAGTGATTTTTCACGAATTCGATGCTGGGCAGTATGCAAGGCGGTAATGCCAGGGCTGACTGCTTTGTGTTTTGCCAGAATATCAAGTGTTGTGGCTGGAACATTTTCAAATTCACTGGTGATCACATCGACTGAATTGGCAAATGCTACAAGTGCATCATGGTCATCATAGGCTGCCTCGGTTGTAGCAAAAGCGATGTCACCAGCAGGGCTATTTGTGGCATCTGGGGCAAAAATATGTGCCTTTATACCCAGTTGGGCGGCGGCGATTATCAACATCCGCCCTAGTTGCCCGCTTCCCAATATGCCGATGATCATTCTGGTATATCCGCAACATTGGCTGTTTGGGCATCGCGCCAGGCGATCAGGCGTTGCGATAAGGCGTCGTCCTGAAGGGCTAAAATCTGCGTTGCCATCAAGGCGGCATTCTTAGCGCCTGGTACACCAATCGCCAAGGTTCCTACTGGCACGCCGGCGGGCATCTGGACGATTGACAATAGCGAATCCATCCCCTTTAACGCGGCTGACTCAACGGGCACCCCCAATACCGGCAGATGTGTATGTGCGGCTATCATGCCTGGTAGATGTGCGGCACCGCCTGCGCCAGCTATGATAACGGCAAAGCCGTTTTCATGGGCGGTTTCAGCAAATTCAGCAAGGCGAGCAGGTGTGCGATGCGCCGAAATGATTTTGGTTTCATGCGTGACGCCAAGTGCCTCAAGTAACGTTGCTGTTTCCTGCATGGTTTTCCAGTCAGACTGGCTTCCCATGCAAATCGCTACCTTTGCAACCGAAGAGGATGTCGAAGATGGGGAGGGGCTGGCCATGTCATACTCACTTCGCTACTGAATCAGGCAGATTGGGCTAATTTTAGAATTAGGCGATAATATCAGGAAGAATACCGGCTTTAAGTTTAGTGATTTCATCTTTTAAAATAAGCTTGCGCTTTTTCAGCCGTTGTAATTTCAGCTGATCAAAGGGCTTGTCATCGCCCAACCTTCCAATCACTTCGTCAAGGTCACGATGTTCGCTTTCAAGCTGATAAAGCTTATTAGCCAAAGCCGCCTTTTGCTGTGCTTTTTCCATCGCTTCGAAAACATCCCCTTAAATTAGTGTTTCCTTTGATAGGTTGTGATTACCTGATTTATGGCAGTTCGGTCATATTTGAAAGCTGTTCTTCTGAATGGGGTGAACCGCCAGCTTTTTCAATCGCGGCATCAAGATCGGCTTGCGCGCATAGCCCTAGCATGGCTGGATGTTTGGCTGTGATATTGGCGATATTCCAATGCGACTTTTCGCGAATTTTACCAATAGTTTCCTTTGTCGTACCAATCAGTTTGATAATCTGGGTGTCTTTTAGTTCAGGGTGATGCTTGCATAGCCATGCAATCCCATCTGGCTTATCGCCACGGCGCGCCACTGGCACATAGCGTGGCCCTTTGGTACGGCGGTTTGGTGTTGGCAGATTCGATGTTGCCAGAACGAGGCGGCCAGTGCTGTCGGCCTGACAACGATCAAGCTCTTGCTGTGTTATCTGAGCATTTTGAACTGGATCATATCCTTGAATGCCAATACCGGCTTCTCCGTCAGCAATTGATTGCACCTCAAGAACATGAAGATTGCAAAAATCACCGATCTGTTCAAATGACAGGCTGGTATTATCGATAAGCCACACGGCAGTTGCCTTTGGCATAAGAAGCTGAGTCATCATATCCTACCTTTGCTGCGTCGGTATTCTGCAATAAATCCGTGCAGCCCGCCGCGCCGTTGTTACATAAATAACTGGAAACGTGGCTATAGTATAAGCTGGTTTAAAACACAATGCAAAGCCTGCCTTTGACGCGGCTAGTAAAAATGCACATTATGCATAAAGACGTATTTGGCCATTAGGCAAGATGAATGGATTGTGTCATGGATGATGAACTGGAAAAGCTGAAACCGGCTGGCCTGCCGGCTGATATGCAAAGCTGGAATATTGAAGATTTACAGAACTATATTGAGCGCATGGAAGCAGAAATTATCCATGCTAAAACCTTGATAGCCGACAAGGGTGCGGTCAGCGCTGCTGCTGATGCCTTGTTTAGCAAAGGTAATCAATAATGGATGTTAAGCACGCACTGGTAACAGGGGCAACGTCAGGTATCGGACTGGCGATAGCGCGTGCCTTGGCGAGCGAGGGTATGAACATCAGCATTGGTGGTCTGGGAACGGATGATGAAATTGCCGATATATGTAATAGCCTTATGGTTGCTGGCGCACATATGGCAACACATGATCCGGCGGATATGCGCGACCCAAAGGCGGTTCGTGCAATGATCGATAAGGCTGCCAAGCGCTTTGGCGGTATCGGTATATTAATTAACAATGCAGGTATTCAGCATGTCGCACCAGTAGCAGGGTTTCCCATTGATAAATGGGATGATGTGCTGGCGATCAATCTGTCGGCGGTGTTTCATGCCTCAGCGGCGGCAGCCGTGCATATGACGGCTGCGGATTGGGGGCGGATTATCAATATTTCATCAGTGCATGGTCTTGTCGCCTCACCAGATAAAGCTGCTTATGTCGCGGCAAAGCATGGGGTGATTGGTTTGACCAAGACAATGGCACTAGAACATGCGCGTGGTGGCATTACGGTTAATGCGATCTGCCCTGGATGGGTAAGAACCCCGCTGGTTGAACAACAGATTGTGGCGCGTGCAAAAGCATCGGGCAAATCTCTTGATGAAGAAGCCAGCTTGCTTGTTGCTGATAAAATGCCAAGCGGAACTTTCACCGAAGCTGATGATGTCGCCGCTACTGTGCAATTTCTATGTGGTTCGGCATCAGCCAGCATAACGGGTACATCGCTGATAATGGATGGTGGCTGGACAGCACAATAGACAGCTCTTGATACAGGCTTTAGCTGTCTGTTTTGGCAAGCGCAGGCAAAGGTAGCATCCAGTCAGGCAATGCTAGCTGTGCAGCGTGGCCATCAATGGTAAGTGAGAGATTATTAACAGATTTGTGAATGGCATGAAGATCACTTAGTTTCACAAGTGCTAGGGCTATGGCGCCATCTCCCGAAGTTGGCGCAACGGATTTGCAGGTGCCAATAAGTGATTCATCAAGCACAATATCTGCTGACGGCTGAGGTATAGCGTCAATCACAAAAGGCGCAAGCCGCCGTTTGACTAAACCGCGATAATGCGTTCTTGCTGTTACCTCCTGGCCGATATAACAGCCTTTTTCAAAATCAACCGCGTTAAGATGATCTAGCCCAGCCTCAAGCATTAATGCACGCTCTGGGGTAAGATCAAGCGCACCTTGTGGTATGGCTTTGGCAATACGAATTGCATGCCAGTCATCAATATTACCAGGTTTTGCGCCATGTGTGCCTAATAATGTATTGGCATCAGCGCCCAGATAGCGATAACCAAGCGCGCTGTCGCGTGGATCGGCAAACAGGTTCGGCATGGATGCAGGAACCATGTCCAGATGCCACCAGATATGGCAAACAAGATCATTTCGCTTTTCAATTGTAACAGGCCGCCGCAGACGGTATCGACGCAAGCGTGTATAGAGATCATCGGAGCGATCTGCTTCGCATTGAAGAATAAATTCATTTGCTGCAATCCGATAGATCATAAAATCGGTCAATATACGCCCTTGTGGGGTTAAAAGTGCGCCCTGACGCATCGCCCCATCAGCCAGCGTTTCAACATTGGCAGTGATGATCGATTGCAGAAAGTCAATTGCCTCGCTTCCGCCAATGGCAATGAAGCCAAAGTCGGGCATATGTGCAAAAACGCTGTTTATTTCTGAGTTGTTCATAATCATGTCCGCAATCGTGCTAGCACGTTTATTGATCAATAAATTCAACGTTGCCAGCGTAAGGTGCAATATAAAAGTGTCGCTTGCCAGCCCAGAAGCAACGATCTTCATCAGGCCATATTTCACGATAGTCAGTTGTATCATTGAAATGGAAAAGCTGTTTGCAGCCTAAAAACCGGACAGTAAAGTTGGTTGTGCCCATATCAAGTTTGCCACGATCTTGAGAGGTTATGGCAATCGCCGCGCGATCACGTCGGAAACATTGCCCAACTTTTTCACCTCTACATGCGGTTTCATCAGATTCGGTGATACGAACATAATTTAACCTGCCATCGGTGAAGGTGAAGCCTTCATCGTCAAACATCAAACATCCATCATCAGGTGCGCGCTGACGCTGGGCAAATTCACAAGAAAACCAGACCCCTTGCCATTTGTCCATCTGATCAGATGCGCTGACGGAATGCATGGCACCTATGGTTAGCGTGAACATCACCACGCTTGCCAAAAGAATTCTGTCCCATGTCAGCATGCCTGCGGCATGTATTTTATATACAAGCATTACAAATCCTGTTTGTTGCGACTGTCTGATTAATTTCACATTTATCAGCCCTTACGAAAATGTCCAAGAACGATCATTGATGAAGCCTGTGCAAAAATGGCAATCATCGCGCAAGATCCCAGTATCAGTGCCAACCCGCCGCCAAGGTCAATCATCAGCCCCAATATCATTGGTGACAGTGCCGAACCAAAAACGCTGATAGGTAAAAAAATCGCCTTAATTTCACCAAGGTATCGGGTGCCATAGGCTTCGGCGATGATCGCTGTGGTCGCGGCATTTGGGGTGCCACCTGCAAGGCCGAATAGCATGAAAAATAATGAAATGCCCATGACACTGTCAGCAAAATATAAGCAAATACAGGCAAGTGTTGTTGGGAGCATCGTATAGGGAGCTACGCGCCGTGCGGTAAAGCGGTCAACAAGCTGGCCAGCGGCAAGTGAACCAATCACGGCAAACACTGCATAAAGTACATAATTGGCTGTCCAACTGGCTAGTGATACATTTTTCAGATCAGCCAGATAAATTTGATGAAACATTACGCCTGTCAAAACATAAGAAGGCACGGCGGTTAGCCACATTAACCCGAACCAGAATGTTCGGTCGCGAATGACATCGTGGCGACGCCAATGCTGACCATCAAAGCCAGCATCATTGCCAAAAACATGATTATCATGCGCATGATTTTCATTGTTGGTGTTGGCGGTATCTGCATTTTGGGTGTTTAGGCCCTCTAGACCACCGCCATCCTGCAAGCGTGTGCGTTGGGTCAGATAGCGTAAAAACGGTGCCAGCAGAAACAGCGCACCAAAAGGTAAAATCATCCAAATTGTACGCCAGTCGATAATTAGCATCATCGTTACAACGCTGACTGGGGCGATGGATTCGCCAAGCGTGTGACCAAGCTGTGCAATTGACAATGCCCGGCCTCTTGCGCTGATGTAACGTCGTGCAATCGCTGTGGCATAGGTGTGCGTCGTCATGCCCTGACCAAACAGGCGAAGCATGAACAACCCGATCACCAACATAGTGACTGATTGTATCTGGCTAAAGAATAACGCCGCGCCGGATAGTGACAATAAAACCACCAATGCCAGCTTTTCCACCCGCATCACGTCGGCTAGCTTGCCAAGCCAGAGCAAAGTGATTGCGCTGGCAGTCGTGGCCACCGCATAATAAGTACCAAAATCACCATGGCTGAGCGAAAGTGCGCCGCGTATTTCGCTGGAAAAAAGTGAAATAAAGAAAGTCTGTCCAAGTGACGAGAAAAGCGCCATCAATAATCCAAACAGCAGAAACCGCCATTCGGTTGTCATAAATTCACGCGTTGAAATCTTCATGGGTAATGTTCGTTTGATGCCTGAAAACCAGTAAGTTGCGCCATCATAGGCAAGATTTCATGCGCAAGATAGAAGATAAATGACAGTACAAATATTGAATTATGAATAGCATATTCCTATGTCTTAATCATGAAGTCATAAACGAGGATGTTGCCGAAGTCTGGCCACCGATTACTGTGTCCATTTTTTGCCAGACAGTCCACAGTTAAAGGCAACCCACTTTTTAGGAAAGGGTGATGTGTGTGATGCAAACTGATAAATTTACTGCGCTTGTGCGCAATGCTTTGACGGCTGGCCAGAATGCGGCTCTGAATGCTAATCATCAACGCCTGACAGCCGAACATATATTGCTGGCGATGCTGGGCGACGACAATGTCATGGTTCGAAGCCTGATCGGTCGCGCTGGTGGTGATGGAGCCGCTTTACGCGCCGCGCTTGAGACAAATTTGGCATCAATGCCTGCGGTAACAGGAAGCGGTGCTGGCCAGCTACAGATGGATAATGATCTGGCGCGTATTTTGGCGGCTGCCGAGACGGAAGCCAAAAATTTCAAAGATCAATTTATAGCAGTTGATATATTGCTTCTGGCAATGGTTAAAGGCGGGCTAAAGGATATCTTCGCCAAGGTAGGTGTTACTGCTGACAGGCTTGCTAGTGCGATTATTGATATGCGCAAAGGGCGAAGTGCCGATAATGATGGGGCCGAAGACACATATGATGCTTTGTCACGATATACGACTGACCTGACTGATGCGGCACGACGTGGCAAGCTTGATCCGGTTATTGGCCGTGATGCCGAAGTGCGCCGTGCGATTCAAATTCTGGCGCGTCGGACAAAAAACAATCCAGTTCTGATTGGCCAGCCAGGTGTTGGTAAGACAGCTATTGCCGAAGGGTTGGCGCAACGCATTGTTAATTTTGATGTGCCTGAGGCGTTAGCTAATAAAACCCTGTTATCGCTTGATATGGGCACACTTGTTGCGGGCGCTAAATATCGTGGTGAATTTGAAGAACGTTTGAAAGGTGTCTTGAAAGAGGTGCAGGATCGCGATGGTGAGATAATCCTGTTCATTGATGAAATGCATCAGCTTGTTGGGGCAGGTAAAAGTGATGGTGCTATGGATGCGTCGAACTTGTTGAAACCAGCCCTGGCAAGGGGTGAATTACGTTGTATCGGGGCGACCACATTGGATGAATATCGCCAGCACGTGGAAAAAGATGCTGCACTTACACGCCGATTCCAGCCAGTTTTTGTTGATGAACCGAATGTTGAGGACTCGATTTTCATTCTGCGCGGCCTCAAGGAAAAATATGAATTGCATCATGGCGTGCGGATTACTGATGAAGCGCTGATCGCTTCTGCACGGTTGTCGCATCGCTATATTAATGAGCGCTTTCTGCCCGATAAGGCCATCGATGTGATGGATGAAGCGGCTAGCCATTTGCGTATCCGGTCAGATAGCAAGCCGGATGATCTTGACCGGACAGACCGGCATATCATCCAGCTAAAGATAGAACAGGCCGCGTTGCTTAAAGAAAGTAAAGACTCACAGAACAAACGTCTTTCGGCGATCGAAAAAGAGCTTGCAGACCTTGAAGCTAAATCAGCAAAGCTGACCGACGCTTGGAATGAGGTCAAATCGCAAATGGGTGAAGTTGGACGTTTGCAACAAGCGCTTGAAGATGCGCGGCATAATCTTGACGTCGCGCAGCGTGAGGGGGATTTGGAAAAAGCTGCCGAGTTGACCTATGCGATCATGCCTGGGCTGGAACAGGAAATTGCCGCAGCAAAAGAAGCTGTGTCGAAATCAGATTTGGTTAACGAAGAAGTTTCCAGTCAGCATATTGCTGAGGTCATCAGTAGTTGGACAGGAATCCCTGTGGATAAGATGCTGGAAGGCGAACGCGAAAAATTGTTGGCGATGGAGAAAATCATTAGCCAGCGGATCATTGGTCAGGATGCCGCTTTGAAGGCGGTGGCAAATGCCACACGGCGTGCCCGGGCAGGGCTTGCCAATCCCGATCAACCAATGGGCAGTTTTCTGATGCTGGGACCGACTGGCGTTGGTAAAACCGAACTGGCCAAGGCATTGGCGGCATTTCTGTTTGATAATGACGCGGCGGTTTTGCGCATTGATATGTCTGAATATATGGAAAAGCACGCGGTTGCACGGCTTATTGGCGCGCCGCCTGGCTATGTTGGCTATGAAGATGGCGGCAGTTTGACCGAGGCAGTGCGCCGACGTCCCTATCAGGTGATCTTGTTCGACGAGGTTGAAAAAGCGCATCCAGATATTTTCAATGTGCTTCTACAGGTGCTTGACGAAGGTCATCTGACTGATGGCCAAGGACGGCGGGTTGATTTCCGTAATACCATGATTTTGCTAACCTCTAATATTGGTGCGGATTATTTGCTGGAGTTGCCCGATGGCGCATCCAGCGACGATGCTCGAGGCAAGGTGATGGCGGATGTGGCGGCTACCTTCAGACCAGAATTTTTAAATCGGCTTGACGAGACCTTACTGTTCCGGCGTCTTTCGCGTGATGACATGGGCGCAATTGTCAAGATTCAAATTGCAACGCTGGCGGCGCGTCTGGCTCAGCGCTCAATTACCCTGACCTTGGATGATGCTGCGGTCGCATGGCTGAGTGCAAAGGGCTATGATCCACATTTTGGTGCGCGGCCATTACAACGGGTAATCCAGAACGCGGTGCAAAACCCGTTGGCTGAGGCTTTGTTAAAAGGCACCTTTGGCGACGGCGATACGGTGCTGGTGAGTGTTGATGGGGATGGGGATGGTAAACTAACTTTTTCTAGCAATGGCGTTATGATTGCGAGCAATGTGGATGTGACGCGCACTGGTGATCAAGATGATATGTTGGGCGATGGTTCGGTCGCTGGAAACGCTTAGCGTTTAACAAAGCGAGTGACTGTTTTTATTCTGAACTGATTTAGCCTGTGAGGAGGATGGTGCTACCAGCGAGTAGGTCTGCGCTACTTTGATGCACCATTACCAATAGAAATGCACTGTTTCTGCCAGTTTACGTGTTACTGAATCACTGTCAATGCGCACAGATGTTTCACAGTTTGTTTCACAGTGGAAGCTTATTGTTATCATTACAGAGTAAGTGACTAGCTAAGTGCTATCTGATTTTCCTCTGAGTATAGGATAGGTGTGTGTGTGGAAGATTGCGTGCTGAAGGTTAATCAGACACGCCTTCTATAATCATGAAATCAGTGTCAGAACATTCTTCTCTTACAGCTTTTGCGGCTTGATACTCTTCACTATGATAAAATGTATTTGCAGCTTCTTTGCTTTCAAACTCAATCATCATAACGATGCCACTGACATCGCCTTCAAGTCTGTCAGCATCTGGACCACGAGCAAGCACCCTACCACCATATTTTTTAATGGCTGGCCCTGCCATGCCAGAGAATTCTTGAAACCTGTCTTGGTCCGTGACCCTTATGTTAGCAACTACATAACCTTTAGACATTATATACCTTCCAATCTTAGAAATCATTTACTCACAAAAGCTTTTGGCATAACAGAAAAAGCCCATCTCATTAGATGGTTTAGGGCGTTACGCTTTGCTATCATATATCAACTCAGGGAGAGGTGGTGGTGGTTCATTCACATCTAAACCATGCAACTCCATTGCAGCGGTTGCAAACTCTGGAGGTAGGTTAGCCATAATCTTTCCCCATCCAGCTAAAGGATCTGCTCCCTCGAAGGTCAAAATCACTAAGTGTCCGTCAGGGGTTTCTTGAAGAAAAGAACGTTCATGAACACCAGCATTCTCACGAATCATATCTGTATGGGTTTTGTTTTCTCCAGTCATCTGGTCGAGAACTACACTTTTCCAAGCATCCAATTTTCCGGGCAATATTGGAATCGCTACTGCTAAAATGGCCATGTATTTTTCTTTTAAATAATGTTCAGCTAGTTCTAGTGATGCTTGGAAACTAACGTTTGTACAAGCCTGCTGTGGGTTACGTTACAGGGACTCGATGACGTCTCCATTTAGCACGAGAATATCGCCATAGGTTGTCAGAACTTCCATGAAGCTTTGGAAATGAGGCCATTGCTGTCCTGCTTCCATATGTTGCCCAATTCCTTCTGGTTGGACATATACCTCATTGATAGTGAATAACACATTTCCTGTTGTCCCGTCGTCAGGGGCGGCAGGATTTACCATCTCGTCTGACTTAGAGACATAGTAATGCACTAGCTGGATTTTGCTATTATCGTAGCTGTGTGTTTCACGCATCCATTTTGCATGGTCTCTTATTGTAGCCTCAGCCTCTGCAGCCTTTTCTGCCGGTACTTTTAATCCAAAATTAAATGTCTTTTGCCCTAAATTAACAGTCATCACTCTTCTCCATTTTTCTTGATTTTTTATGAACGGAGAGTCCCATAGCTAATGCCATTTCTGTTTCTCCTCCAATAAACTTAATCTAAGGCAGTAGCGCCCGTTTCCATGCTGATAATTTTACCGTCTTTCAGCATGGCGACCAACATGACAGCTTCTCTGCTATCATCTGGGTAGGACATAAAAGTATGCATTACTAGGATATCGTCATTTTCATAAACACAGCGGGAGGATTCTTGGATGAATTTTTCATTTTCCATCATCCCAGTAACCATAGGCGCCCATTCCGATTTAGAAAAAGTGTCGCCAGATTTATGAAATGTTGCTACGAAATCTTCGTGCAATAGGTCAAGATAGTCACCTACGTTTCTATTAGACATTGATTGAACTAGTTTATTGTTTAAAGACATAATTTATTCCTTTGTATAATGATAATCATGAAGGGCGGGTAGCTAAAAATTAGGCGCTGCCCGCCCAACTGTTTTTAGCCTAATAAAAGTTTGTCAAATTTAAATCTGCTTGCGCCTCTGTTTACCATTTAAATTCGTAAACGCTGTGCGTTGCGTCAATTTGGAATGTGGTTTGAAAAGTTGGCAAAGCTTTTACACCTTTATATTTGCCGGTACCACTAGCCAAACTTCCTGTTCCAATGCCGGTGCTGGTATCAATCGCTGCAGTCCAAACCGAGGCATCTCCATCTGGGTCGACTGACTCGCAAATGCCATTAATCGACAATGGACTTTGCTCTCCCGCTGCCATCATAATAGTGTAATGACAAGTTGCCATGGCTACAGTAGGCCATCCCTCGG
>Ga0233444_10005449_pt1 | contig 11741 bp, 10 predicted proteins | sample SI_124_October20_6_FD_182792 | JGI IMG/M metagenome (GOLD analysis project Ga0233444, IMG submission 182792) | Seawater microbial communities from Saanich Inlet, British Columbia, Canada - SI_124_October2016_10_MG | ecosystem: Environmental > Aquatic > Marine > Inlet | place: Canada: British...
TGTATAAAAAAATAGATACTTTAGAAGGAGAAGATTTTTTTAAAGAGCAGAAAATTTTTATTATTGATTCATATGGAAGAGCAGTAATGTTTTTTCCAGTTTCTATGGACCCAAAACTAATTCTTAAAGATTTAAAGGTACTAATATGAGTATGATTCGAGGGCTTTCATTTTTCGGACTATGCATGGCTTTTGTCGTGATTGCTCTTGGAGCTTGGACACGATTAGTGGATGCAGGTCTAGGCTGTCCTGATTGGCCTGGTTGTTATGGTTTTGTTGTATTTCCTACCTCAGAAGCCGATGTTCTTCTTGCCGAGCAAAGATATCCCCAGTTTCCATATGAAATCGACAAGGCAATACCAGAAGTTGTTCATAGATATTTTGCCGCTTTTTTGGGTTTAGTCGCAATAGCACTAACCGTAACCGCGTTTAAATATAAATTACCCTCTAGAATCAAACGAATTACAGCATTTTTGCTATTTTTTATATGTTGCCAAGGTATTTTTGGGTACCTGACGGTGAGCTTAAAACTACTTCCGATTATTGTCACGGGCCACCTTTTTGGAGGCTTCACTACATTGAGCTTATTTTTTTATTTATATTTAACCTCAGCTGATTACATTAAAAGTTATCAAATTGAGCATTTAAAGCCTTTGGCTGTTTTGGCATTAGTCGCTTTAATAGTACAAATTTTTCTGGGTGTATGGACCAGTACAAATTATGCATCTTTGGCCTGTGCAGATTTTCCAACCTGTCAGGGCTCGTATCTCCCGCCGATGGATTTTGCTAATGGCTTCAATCTATTTCAAGAAGTGGGACCAAATTATCTTTATGGGTTGTTAGATAACGATGCAAGAGTTGCAATTCATTATTCTCATAGAATCAGCGCAATTTTTGTGACGTTAATTTTTGCAATATTGATTACGCGTCTATGGTTTTCAAATGCTGCACCATTAGCTTCCACCTTAGGCTTGGTTTTGGTAACCCAAATCTCCCTTGGGATAATGAATGTTGTGTATGTTCTTCCGCTCTATATAGCAATTGCACACAATTTAGTTGCAGCTGCGTTACTCTTAATTACTCTGATGGTTAATTTTATAGTTTGGAAAAAATGAACACGCTGAAGAATTATTACGAGCTTTGCAAACCAAATGTGGTTTTGATGATGCTTATTACTGCTCTTGTCGGCTCATTGCTCGCAAGTAAGACGCTACCTCCGATATCTTTGATTGCTTTTGCAATGCTTGGAATAGCACTATGCGCATCATCTGCTGCCGCTATTAATCAAATTATTGATAGAAAAGTTGATGCTAATATGAACAGAACTGAAAATAGACCAATACCCCAAGGCGATGTATCTCCTGTGAATGCATCAATTTTTGCTCTAATACTGGGCGTTTTGGGTGCCGTGATATTAGTTGTTTATGTAAATACTCTAACTGCAATTTTAACTCTAGCTTCCTTGATTGGTTATGCGTTTATATACACAGTTTATTTAAAGCGAGCCACGCCTCAAAATATTGTTATTGGGGGATTGGCTGGAGCGGCACCACCGTTGCTTGGCTGGACCGCTATAACTAATTCAGTTGATCCAAATGCATTGCTTTTAGTGCTTATCATTTTTGCTTGGACTCCACCTCATTTTTGGGCTTTGGCAATCCATAGAAGAGAAGACTACGCAAAGGAAAATATTCCGATGTTACCGGTGACTCATGGTGTGAAATTTACCAAGCTACAAATTATTCTTTATACAATTATTCTAATTTTAGTTAGCCTTCTACCATTCATCGTCCTAATGTCTGGCGTTTTTTATCTAATTTCTGCTTTGGTGCTTGGAGCAATATTTTTGATCTATTCCATTAGGCTTTATCGTGATAAAAATAATGAAAATGCATTTCCAACTTTTGTGTATTCTATTTACTATATTTTTTTAATCTTTGCTGCTCTGTTGATAGACCATTACTTGATTTAATTATGTCAAAAAATATTAAAATTTCTTTGTTGCTTATAGTTCTATTTATGACAGCGGTTCAATTTCTCTTTATTAACAAGCTAACAACACCGAGATATCTCTCAGCACCGGAGCTATTAGTAAATGGTTTCTATCTATTCCCTGAACCTAAGGTTTTCTCAGACTTCACTTTAGAGACAGCAAACAATAAAACCATTAATCAGGACGACCTTCAAGGCAAATGGACCTTAATATATTTTGGATTTACTCGTTGCCCAGATGAGTGCCCAATTGCTATGTCATTAATAAGAAACTTGTATAGCACTTTAGAACAAAAGAATTTTGATTTTTCAGATCAACAAGCAATGTTGGTTACGATTGATCCAGAGAATGATACACCTGAGATTATTGACAAATATGCAAAGGCATTCAATCAAAACTTTATTGGTGCCCGAGCTAATAGACCAATGTTATTGAGTTTAGCCACTCAATTAAATGTCATGGTTATTGAGCCGCCAAGCATTCACGCACATCATTCGATAGACCACTTAGAAAATCACACAAATAATATTTTGCTTATTGATCCGCAAGGTAAATTCTTTGGCTTTTTTAGGCCACCATTTGATGAAGAGAAGTTTCTCTTAACTTTTCAGTCTGTGGTAACTCCTCGTTAACTTTCTAAGAGTAACGAGCGAAGCTCAATAATTTCTTCATCAGATATTTCTAGCCCTTCTCTAATATAGTTTTCTAGAGAGCCATAGGTTTCTTCAGCAGTTTCGAAGGCTGTTTCAATATACTCTTGCTCAACCCCAAGTAGCGGCCGAAGAACCTCTACATCTACTTGAAAAAGACTCATAAGCTTAATTTGATCCAACATATCATCAATTCTATCAGCGGTGAATGCATTGGTTTTCATATAATCATCTATCACCTTGTCTTTAGGAACGCCTAACGCTATTAGGGTTATTGCTGCGGCAAACCCCGCCCTATCTTTTCCTGCCGTACAATGAAATAAGGTTGGACCATCATTCTTTATTAAGTCTTTTAAAAATTTACTATATACATCTTTATAGTCTGTAATAAATTCTTTATTGGCCTCTATCAGAAAATTCTTTACATCTCCCTCAGTCTCACCTTTCAAGATACCTTCTATTTGAGTACGTATCGCACCATCTACCTCAATTGGCATTTCCACATAACTAATGCCGCCCGGAATTATGTCAGGGTCTTCAGTTTTTTCTGTGGTTGACCTAAAATCAACAATTCTTTTGATGCCAAGATTTTGAATATACTTTTTATCAGTCTCTGAAATGTCACTTAACTTATCTGATCTATATAAAACACCCCATTTAATAGATCTACCATCCTCTGTTTTATAGCCTCCAAGCTCCCTGGTATTGTATGAACCATCCATTGGGAGGAGGCGATTCTTCTCAATTTGAAGAACTTGATCATTAAGGTGTATAGGTCTATCCATAAGATTTATATCGTTTGAGCATTGAGCAAGAAATAGGCAGACAATTAAAAGTCCAGCATTCTTACACATCAATAATTACCTTGCCCTTAGCTTTTCTATCTTTTAAATGTGCAATAGCTTGTCCTGCATCCTCCAAAGGAAATCGATCGGCAATTTCTGGGTTAATTTTCCCTGCAGCATATAATTCAAATAATTCTTGAAAATTTTTCTGATTTTCATCAGGAAACATCATGGTCCAAGCTCCCCAAAAAACTCCTATTATTTGACATCCCTTCAGAAGAGCTAGATTAAGAGGAGGTTTAGGTATTTCACCTGCAGCAAAGCCTATAACTAAAAAACGACCTTCCCATGCTATAGCTCTTAAAGCAGGCTCACTAAATGATCCTCCGACAGGATCATAAACAACATTAGCTCCAGCACCGCCAGTCAGCTCTTTAATTTTGCTAGATAGTTCTTTTTGTTGGTCCCTATCTAAATTTCCTGCAGGATAAACAAAAGCTTGATCAGCACCATGATCTAAACATGTTTGCATTTTTTCTTCTGACGATACAGCAGCTATTACCTTTGCTCCCATTGCTTTGCCGAGCTCTACTGCAGCAAGCCCCACACCCCCAGCAGCACCAAGGACCAATAATGTTTCACCTGGCTGAATTTGCGCCCTTTGTTTCAGTGCATACAGTGATGTTCCGTAGGTCATAGCAAGAGCAGCGGCCACTGGAAAATCCATTTCACTGGGCACAAGATTTACCCGAGACTCTTCAACAACCAGCTGTTCAGCAAAACAGCCATGTCCGGCCATAACAAAAACATGATCTCCAGCTTTGCACGTTGAAACACCCTCGCCAATTTCTGCAACAATCCCCGAGCATTCTGCTCCTGGAATAAAAGGCATAGGCGGCTGGAATTGATACAGCCCTTGAATCATTAGGACATCAGGAAAATTTACACTTGCTGCTTTCACGTGAACCAATACCTCGCCAGCATTAGGTTTTAGATCTTCTACATCTCCAAATATAAGTTTTTCTGGTCCAGCTAACTCTACGCATTGCAATGCTTTCATTTTTTTCCTTTAAGTTTCGAATTATATAATTCTACATATTTATTAATGTCCACGCTCGAAGTTTCTTCAACTATTTTCAATTCTTTGAGGGATGCTTGAGCCGCTTCAATAAAAAGAGATAAATCCTCCTTAGAGCTTTGAGTAAAATTAGCAGCAATTTTCTTGCTTTGAGATAGCCCATACTCTTGAAACGTCATATTTTTTTCTTTCATTTCATTCATAATTTTCTGACTCAGAGATTCTTTTTTACCTATTTCTTGTTTTAAAGCTTCTGAATATCCAGATGAATATGCATCCATCTTAGTAGCAAGCATTGTTAGCTCCTCATGAAAATCTTTTCTTACTTGAGAGAGGCTTAGAGATAATCCAGCTCTTGTTAACTGAACTTCATCAGAGCGGCCATGCTCAACCATTTTTATTTGATTTACTCGAATTTCATCACTTTCTTCGTCTGAGATAAGGGGACTCTCTGAAATTAAAGAATGCATTAGGAAGAGATCAAGCACCTTTATATTATTTAAAGAGATTCCTTCCGGAACAAAAGGATTTACATCAACACCTCTTAGTTCAATGTACTCAATGCCGTGTCGTCTTAGTAGATTAGAGGGTCTAGAAGTACTGGCCCCAGTTCTTTTGGGGCGCACAATATCATATAACTCGTTTTCAATTTGCAAGATTCCAGCTGAAATTTGTTGAGGCTCTCCCTTTTTGTCAAGCAAGCCTAAATCTTCAAATCCAGGATGCATGGTATTAATGCCCTGAATGACTGAATCAATAAACTCATCTAAATTATTGTAATTAATCCCCAGGACTTCTTGAATTGAACTTTGATATCCCACTTCGCTCATTCGCAAGGATGTTGCTGATGGAAGAAATAAGTCTTCTTCACCATATTTCTCTAATGAGTGCTCCCTGTTAAGAAGATATGATTTATTTGTGACTGGCGAAGCTCCAAATTGATCTAAAAGAAACCACGAGTTTCTTTTAACATTTCGAATTAAGCCTAAATATTTTTCGTCTATAAATTTCTGATCAGGCTTGTTTGCTAATGCTTGCCAAGAACCCTTAGAAATAGAAAAATTAAAATGTATGCCTGATACGCACTGCATAATTGATCCATATCTTAGGCTCAGACCTTTTCTGTATATGTGCTTGAGCATCCCACTATTTGAATTGCCATATTCAGCTATTCTTATTTCATTGGGACCTTTGAAAGCACAAGGCATTGAAAAATTCCATAACAACTCATCTTCCATTGAGCTGTATAAAAAATGATGAAGACTAGATAGATGACTGAACAAATCCTCTGCAGAATTAAAGGTAGGAGTAACAAGTTCAACCAATGCCTCAGCAAAATCTGTTGTTATGTCAGCATTAGTAAGTGGAGAACCTAATTTTTCTGGATGATCTGCTTGAGAAATACTCCCATTTTGATCAACCCTCAATGATTCTCGCTCAATACCTCTATTAATCTCTAGGCTTTGAAAAAAACCTGTATCTTGATAGTAATTAAGAGAATTCTTAAATGTAAGAGTGGCCATTAAAAAATGTGGCTATATTGATGGACCTGCTTCCACAATCTCTTGCCTCACAGAAAACTTTTTAAAGTTATTCTGAAACTGTTGAACCAAGTCTTTGAGATAAGTTTCATAAAGATCTTGATCTTCCCATGTTGCCTTAGGGGTTAATACTTTAGAGTCGACACCCTCAATTGATACTGGCACATCTAGATTTAAACCATGAATGTGCTGAGTTTCAACACCATTTAACTCACCATTTTGAATTGCATTAATAACTCTTCGGGTAGTTGGTATATCAAATCTAGAGCCAATTCCGTGTGGGCCTCCAGTCCAACCCGTATTTACGAGAAACACTTTTGAATCAAATGCTTTAACTCTTTTAATCAATAGATCTGCATACACGCCCGCAGGTCTTGGAAAAAATGGAGCACCAAAACAAGTAGAAAAAGTAGAGCCAATTGATTCTGTTGATCCAACTTCCGTTGATCCAACTTTTGCAGTATAGCCACTAAGGAAGTGGTAGGCCGCAGCTTCTTTAGAAAGGATGGAGACAGGTGGAATCAAACCAGTTAAATCACACGTTAAAAATATTACAGTTTCTGGCTCTCCGGCTGCATTTGATTCGACAGCATCGTCAATATGAGTTCTAGGGTAGCAACATCTTCCATTCTCTGACAAGGATGTATCTGAGTAATCTGGAGTCTTAGAATCATCCAGTGCAACATTTTCAATAATGCTTCCGTGCTTAATAGCTTTCCAGATAACGGGCTCATTTTTTTCAGAAAGATCTATTGTTTTTGCGTAGCAACCACCTTCAAAATTAAATACAGTGCCTTCTCCCCAACCATGCTCGTCATCACCGATCAATGAACAAGTAGGATCTGCTGACAAGGTTGTTTTGCCTGTACCAGACAAACCAAAGAAAAGGGAGACCTTACCCTCTTTGTTAACATTAGAAGAGCAATGCATAGGTAAAACATCTTTCTCAGGCATTAAGAAATTTTGGACTGAAAACATAGACTTCTTCATCTCACCCGCATATTTCATCCCAGCCAATAAAACTTTTCTTGCTGCAAAATTAATAATTACGCATCCTTCTGAGTTTGTTCCATCTTCTTCCGGTGAGCACTGATAGTTTAGAGCGCTCATGATCTGCCACTCTTTTTTCTCTTGAGGGTTGAATTCAGTTGGGCTGATAAAAATTAGCCTAGAAAACATGCTATGAGACGCACTTTCTGCCATAACATTAACTGGAATGTAGTGATCTGCATGTGCTCCAACATGTACCTTAGAGAGGTACCTATCTTTTTCTGCTAAGTAAGCATCAACTTTGTCCCAAAGTAGTGAAAATTTATCAGCATTAAATGGCTTATTAATATCACCCCAATCTATTAAATGAGAAGTGCTATCTTCTTCCACAATAAATCTATCGTTAGGGCTTCTTCCAGTTCTTTCGCCTGTTTCCAATGAAAGGGCACCATTGCTTGCTATAACACCTTCATTATTTTTAACAGCAACATCAATTAGCTCTTCTGTTCCTAATTCAAATATTTCACTCAATGTACTATTTTCCATATATTTATCTTATCTCTCGTATTAGTTTATTTTACATTCTGGAGGTAATCAAAACCATACATAATTTATGTAGTGGATTTGAATTTATTTGCCTCAGATTGTCAATGAAGTAAGGAAATCCTATTGCAATAGATTATTTAAGATATTTAAGGTGTAGCTTAGCTACAATTTATCGTTTAAACCCTGTAAACATGAAGCATAAGTTATAAACAAAAAGCATTACAAAAAATAATAAAGCCCATTCCGCAAAGTTAAAAATAAATCTCCATTGATATTCAGCGCAATTGCCGTCTCCCAAGAGAATGGTTTGTATTAACTCCATAAATGGGAGGGTGTCCATTAAAAAATCCATGGGAGGAGCGCATGTAGGTATTTGATCAGCTGGTAGATGCTGCAAATAGATCTGTCTTCCAGCTATCATTCCTCCACCTAAGGAGAGTAAAGAAGCGATAAACAAAATAATCTTATTAATTAAAGGATAAAGATTGGGAATCAATAGAACCAGCCCGCATACTGCAATAAAACCAAATGCCCAGCGCTGAAGAATACAAAGCGGACAGGGATCGTAATATCCTATGAGTTGAAACAGATAGGCCCCGATTACCAAACCAAGCCCAATCAATAGATTGACTGCCGATGGCAAGAAAAATATTTTTTTTACGATACCCATAACTTTATTCTAAAAAACTAAAAGTAAGATGATCTTATATTATCCATGGCTTATATAAAAACCAAATGACATAATAAATTTTCATGACAAATCCTAATAAAAAAATTTTTCTAATCGATGGCTCTTCTTATTTATACAGAGCATTTCATGCAATGCCGCCATTAACGACTTCGACTGGATTACCAACAGGAGCCGTGAAGGGCGTGACTAATATGCTCCGCAATCTCAGGAATGAAAATCCTAACTCGCATTACCTAGCAATTTTTGATGCAAAGGGAAAAAACTTTAGACATTCTATTTATAAAGATTACAAAGCAAACAGACCTCCAATGCCGCCAGAGCTGCGAGAGCAATTAGCGCCATTAAAATCTATTTGCAATGCTATGGGGATGCCTGTTGTTGAAATTCCAGACGTTGAAGCTGATGATGTTATTGCAACCTTGGCAGTGATGGGAGCTCAAAGAGGAATTCCTATGATTATCTCCTCACTAGATAAAGATTTAATGCAGCTTGTTGAAGATCCATTGGTCAAAATGGTAAACACCATGAACAACAAGGTCTATGACGTAGCCGGCGTGCAAGAAAAGTTTGGGGTTCATCCAGATCAAATAATAGATTATCTGGCCCTTGTTGGTGATACTTCAGACAATATTCCGGGGGTTCCAAAGGTTGGTCCCAAAACTGCAGTTAAATGGTTAAATGAGTTTAAAGACCTGGAAGGGATTACTCAAAATGCAGAAAATTTTCCTGGAGTTGTTGGTCAAAATTTAAGAGATTCCATTCAAGATCTAGATAGAAATGTTGAGCTTGTAACGCTTAAAAAAGACGTAGATTTATCTGTTTCTCTAGACGAATTGCTGGCAGCCACTGAAAACCAGGAAGAGCTCAATAAGCTTTTTGCATCTCTTGAGTTTAAGAACTGGATTAAATCTCCGGATGGTCGGTCCACGGATGAGCCAATAGCATCAGCGCCCTCAAAAGAATATGAAACAGTTTTATCTGATAAGGCTTTAAAAACTTGGGCAGAGAAATTGAATAAATGCTCAGCCTTTGCCATTGACACAGAGACATCATCTTTAGATACGATGACGGCAGACCTTCTTGGCATATCTCTGTCTTGTGAAGAGGGAGAGGGCTGTTACATTCCTATTCAACACTCTTACGAAGGCATGCCTGAACAGCTTTCATTAAACACCATAGTTAAAATTTTAGGGGAGGCAATCTCCAATAACCAAACAAAGCTGGTGGGCCAAAATCTTAAATTTGATTTACCGATTCTTAATAGACATGGCATTAAAGTTACTGAATTTCTTGGCGATACTATGTTGATGTCATATGTCTTAAACAGCACTGGCACAAGGCATGGCTTAGATAGGATGGCTGTGCATTATTTGCAATATCAACCAATGAAATATGAGGAAGTTGCTGGTTCTGCATCCAAGCAAATTAACTTTGCTCAAGTAGAAATACCTGCTGCAACTTTTTATGCCGCTGAAGATGCCGACATTACTTTTAGACTATTTAATCTCTTGGACAAGAAGCTGCAAAAAGAGCCTAAACTAATTAATCTGCTTAAAACGCTTGAATATCCCATGCTTAAATCTTTGCTGAGAGTTGAGACTAATGGGGCGAAGATTAATACAAATATGCTAGCAGAGTATTCAAAAGAGCTTGGTCTAAAAATTGATAAACTATCTAAAACAGCATTTAAGATGGCAGGCGAAGAATTTAATATGGATTCGCCGAAGCAATTGGTAGAGATCTTATACAACAAATTAGAATTACCAGTATTAAAGAAAACCCCAAAGGGTCAACCTTCTACAAACGAAGATACCTTGCAGCGTTTGGCCGAAGAGTATGAGCTACCAAAGGTTATTATTCAGTACAGAGGACTAGCAAAACTAAAATCTACGTATACTGACAGCCTAGTAAATATCCAACACCCCGACACCAAAAGAATTCATACTTCATACCAACAAGCTGTCACTTCAACTGGCAGGCTATCTTCAACAGAGCCTAATCTACAAAATATACCCATTAAAACAGCCGAAGGCAGAAAAATACGTGAAGCTTTTGTGGCTGAAAAAGGGAATGTTTTAATCTCAGCTGACTACTCACAGATCGAATTAAGGATCATGGCGCATTTATCTGGAGATAAAAACCTTACCCATGCCTTCAATAATAATATTGATGTGCATTCTGCTACTGCCTCTGAAATCTTTGATGTACCTTTAGAAGAAGTAACTACCGATCATCGTAGAAGTGCCAAGGCAATTAACTTTGGCTTAATTTATGGCATGTCAGCTTTTGGATTAACCAGGCAACTAGGTATTCCTCGCCATGAAGCTCAGGCTTATCTTGATACTTATTTTGAGAGATACACTGGCGTCAGGGAATACATGGATTCTACTAAGGAGCTAGCAAAGAAAAACCTCTATGTGGAGACTATTTTAGGCAGGAAACTTCATGTAACTGAAATTAACGCATCTAATGGGTTAAGAAGGCAGGCAGCTGAAAGAGCTGCAATTAATGCTCCCTTGCAAGGCTCTGCAGCAGACATTATTAAGAAAGCTATGATTGATGTTGATGAATGGATTGGAGAGGACAATCCAAATATTAAAATGATTATGCAGGTTCATGACGAGTTAATTTTTGAAGTAAAAAAGGGTTTCGCTGAGGAGGCTCTTGAAAATATTACAAGGCTGATGGAAGACTCAGTTAAGTTAGATATCCCCTTAATAGTTGATGCAAATACAGGTGTAAATTGGAACGAAGCTCATTAATGATCTAGTTGGCTATAGTTCCAGACCATATTAATGGGTTTTTAACCATTCGTTCTTCTGGGGCAAGTATTTTAATTCCGAACTCTTCACGTAAGTCGCAAACTCTTTGATTCATCAGGGAGTCAGGCGACACGAAAGGCCATTTCTTATTCATTTGTTTAGCTCGCTTCCTTATTTTTAGCTTAATAGGTAGGAGCTTAATAGCAGTCATTATGAGCTTAAAATAACCAGGGTCATGCCAAAAATCTTTGTACAGTTGTTTAAGTTCTGGAAGTTTGTTGTAGGCAAGTAATTCTTTTAGTTTCCATTTTGTTCCCAGGAATACCCATGAATCTAACATAGACTCTTGTTCAATAGAGGTATCAAGTCCAAAAATAACGTGAGTTGCATCATGATCCCTAATAGTTGTTGAATTAGGTTTATCAATTAACTGTTTTTTGCCGTTGGCTTGAAGGTAGGCCCGATACTCTTCAAGCCCTTCCTCAAGAGTTAGGTCGCAGGATTGATCTTGAAAAGATAATTTAACCATCGACATATTTTAGCAAAATTTTCCCTAGTTTTTCACAATTAGTTCCCTTCAGGGCTGAGATTGCTATTACATGAGGAGCATTAGTTTCTTTTAAAACCTTTTGTTGAGTGCTCGCGCATACATTATTTGATACCTTGTCAGATTTTGTGAGGACTGGAATAAAGGGAACATCAAAGT
>Ga0233444_10005450_pt1 | contig 11741 bp, 16 predicted proteins | sample SI_124_October20_6_FD_182792 | JGI IMG/M metagenome (GOLD analysis project Ga0233444, IMG submission 182792) | Seawater microbial communities from Saanich Inlet, British Columbia, Canada - SI_124_October2016_10_MG | ecosystem: Environmental > Aquatic > Marine > Inlet | place: Canada: British...
ATTGACCAGTGTATTACCAGTGCATTTAGTGCTTTTTATGATATTTTTAAGGAAGTCAGATTAAATCAGGTCAGAAAGACAAAAGCCCTACTTCTTCTCGAGAAATAAGGCTTAATAGCGTCGGGGTGGAGAGATTCGAACTCCCGACCTCCTGCTCCCAAAGCAGGCTGAAAATCCTCTATAAATCAAACTATACCAGTGTATCTGTAGTGAAAGTTGAACCATTAATAAAAAATGGAACTTAAGTCCTTTATTTATTGTATTATGTATGTGATGAAAAACCATTTTTTAAATTTATTTTTATCAACATTAGTTTTCTTTGCTTCAGTAATTGATAGCATTCCTAAAAACTGTGCTATGGAATGTTGCAAACAAGCAGAGGATTCTTGTTGCCAATCAGAAAAAGATTATTCCCACAATTGTGAATACGATTATGGTTCATGTTTTGACCAAAATATCTTATCTGAAAATATTTTAGAAACATGTCATAAAAATGATTTTAAAGAAGATTCATATTTGAATACATTTAACCTTATTGTCACATATAATGAGCAAAACGAATCTGTCATTAATCCAAATTTTGATCTTTTAAAGAAAAACACCACTACTACTACCCCCCTTATTTGTTGATTTAATCCTTCATTAGTATTTCACCTTTTTTAAAAAAGGTGTAACAATAATATTGAAAGGATTAAAAAGATGTTAAAAGAAAAAATATTTGTTCTGCTTATTTATTTAATTAGTGTAATAAGTAGTCAAACAATTGAAATTGAAAAAGCAAAAGTAAGCATCAAACAAAATGAAATTGTTTTTAAAGTAAAAGGGTTGGTTTGTTCTTTTTGTGCACAAGGCTTACAAAAAAGCCTATCTAAACTTGCATTTATAGACAAAAGAATGTACCAAAAAGGGATCTATGTTGATATTGAAAATCAATACACATTGGTTGCTATAAAACAAGGTTCTAATGTTGTGTTGGATGATGCCATATCCGCAATAATTGATGCTGGATATGAAGTAGATGATATTTATCATAATCCGAATGGGAGTAAGATAGAATTGTTTCCTATACCTCCTGTTGATAAAACTAAATCACAAAAAAACAAAAGAATGGGGGTAAGAAATGAGAGATAAGATTATTAGTGTTCTTACCCTTTTTACTTCATCAGGCACATTGGTTTGCTGTGTTCTTCCAATGGTTGTAGCAACAATTGCAGGGGGTGCATCAGTTGGTGCATTATTAACAATATTTCCATGGCTTATTCCACTATCCATGCATAAAGAATGGATATTTGTTTTATCAGGTGTATTAATTGGGATTAATGGATACTTGACATTTAGAAAAACAAATGAAATTGCATGCGATACTGAATCAGGAGAGTTAGGATGTACAGTGACAGGAAGGTTCAATAGAAGAATGTTTTATTTGTCATCATCTATTTTTTTGATAGGAGGGTTTGTGTCCTTTCTGCTAACACCAATTGTAACCATGTTTAATTAACTATGGATAAAGTTAAAATAATTTCGTGCGGGTTATTGTTATACTTCAATATCGCTTTTTCTCATCCAACTACATATAAATCAGGAAAAGTGTTATGGTATATAAAAAATAATTCTATTGAAGATTTAAGATTAGGTTATAGTGTTAAGCATAATTGGCTTATTGGTGTTAAATATTTAAAAACTCCAAATAATTCAGATATGATGATTAATTCGAATTGGTTATTAAAACGATGGAATAAAGTTGGTTCTCAAGCAAATGTATTTTTTTTAAGCAATCTTGCTTTTAACAAAAAATATCATTTCGGCTTGCAAGGTGATTGGGAAAATAGAAGATGGTATATGGCACAAATGATTGACTACTACGATGATAGAAGATCATATGAAATGAGGTTAGGATTTAGTCCTTACTTAATTGACTTTAAAGGTTTATCTACATGGATTATTCTTCAAAACATTAATGGTACAATTAAACCAATTATCAGGTTATTTAAAGATAATTATCTTTTTGAGTTTGGTAAAAAAAATGATAGTGGTTATTTAACAATGATGGTCCACTTTTAAGCATAGTTAATTTGATAATTAATCCTTGATGAGATAGCCTACAATATTTACCAGTGTATTACCAGTGCGTTTAGTGCTTTTTAGCGTGTTTTTAAGGAAATCAGACTAAATCAGGTAAGAAAGCAATAAGCCTCATTTCTACTCGAGAAATAAGGCTTAATAGCGTCGGGGTGGAGAGATTCGAACTCCCGACCTCCTGCTCCCAAAGCAGGCTGAATACCCTCTATAAATTAAACTTTGCCAGTGTATCTGTAGCGGAAATTGAGCCAATAATTACCCTACAATGTGTGGGAGGCTATAAACAAAAAACTCCACGAATGTGGGGCTTGATCATTAAGACTCTAAAATTTCATTCAATCAGGAAATTCTATAACTACTTTACCCCTAGCATGCCCTTTAGATAAATAATCAATTGCCGCTATACTATCTTCAAAGGTATAAGTATTATCAATTACTGGTTTTATAAATTCTTTTTCATAAAGTTTTGCCAACTCATTTAATTGGTTGCCATTAGGTGACATAAGATAGAATCTATAGGAAGCATTAATCTTCGATGCCGCTTTTGTAATTTTTCTTGCTTTCATAGACAATATAAAACGAATGAACTTATTTAAACCTAGTTGTTCTGCTGTTATATCATCTAAATCTCCAGCGATAGAAACTACTCGCCCATTTTCTTTTAATACTTTAAAAGAATCAACTGTATGCTGGCCTCCCAAAGTGTCATATACAACATCATACTTTTCATTATCGTCAAGAAAACTTTGTTTTGTATAATCAATAACCTTATCAGCACCTAAATTTTTGACCATATCAACATTATTAGTACTTGTTGTAGTTGTAACATTTGCTCCTAAATATTTGGAAAGTTGAATTGCAATAGTTCCTACACCACCAGAACCAGCATAAATCAAAATGTTCTCTCCAACAGATAATTTTGCAATATCTACCAAAGATTGATAAACTGTAAGTCCAGCCAAAGGTATACTCGCTGATTCTAAAAAATTAAGATTCGAAGGCATTAGACAGACATCAGACTCGTTTGAAACTACATACTCTGCCATAGTACCAACATACTCTTCGCTTATTCGGGAGAATACATTGTCTCCAATTTTAAAATCTTCAACATCGGGCCCAATGTCCTCTACGATACCGCTTAGATCTCTTCCAATACCCCTTGGAAAATCAATTTTTCGAACAGACTTAAAATCTCCTCTAATAATCTTATAATCTAATGGATTATAACTCGCTGCTTTAGTTTTTATAAGTATTTGTTTAGAACTGATAGTTGGTTTAGAAATTTCTTGAAACTCTAAAACTTCATTAATTCCCCCATATTTTGTCATCATTAAAGATGTCATTTTTATTTTTTTCATTATAAAAATTACCTCTACTTTTATAAATCTGACATATGGTAAGTATTAAATTAAAATAAATTAACCATTGTTAATATTTTGCATAGTATTGACCAGTGTATCTGTAGTTGAAATTGAACCATTATCCTTTAAACAAGACGATTGACAGCCCTACTGGTCACATTATATTTTAGGGTAAATAAAAGGACATCATTATGCTCTATGGAAATTTTAAGAACACAACTTTTACTCAATCCACGCTTAATAGCAACGCAGGTGTAGGATTCTTTATCGCTTTGATAATGAGATATTTTTACCCATCAGCGCTTATTGCAGAATGGTATTGGTACCTATTGGGAATGTTTGTTTTTTCAATACCAGGATTAATATCAACATATAAACAATACAAATCAGGATATTCCCTTGAACAAATAAAATTAACAACTCGACCTTTTAGAACATTGTAATAAAACAAAAAACCCCACTAATGTGGGGCTTGATGTTATAGAAAGAGTAAATCTATTTAAGCAATATCATCTTTTTAGCCTTAGTAAAATCTTTTGTTTCAATGCTGTAAAGATACACCCCTGCTGATAAAGACTGACCAAGATTATCTGTAGCATTCCATTGAACTGTTTTATACCCAAATGATTGGTTTGCATTAACAAGATTATTTACCACATTACCAAGCATATCATAAATAGTAATACTAACAAAAGAATCTTCAGGTAAATCATAACTTATATATGTTATTGGATTAAATGGGTTGGGATAATTCTGACTTAAAGTAAATATTTTAGGCTCGAAACTATTTTTATCAGATGACAAAGAAAAATCAGTCATACTATACTGCATAAAAAAGTTTAATAATTCTTCTGAGGCATGGAACCCCCAATCATAATTGAACCACCTGTGCCCACCATCTTGAACCTGATAATGAACGAACTTTGTATTTGAAGTCAGAGATGATTTTGTAAAAATATTTACGCTGTCATTCAATTCTTCTACTGATTGCTCAGTTAAATCATTCTCTATTGACCACCAATCCATTGCTTCTGTTGCGGTCATTGATGAATCAATTGTAGGAGCATAATAATTAACAATTGGATCTGATGTACCATGTATATGCATAATTGGAATCTCTCTAGCACTTGTACATTCTTGACCAGCATTCATCATAAAATTGCCAGCAACTGAACCAAATGCGACAATCCTATCAGAAAGTTCACATGCTAATTCATATGCCATAAAACCACCATTAGACATACCGCAAGCGTATATACGATTTGTATCAATTGCAAAATTTGAAATGACGCTATCAATTATTGCATTTAAATATCCTACATCATCATATTCAGAATTATCCCACCAAACACCAGTATTCCATGCAAGCGCACCAGTGGAGTTTATTCCTTGAGGGTATACTACCGCTATGTTTTGAGGGTTCGCAAAACTAGACATTTGACTGTAGGTAATATGAGAAAGTAAGGATTGGTTTCGACCATGCATACTAATTACTAATGGCACTGACTCTGTTGAATTATCTGGATAATCAACCCAATAAATTCTAGAATCATTATCATGAGTCAATTCAAAGAGTTGACCATAACAAAACCCAATCAGAAAAATCGCGCATAGTTGTGCTTTTAAATTAAATCCTACTATTTTCATAAATATTTAGACACATATTCAAAATGAAAGTTAAAAACTTATATAGTTTAAACCTTTCAACTTTCATTTAAATAGGAATGAATATATTTAATATAAAATGACCAGTGTATTACCAGTGCGTTTAGTGCTTTTTAGGGTGTTTTTAAGTAAATCAGACTAAACTAGCCTAGAAAGCAAAAAGCCTCATTTCTACTCGAGAAACAAGGCTTAATAGCGTCGGGGTGGAGAGATTCGAACTCCCGACCTCCTGCTCCCAAAGCAGGCTGAAAATTCTCTATAAATCAAACTTTACCAGTGTATCTGTAGTGGGAATTAGTGAGTATTAGAATATAAAAAATCAATCAACTTCTAATTCGTAATAATCTCCATTTTCATCATAACCTTCTATTAATCCTTTTCCAATCCACTCACCACTAAAAGACACTATATTCCCATCTTCTAATGTTATGTACCCATTAACAAAATTACTATCAGCATTTGAATCGACATTCCCAGAAACATACTCGCCATTGGAACCATAACCTGAAACATTATAGTTGTATTCTTTTTGATTGATGGGTGATAATGGATTTGCAGAATAATCACCACCGACCAGAATTGCTAATGCTCCATAAATCAAAGCGCCTCCTGCAATCATTATTACAGGTGCCTCAAAATTGTATTGGCTAGTATTAATAGTAGGATATGTTTTTCTCAATAGATGCTTGTTCAATGATTTTGATACACTTGCACCCCAAGGGCCCCATTTAGTTTTTTTTGATAAACCAATAGATAATCTTAATGAAAAATATGAATCATCTGGTCTTAGTAAATATCCATTACCTACAAATGTTTTATCGAATGGATAATTATAAATCAAATCTAATCCATAGTTAATACCTGTTCTTGAAATTAAACCATAGCCAAAGCCGGCAGTTAACCAATAATCTTCAGTAGTATTACCATTGTAAAATTTATTTTGTTCTGCAAGGTAATCATCATACCCAAAATTGTTTATTTCTTCACTAAGAAAATAATTTTTATATATAGCATACTTATTTTTGTTTATAACAATATCATCAAAATTTTTATATCCGATGGTAAAGATATGTCCATAACCAGAATTTGATATGCTAGTTAGATAATCGCCAGTATCATAATAATCGATATCTGAAGATAAAATGTTACCTAATTCATCATCTATCTTAAAACTTCGGTAACTATACGAACCATATAGCCCAGAAAAAAAACCATTTCCTAAAATTATATTTTGTAAAGTAATAATTATTATTATAAATCTAGACATCGTTCAAATCTACTAAAAATTATTACAAAAATGTGTCTCAGCCTTTTTCTATCACCTCCACTCACCTAAATGAGCCCCTATACCCACCTTTTTTAGTTGAAAAATGAATTACCCATAAATAAAAAAATATAGATTACATAAAGTATATTTAGATTAGACTGTTTTATGGATACATACTTACGAACCTTAATATCAATTCTCATCTTCTCTTTTTGTATTGGTTGTTTAGATCAAAAACCAAAATCAATCAGGACATTAGATGTCACTCTAAATATACCTGAACGAAATAGCAATTCATTAATAGGTTCAGGATTAATACCATTAATTAAGGATTTTGATATAAAAAGCAGAGAAGATTTTATTTATTCGGAAATCATTTCTGGCAACATCCCTGATTTCATAAGAAATCTTAAAGAAGTAATTTATTATCATAATCTTGGTAATGAAGTCATAGAAATCAAATTTTATGTTATGATTGATTATTTTTCTATTGGAAGTAACGAAGATTATTTCGTCATACCAATGACCCCGATAATTGCCCAAAAATTAGCAAATAATCTAGAGTTGATATTTCTAACTTCAAAAATGGTAGATATAGTATGGAACCAAGCACCACTTAAACTTCAACCAATTACAATTCCACCTTCAGAACAAATGACTTCCTTTGAGATATTTGGGACACATAATGAATTATTAAATCAACAAAGGGTACAATATAATCAAGAGTACCCTCTGGGGACACTACTGGCTGGAACCAAGAAAGACATCATCCTATCAAATATATTAAATGACCATAATGATAGAGTCATCATTTATGGTTGGCATCAAACAAATGGAATACCTATACAACCAGTTTATTCAGGACATATCATTTGGTATGTTGATTACAGCCATGGAGTTAGGTTCGCTCATCCTAGATGCCTAATAAATGGGGAACCAAAAAAAATCACAGATATATTGAAAGATGATAACCTATTTTCTCTATTAAGCAATGAATCAACAAGTATTCAAAAAACTAGTTATCAGACGGATCTATCTTTTTACCCCTGATTATTTTGAATGCATCTGATTTTAAGAGATAAAAAAATGACCAGTGTATTACCAAGTGCATTCAGTGCTTTTTAGGGTATTTTTAAGGAAATCAGACTAAATCAGGTAAGAAAGAAAAAAGCCTCATTCCTACTCGAGAAATAAGGCTTAATAGCGTCGGGGTGGAGAGATTCGAACTCCCGACCTCCTGCTCCCAAAACAGGATCAGAATCATCTATAAATGAAACTTTACCAATAGATCTGTAGCGGAAATCGAGCAATTTTATATAAGCATTAATTATTTTTTATGAAGGTTTAATGATATTTCCATTAATAAGTTTGGCAAATTTTTCTTTTTCTATACCATGAACAGGGTCTGAGTTACCCCATTTCCACCCTCCAAATTCAGTTCTATTATAATCATAAAATGCCTGCTCTATTTCAGATCGTGTGTTCATTACAAATGGCCCATACTTTACAACAGGTTCATTAATAGGGACGCCTTGTAACATTAATATTTTTGTTTTGCTTCCTAAATTTTTTATTACAGTGTTTTTAGATGAGTCTAGTGTTACCATTGAGCCTCCTGATATACTTTGACCATCAATCTCCATATTTGAACCTTTTAAAACATAAAGATTTCTTTTTGCACCTGATTTAGTGTCAGGTATAGCAAAATTACCATTCCTATCTAATCTAATTATCCACACAGCAACATCATTTTTTTTATTGTTTGCCCAAGAATTTTTAGGTGCAATTGGGGAAGAGAAGTCTAAATAATCACCTGTGATAATTTCAACTTGTACGTTTTTATTTCCATTTAAATTGCTAGAAATTTTTGGAATCTCATCCTCCCAGTACATTTCAAAATTTGGTTCCACCCTTTTATTATAGGAAGGAAGATTTAGCCATATCTGAAAAAAGTCTAACTTATTATTCCCATTTTGGCTAAAAAGTGGAAACATTTCTGAATGATTTATTCCATCCCCTGCTGTAAGCCATTGAGCATCACCATCACCGTATCTGGCTGATGCCCCTAATGAGTCTGCATGATCTATAAAACCCTTACTAACTACAGTAAGGGTCTCAAAACCTCTGTGTGGATGCCTTGGGAAGCCAGGAACTTTTTGCCCATGATACATGCTCCAACCATCTTTGTTTGAAAAATCATTCCCTAAATATCTTCCAGATAAAGATACATTAGGCGATAAATCATCTTTTGCTGCCGGGTAGTTATCATTGTGATGAACACAAAATAAAAAAGGATCTTCAGTAGGCCAAGGACCTGTTTCAGGTAACTCCGTTATTGAAAGTATTGAATGATTATCTTTTGCCATTTTTTTTAATTTCCTCGAATTTCTATTTCTACTAAATAGTAATGCCGTTATTGAAAAAACTCCACCAGTAATTATCTTCAATAAAGTTCTTCTAGAATAATTTGAATTCATACTATACATTAATGATAAAAGATAAAAATTCTCAATATCATTTACAATTTGGGCAATTCTCTTTAGTTTTGCCATATCTAGGAAAATTATCATAAAAGAAAAAGTTTGTATTCCCTTTATAATTATATTTTTCCCAAACTTTTTTACAAGTAGTACAATACTTTAAAACTTTATCTGCAATTTTACCATCCCTATAAAAATACTTATCTGTCTTTTTAATATGAATTCCATGATCCTGAAAAATTATTTTATCAATAGGAATCATAATGGTCACATCATTTTAGCAACTATTGAAACATTCACTGTTATTTCATCATAAATTAATTTATCTCCTAAATTCTCGAAAAACTTTCCAGAGCCAAATCTTACATCATATTTTGACCTGTCAAAAGAAACTAGTCCTGTTGCAAAAACCTTATTCCCTATTTGATTTAATTTTGCTGAAAATTTTGTTGGATGAGTAATTTCTTTAATTGTCAAATATCCTTCAAAATTAATTTCTCCGTTATTTGAGATATTTTGATTTCCACTAAATTTAATTAACGCGTTTGGGAAATTACTTACACTGAAAAAGTCAGGACTTTTTAAATGCCCATCAAGTTTATCTTTCCATGCGCCTTCAAGGTCTGTTGTGTTAATTGATTGCATATCAATTTTTATTTGGCCAGAAATATTCCCAGACTCATCAATAGTGACAATACCGCCATTAAGGTTCAGTGTACCATCGTGCTCTTTTGAAGATAATTGTTTTCCTTTCCAAACTAACTTTGAATTAATATCATCTACTTTATACTTCCCCAAGTTGATAACTTTTTGACCAATTTTTCTATTTACCGGATTTGATTCATTTTTTTTTCCACAACTGCTGAACAGAACTGTCCAAATGATAAAAAAACTAAAATATTTGTTCATTTTATATATTCCTTATTTATTAATTATAATTTTGAATGGGCTCCATCACAAAATGGTTGATTACCTGACTTTTTACACCCACATAACGCGATATTGCCCTCTTTTTCATTTTCAAAAATGATTGGCGTGATATCTGTAACTTTATGACTACCGTCACAAAATGGCTGATTCGATGATAAACCACACGCACACCATGCATACTTTTTTTTCTCACCTTTAATAACGTGAGGGCTATTTTGAATTGATTTTTCTATGCTCATAACTATTTTCCTTTATTTGAAGGTTCAAAATTATTCAGTATATTAATTTTTGTAAAGTAGGCACTATTTTATAATGTAGTTATAATTATAGGACTATTAAATAAAAAGCGAATGAAAAAACAACATAAAAACTGTCCCATCACCTATGCAATGAAAGTGATTGGTGGGAAATGGAAACCAATAATTTTTATGCGTTTATCCCAAGGTATAAATCGTTTTGGTATTCTAAGTAGAAGCATTGAAGGAATTAGCAAAAATATGCTAACTAGAGAATTAAGAGATCTAGAGGCACAAAATATAATCAACAGAAAAATTTTCCCGGTGATACCTCCAAGAGTAGAATATTCATTAACAAAAAAAGGGAAGACACTCTTACCTGTTTTTGAAAAATTAGGCCAGTGGGGCGCAAAACATTTAAATGATTAAAAAAACATTATCTATTCAAATTAATAAAAATATATATAAAAAATGAAATCCTTAATTAACCATTTTAAAACAAGTTCTATACCGACCTGGATAAATATTGTACAAATTTTATTAACTATGATTGTCATTCAGCAGACATATCAATTTTACTTTGATATCAATGCAGTTTCGGCATCAGGGATTACAACCGAGACTATTCCAAATAAAAACCTGATTTATGAATTTGCGGGTAGGACTGGCACTATGGCTGTAATTTCTATTTTAATAATGCTATCACAGGACGTTAAACTATTTATCATTATGTTTGTTATGAATGTTTTTCGGGAAGGACAAGAAACAATAATTGACCCTCTTTATCCATTAGCAAATGCGCCTGTCGATCCCACCACAGATTTAATTCTTCATATCATCATTGTCGCTATTGAAATTATTGCATTATTAAAATTAATTAACATTTTTAAAGCCAAAAACTGACCAGTGTATTGCCAGTGCATTTAGTGCTATAATCAAAAAACCCCACGATTGTTTGGGTTAATACAATTATTTTGGTTTCTCAAATAAAAATGAAATTAACCTAGGTATATCTTTTTCATTATCATACCAATCTTCTTTGGAAAGCAAGTTAAACCCTGCTCTTTCAGCACTTTGGACATAATCCTCTTCCGAATGTTGAAATACATCCAACACTATTTCAGTCCCATTTTCTTTAAATTGAGCCTTGCTTCCTGCTAATTGCTTTTTGGGATGAAGTTCACATACAAAACATTTTCCACTTTGAGTCAATTTCATAAACAATGAATTAAAAATATGGTCTAATATTTCAATATGCTCCAGAGTTAGGTTAATGGTTGCTAAATCAAATGAATTATCATTGACTGGCCAATTTTCATTGAGATCTGTATGTATAAAAGTGACTTTTTCGCTCTTCACCTTGTTCCTTGCCAAATCGAGCATATTTTTTGAAAAATCTAAACCAACCAATTTATCTGCTTTAGTGATAAGCCATTCAGTATTCTTCCCTGAACCACAACCCAACTCTAAAACCTTAAAAAAATCTATATTAGATAAAGATTCCTTTGTGACAGTTTTATCTAAATCTCTGGTTGGATTGATATTATTATCATATTGATATGCCCAAGCATTGTATTTATCTATAATCTTTTTCATTATAAAAACTTACTTAATAAATCATAAAAACTGACCAGTGTATTACCAAGTGCGTTTCGGCTGTAAACAAAAAACCCCACGAATGTGGGGCTAATTTGTACTAATAATTCATATTAACTAACTAGTA
>Ga0233444_10005451_pt1 | contig 11738 bp, 11 predicted proteins | sample SI_124_October20_6_FD_182792 | JGI IMG/M metagenome (GOLD analysis project Ga0233444, IMG submission 182792) | Seawater microbial communities from Saanich Inlet, British Columbia, Canada - SI_124_October2016_10_MG | ecosystem: Environmental > Aquatic > Marine > Inlet | place: Canada: British...
TCGGGGCTGAAATTGACAAGCCGCGCCGAGACGCCAGAAGAGATTGCCGCCATGTTATCGGCAAAATGGTCATTTGGGCTGGCCGGGGGCGCGGTGATTATGAATCCCGTTCCCGAAGATGATGCGATTGCCGAAACCGACATCAGCGCGGCGATTGATGCGGCACTGGCAGCGGCCGACAAACAGGCAATCAGTGGTAAGGAATTAACGCCGTTTCTGCTTCAGCATATGGTTGCTTTGACGGGAGGTGACTCGCTAAAAACGAACATCGCGTTGGTGCTGAATAATGCCCGTTTGGCCGCGAATATTGCCGTTGCGATGGCGGCATCCTGAACCAGCCTTATTCTCACTTTACCTGCATGTTTGTAAAATTGATTTAGATCAATGTGGCTGGTTGCGAGGCATGATAGGCATTGTATCGACTTTTCAACAATAATTGTTTGGGAGATTGATTGATGCAAGAACATCATAGAACCATGGTAAGTCGCGCCGCATATGGCAAGCTTACCGGCTTTATATTGGGCCTTCTGGGTTTGGTTATCATCATCTATACGCTACCAAATCTGGGTTGGGCTATCCGGTTTGGAACCCTGTTTTACAGCATAAATCTGGGGCTTCTAGTCGGCATTTTAAGTGTTGATATAAAGCATCCGGTGTTTCCAATTGAATTCAAATGGTGGCTGATGGGGCCAATGATGGGCGCGTGGTTTAATTTTACGCTGATGCTGTTTATTGGTGATGCCTATGAAAAAATACTAAACCAGTCAGAAACATTTCTATCATATTTTTCATCGCCATTATGGATGGTTCTGGATGGCGCGATTTGCGGGCTTATTATCAGCTTAGTCGTTCATAGAATGGTCAAAGAGTGATCCAGCTTAAATAAGGCTGGGAAGGTGCTAGAGGTCGCGTTTGGGGTTTCCGCGGATATGTTTGAGGCGGGCAAAGACATCAAGCCCCATTTGATGAAGCATATATAAAATGTCGATCGGCACCCAGTTTTCGGTGATTTTACCATCGACCAGATGATAGAAATCCATCACCCGCATTTCGATATGCTTGCCAGTGGCAGGTACGCCGAGCCATTCGCCCCTATGTGTGCCAGTTACCGATGGCCAGCCACCTGTTACAACAAAGTTCCCGTCGCCAATGCGGATATAATGGCCGGCGCCCTTGCGGTCGGGAAAGCCAGTCAGAAAGGGAATCTGGTGATGCGCGCGGAATCCATCCATGCCACGCGTGGTGCCAATACCAGCTGGGCCGTACCATAGGAATGTATCGCCCCAATAAGCCCCATGTTGCATGCTGTCGAGAGATTTGCCGTCAAATGTCTGCAGCGCATTATGCATGTCTATAACGGTGTCAAAGGCACGCGCGCCAGCGGTGGAATCCTGTATATCAAGGCGGATTCCTGCACTGCTGGATGGCGGTTGCCATGCGCCCTCGGCACCTAATGACGGGGCTATAGGCCACACATCTGCCTGACGCATCAGGTCCAGCAAATCAATCAATATGTAGGAATGGGCGATCTTGTCGCCACTGATATGGTGCACCTCGCAACTGCGGATATGCACAACGCCATTTGTAGCTGGAATACCGCATAAATCCTCAGTAAAGGTGCCCTGATAATGCCCCATCGTCGCGATCAATAACCGACCGTTCAGGCTATCATCCATGCGGGCATCAGGTTTGCTGTAGCCGCCTGTAAAAATGCTGTCGCGCCGTTCCATATCGGGAAGGGCGGTGCGTAATTGGTGCCAAAAGTCATGAATGGCATCATGCCCATGTAGCTTGTTAAAGGGGTGGCTTGCCCATAGATGCGCATCTGCGTGATAGGCATCTTGGACATTACCAGTTTGTGCCAGATTATGCAGATGCCGATGTGCCGTATGTTTGGCGGCGATAATGGTTTGTTCGTCTGTGGTCATGTCATATCCGGTTTGGCTGAGTGCTGATGCGCAAGGCTGTTTGGCTGTGATGATGTCATCATGACCTATTTTGAATAGGTATGCAAAAACTCTTGCCAAAGTTTTTGATCGGTGTCTAGGTTTGGATGGTTTCAATATTTAGCATTATGGCGCGCCGCACTGGCCAAAGGGTTTTTATGACATCAAAGCATTCTATCAATAAAGACCTTATCCACCCTTTGCGCAAAGCCATGTATGACTTTACGCCTGAAGGAGTGCGCGCCGAGATCAAAGCGTTGTTTGCGCCCGATGCCGCCATTCATCTAGCGCATCCTTTTGAAACGCTGGCGGGGCCAGAAGGGTTGATCGAACAGGCGTTGATGCCGCTTTATAACGCGTTCCCTGATCTGGAACGCCGCGATTATCTGGTGATGGCAGGGGCAGCCATGACCGACGATGGTAATAGCGACTGGGTGGGATGCTGTGGCTATTACACGGGTACCTTTATGGCGCCTTTTCTGGATATTCCGCCAACCGGACATCAAGCCAGCATGCGGTTTCATGAATTTTACCGCTTTGAAGATGGGAAAGTGGTCGAGATGCAGGCGCTATGGGATATTCCCGAAGTGATGATGCAAGCCGGCGTGTGGCCGATGAGCCCAAGCATGGGGCGTGAATGGCTGGTGCCCGGGCCAGCTACGGCGGATGGTCTGTTTCTGCCCGCATGGCATCAAGATACCGCCGATGCAAGTGTTCAGCTTGTTCTGGACATGCTCAAAGGTTTGGGCAAATTTGCAGAATCAGGCGCGGCCGCGATGCAGCTGGATAGATACTGGCATCCACATTTTAGTTGGTATGGCCCGTCAGGTATTGGTACAGGCCGCGGTATTTCGGGTTTTCGGAACTGGCATCAAATCCCCTTTCTAGCTGGTATGCCTGACCGTGGTTCGGGGCCCGGGAAACGATATTTTTTCGGGGATAATGACTATGTCGCGGTAACGGCATGGCCAGGTATGGCGATGACGGTGAGCGGCGACGGCTTTTTGGGCATTGTGCCCGCAGATAAGAAAATCACCATGCGCAGTCTTGATTTCTGGCGCTGTGAAAACGGGCTGATCCGCGAAAACTGGGTGCTTGTCGATCTGTTGCATGTTTATAACCAGCTTGGTGTTGACGTGCTGGCGCGGATGCGGGCGATGACGTCGGCTAACCCTTATGGCCCCAACCGCCAGTTCTTTGAGGCCAAGCCATCCTGATGCTGTTGTCTGAATGACAGGGGCGGTGTTTGGTGCCGATTGCATAAATAAACCGAAATGAACCATAAGCGCGACTTTATACTTTACATTCTTTGCATACGTATTCAAAGTTTGGAGTGGAGTTCTGCTTAGGTGAAATCGAACGCTTAGGCTTTGGGCGGCGTTTCGCCGTAGGTTGATAAAACAAAGACTTTTTTAAGGAGTGAATTTATGAACATGTTGTCAAAAATAGCACTGACAGCAGCTGTTGCAATTGCTGGATCATCTTCAGCTTTTGCTGGTTGTGGAGTCAGTTCCGGCTCAGTGCGTATCATTGCGAATGACTTTCCAGCATCACAGGCTGTGTCTGCAGAAGCCATGAAATGTGATGGTAGCGGCGCGTCAGTGTCCGTTAACCTGAATAAAGATTATAAAGATCTTATCGTCGCGGCTATGACAGCTAACCCTGCTGAATATACCACGTCACATGCGACAAACAGCACGCTTGTTACGTTGATGAATGACGATCTTGTGCGTCCGTTGAATGATTATGTTGCGAAATATGGTCAAGGCATTGCCAAGTCGCAGTTGATTACGGTTGATGGCAACGTGATGGCGATTGCCTTTATGGCGAACGCCCAGCATCTGTTCTATCGTCAGGACATTCTTGACGCGGCTGGCGTTGGTGTGCCCGCAAGCTATGATGATGTGTTGGCCGCGGCCAAAGCGATCAAAGACAAAGGTCTGATGGATTATCCGATTGCCGGTACATATAAGGCTGGCTGGAATCTGGGTGAAGAATTCGTCAATATGTATCTTGGTCATGGTGGCTCGTTCTTCAAGCCAGGTTCTGCAGAGCCAGCGATCAATAACGCTAAGGGTGTTGCCACATTGAATATGATGAAGGCGCTTAGCGAATATATGAATCCTGATTTCCTGACGCATGACTCGAACGCAGTTCAGGCATCATGGGAAGCTGGCAATGTCGCTATGACAAATCTGTGGGGTTCACGCGCAGGTGCGGTGACTGATGGTGAAGGATCTACTGCCGACATCGAAAAGAACACAAAATTTGCAAGCGCACCTACTGCGGCTGGTGGATCAGTTCCCGCATCTACTTTGTGGTGGGATGGTTTTGCTATTGCCAAGAATATCTCGGACGCTGATGCCGAAGCCACATTCAAGGTTGTCATGGCTAGTATTTCTTCGGACATGGCAAAAGCGAATGTTGATAAGGCCAACTGGTTGATGCCAGGTGTGCCTGCACGAGCTACTGGTGTTGGTGTTATTGCAACAGCCAATGGCGCGGCGGCACCATATCCGATGTTGCCTTATATGGGTGCATTGCATGGGGCTGCGGGCGGCGAGCTTGCCGACTTCCTACAAGGCAAGGAAAGCGCTGAACAAGCACTTGCCGATATTGAAGCGGCTTATCGTGCAGCAGCTAAAGAAAAAGGCTTCCTCTAGGAAGCTGACTGGCTGGAGAGGGGTTTGTCTCTCTCCAGCTATTTTACTTTAAGATCTGAACCATGCCACATCGTACATTTATGAGCTTTATCTGGCCGTCTGCACTTGCAATGCTTTTGTTCATTGCCTTGCCGATCGTATCAGTTGCCGTGCAATCGCTGTTTGTTGCGCATGAGCAGGTATTTGTTGAGGTGGAAAATTGTGGTCCCTTTGGATGCACAACAGTTCAAAAAATTGATTCACAAGCAACCGCGGCGTTGCGCGCGGCGCAACCACTTGGCCAGTTCAATGGTCTTGGCACTTATTTGAACCGTAATCATCTGGCATCGGCTGAGATTTCCGAGGCATGGCAGACGAGGACTGATCTTGCAGGCTTCATGTCCAAAATATTAAATTTACCCTTTTACAAGGCGCTTAGCTTTACGCTGACCTATACATTTGTGGTCACGCCTTTTGTCATTATTTTAGGGTTCTTTGTGGCGCTGGCGGTAAATCGCCTGCCGTCATTTATCAAAGGCCCAACGATATTCATTTCTTTATTGCCAATGATTGTCACGCCGTTGATCGGATCGCTTATTTTGTTCTGGATGATTGATGCAGATGGCTTGATCGGTGGCACCTTGCAACTAATTTTTGATGATCCCGATTTATCGCTGAAAGCGTCGCCCGCGCTGACATGGGTGACCTTGATTGTCTATGGCGTGTGGCATTCGGCACCGTTCTCATTCATCGTCTTTTATGCTGGCTTGCAGACCGTACCCAAAGACACGCTGGAAAGCGCCATGATTGACGGTGCTAATCGCTGGGAGCAGGTACGCTATGTCGTTATTCCGCATCTGTTGCCATTGGTGGTATTTATCTCGCTGATGCAGTTAATGGATAATTTCCGCGTTTTTGAACCGATTGTTGGCTTCAATGCCGAAGCCAGCGCAACATCATTATCATGGATTATCTATAATGATCTGCGCGGCAGTGACGGCAATATATTGTTCGGGTCTGCGGCCGCGACTTCGCTTTTGACAATCATCGGTGTGTGCATTTTGTTGACGCCTGTTCTGATCCGCACATGGCGGGCGCATGGAGCGCGCGCATGACCATTGTAGCGTCACTCAAACGTCCCTCATTTCTGTCGATAGCCGCGATGGCATTTCTGGTCATATGGCTGGCTATTGCGGCGGTGCCGTTTCTGTGGACATTGTGGGGCAGCTTTAAAGTGCAGGCGGATTTCTTCTCGAAGCAGGATTGGCAAAATGCGCTTTATGGTGTGTTCACGCTTGCGGAAACAGGTGGGTATTTTACAGGTAATGGCTATGAAGGTGCGTGGATAAAGGAAGAATTCTGGCGTTCGTCGGTGAATACCATGTTGATGACATTATCGGTTGTGGCGATTTCACTGACACTTGGTACGCTTGGCGGCTATGCCTTGTCACGTTCGGGATACCGCTATGCTTTCTGGGTGCTGATTATTGCGCTGGTATTTCGTGCCATGCCGCATATCACGCTTGTATCTGGCTATCTGTTGCCGTTTTTCCAGCTCAATCTTTATGGGCATCTGGGCACAACGATTGTGGTCATGGTGGCTATCAATCAGCCTTTCACGTTGTGGATGTTACATTCTTTTTTCCAGAATATTCCAAAGGACCTTGATGAAAGTGCGATGGTGGATGGCTGTACCCGCTTTCAGGCCTTTCGCTATGTCATCATTCCCGTGATGTGGCCTGGTGTTATAACAACGGGACTGTTCAGCTTTCTGCTGGCTTATAATGATTTTGCTCTGACGGGCCTTTTGCTGTCGCAGGAAAATCAGACAATGGTTCCCAAAATCGCCAGCTTCCTTGGGTCTGCGCAAGAAGAAGGCAATGTCATGTATGCGGTATCTGCCGTGGTTTCAGCCACAGCCCCATTATTCATTCTGGTGATGTTTTTCCAGCGCCAGATTGTAAGCGGGCTGACAGCTGGTGCTGTTAAGGGATAGGGAGACGAGGATGGCAAGTATCACATTGAAGAATCTGACCAAACGGTGGGGTGACTTTGTCGCTGTTGATATGTTTGATCTGGATATTCAGGATGAAGAATTTCTGGTTCTTTTGGGACCATCTGGCTGTGGCAAGACAACCACCATGCGGATGATTGCAGGGCTTGAGGAAATTACCGAAGGTGACATCTATATTGATGGCAAAGTGGTTAATCATCTGGAGCCAAAGGATCGTGATATTGCCATGGTGTTTCAGTCATATGGTCTGTATCCGCATATGAATGTTTATGAAAATATCCGCTTTCCCCTGCATGTGCGTAAGGTTGATCGTGCTGAGCATGATGAACGGGTCATGCGCGCCGCACAGATGGTTGAATTGACCGATTTTCTGCATCGTAAACCGTCAGAATTATCAGGTGGCCAGCGTCAGCGTGTGGCTCTGGCACGCGCGATTGTTCGCGAGCCAAACGTGTTTTTGATGGATGAGCCTTTGTCTAATCTTGATGCGAAATTGCGCGTATCAACACGGGCGCAGATTAAGCATCTGCATCATCAGTTGAAGGTGACAACGGTTTATGTAACGCATGACCAGATTGAGGCTATGACGCTGGCAGACCGTGTCGTTGTGATGAACCAAGGGATTGTCCAGCAAATCGGCACGCCAACCGAAATTTATGACAATCCAGCAAATGATTTTGTTGCAAGTTTTATTGGTAATCCAGCGATGAACTTGCTGAATGGGGTGTTAAAAGGCGGCGTCTTTAGTGGTGAGAATATCACTGTTAAAGGCCTTAAAGGCGCGGATGGTCCCGCCCGTCTTGGCTTTCGTGCGGAAGATGCCAGCCTTGCCAAGACAGGCGCTATAAAGGCACCAATCTATACGGCTGAATTGCTGGGCGATGCCACGATGCTGACAGTTAAGGCAGGCGGGGCGATGGTGTCTGTCAAAGTGCATAAGGATGTCCGAAGCGCGATTGGTGAAATAGTGACCATTTCGGTGCCAGCTTCGATTTGTCATCTTTTTGATGTTACCACCGGCAATCGCATTAAAGGGTAGAGAAGAACAGCTTATGTCAATCAATGCCAGACCAGAACAAGCCACGCTTAGCCGTGATACCGATATGTCGAAGACCGACGAAACAAGGCGCGTTATCGAGGGGATGGTTGATGGTCTGAACGATCATCGTATCGACGATATTGGTGCCTTTTTTGCCGAAAGTTTCCGGTGGATGGGAAATCAGGGCTGCGGCACGAAAATAGGCCTGCAAGCCTTTCAGGATAACTGGCAACGCCCATTTCAGGCCGCTTTTTCCGATAAGGTATGTATTGATGAGGCGCGTTTGTTCATGGGTGAATGGGCGGCCGCCTTCGGGCGACAGGAAGCCATGCATTCAGGCGAATTCATGGGCATTGCGGCTAGCGGTAAACGGATTGAAATTCGCTATATGGATTTTTGGAAAGTGGCGGATGGTAAAATTGCCGATAATTGGGTGATGGTCGATTTTCCGCATGTGTTGGCACAGCTTGGTGTTGATGTTTTTAATGGGAAGGGCTGGGAAATTTATGACCGCGGCGAGGCGATGCCGCCACGGCCAGATCATGATTCCGGTGCGCGTGAGGAGTAAAAAATGGCAATTACCTATTTAAAGTCCGGCAAGCCGCAAACCGAACGGTCGGAAGATGATGCCGAGGTGCGTGATGTTGTCGAGCGGAGTCTGGCAGATATTGAAGCACGAGGTGATGCGGCGGTGCGTGATCTGGCTGAAAAATTTGATAAATATACGCCGCCAAGCTTTCGCCTAAGCCCCGAAGACATAAAATCTTTGATAGATGAAGTGTCTCCCCGTGATATGGACGATATTAAATTTGCACAGGCGCAAGTGCGTGGCTTTGCCGAAATACAGCGCGCATCCATGCAGGATGTGGAAGTCGAAACTATGCCAGGCGTTATTCTGGGACATAAAAACATCCCTGTGCAATCAGTTGGATGTTATGTGCCAGCAGGCAAATTTCCGATGGTGGCATCGGCGCATATGTCAGTTCTGACAGCGTCGGTTGCCGGTGTGCCACGTATTGTTGCCATGACGCCTCCTTTTGAAGGCAAGCCCAATCCGGCGGTGGTGGCAGCCATGCATATGGGTGGTGCGCATGAGATTTATGTGCTGGGCGGCATTCAGGCGGTTGGCGCCATGGCCATTGGAACGGAAACGATCGATCCTGTGCATATGCTGGTAGGCCCAGGAAATGCCTTTGTTGCCGAAGCAAAGCGCCAGCTATTTGGCCGTGTGGGCATTGATTTATTTGCGGGCCCAACCGAGACCATGGTTATTGCCGATGAAACCGTTGATGCCGAACTTTGTGCCACCGATCTTTTGGGGCAAGCCGAGCATGGCTATAATTCGCCAGCTGTTTTGTTGACCAACTCGGAAAAGCTGGCGCGGGAAACGCTGGCTGAGATTGATCGCATTCTGGAGATTTTGCCAACAGCAGATACGGCGGCGGTCAGTTGGCGCGATTATGGCGAGGTGATTGTCTGTGATAGCTATGATGAAATGCTAGAGGTGGCTGATGATATTGCTTCGGAACATGTGCAGGTGATGACTGACCGCGATGATTGGTTCCTTGAGAAGATGACTTGTTATGGTGCGCTGTTCCTTGGGCCACGCACAAATGTTGCCAATGGTGATAAGGTTATTGGCACCAATCATACGTTGCCTACGAAAAAGGCTGGGCGCTATACAGGTGGGTTATGGGTTGGAAAATATCTGAAAACACATTCCTATCAGAAAATCACGACTGATGAAGCCGCAGTTGATGTGGGCGCTTATTGTTCGCGTTTATGTATGCTTGAAGGGTTTGTCGGCCATGCAGAACAGGCAAATATCAGAATTCGGCGCTATGGCGGACAGAATGTACCCTATGGAGAGGCGGCTGAATGATGGATTTGCCAAGAACACCTTCCTTTAGGCTTGACGGACGACGTGCGCTTGTTACGGGCGGGTCGTCAGGCATAGGGCTGGGCTGTGCCGTGGCACTGGCAGAAGCAGGCGCGTATGTAACGGTGATGGCGCGCAAGCAGGCCGCGCTGGAAGATGTAAGCGAAGCCTTTAACAAGCAAGGCTGGCCGATAAAGACAATAAGTAACGATATTGCTGATTGTGACGCCACAAAAGATATTCTGGATGCGCATGATCCGTTTGAAATATTGGTCAATAGCGCCGGTTTGGCGCGGCATGCCCCCGCGATAGATACATCGACAGACGATTTTGATGCAGTGATGAATGTTAATCTTCGAGGTGCATTTTTCCTGGCACGCGAAGTCGCCAAAGGCATGATCGAAGAAAGTCTGACAGGATCGATCATCACGATTTCTAGCCAAATGGCCTTTGTTGGCGGGGTTGATCGAAGTGTCTATTGCGCGTCCAAATTTGCCGTTGAAGGATTTACCAAATCAATGGCGATTGAGCTGGCGCATTATAAAATTCGTGTCAATACAATCAGCCCAACATTCATCCGCACGCCGTTGACCGAGCAAACCTTTAGCCGCCCAAGTCGGGTGAAATGGATCGAAGAAAAGATCAAATTAGGTCGGGTTGGTGAAATCGAAGATATAATGGGAGCTGTGCAATTTCTGGCAAGTGACGCTGCGGGATTGGTAACAGGCACATCACTGCTTGTTGACGGGGGGTGGACAGCAGACTGATGGCACGTGATAACGCCACATCTTTGGACGTTGCCCGCCATGCTGGCGTTAGCCAGTCGGCGGTTAGCCGTGTGTTTACCCCAGGTGCGTCAGTGTCGATGAAAATGGCCGATAAGGTCAAGCGGTCGGCAGATGCACTTGGCTATCGGCCTAATGTTCTGGCGCGGTCATTGATTACCGGACAATCACGCATTATTGGGGTTGTTGTTGCCTATCTTGATAACCAGTTCTATCCCGAAGCGCTGGAACGGCTGTCTATGTGCTTGCAGGAACAAGGTTATCATGTGCTTGTTTTTATGGCGTCCAAAACAGCTGGCAATATAGATCAGGTGCTGGAAGAGATTCTGGATTATCAAGTCGATGGCGTCATCATGGCGTCGGTTGCCATGTCTTCAAGTCTGGCCAAACGCTGTGACGAGGCCGGCATTCCCGTGGTGCTGTTTAACCGTCGGCAAAGCGATCTGGGCTTTAGTTCTGTTACATCAAACAATATGTCTGGCGGGCAGAAACTGGCTCAGTTTCTGATTGCAGGTGGACATCAGCGTATAGGCTATATCGCTGGGTGGGATGGTGCATCGACCCAGCATGAACGTGAAGCCGGATTTATCAAGGGCTTGGCAGACGCAGGACAAAGCCTGTTTGCACGCGGATGCGGTAATTTTGTTCTGGAAGAAGCCCGTATTGCCGCCCGTGACATGTTCAGTCAGCGTGTGATCCCTGATGCCGTATTCGTTGCCAACGATCATATGGCATTTGCGGTTATGGATGTTCTGCGCTTTGAAATGGGGTTTTTAGTGCCTGATGATGTGTCGGTCGTTGGTTATGACGATGTGCAGCTTGCCAGCTGGACAAGTTATAATCTGACAACGGTGCGGCAACCGGTAAATAAAATGGTCAGCGAGACGATTGCCATATTGATGGCGCGGATCGAGCATGGAAACAGCAAGTTGCGTAATGTTGAACTGGATGGTGCCTTGATCGTTCGCGGTTCGGCCAAGATACAAAAAGGATGGGAAGATGAAGGGGTTTGATAGTCGCTGGAAGGACTTTCCCGATTATATTATCGGGATAACGCAGGAAATATGGGAACAACGCGGCATCGCCACGCTTGAGCATTATTATACGCCTGATATACCTGTAAGATCGCCCGGGTCAGTTGTCATTGGTAATAAAGATGTCATTGCCGCAACAATGGCGACATTGGCTGAATTCCCCGATCGCCGATTGCTTGGTGAGGATGTGATCTGGTCGGGATCGCCAGAAGAGGGGATGCTGTCATCGCACCGGATTTTGTCAACGGCAACGCATAGTGCCGATGGTGTCTATGGCAAGGCTACCGGCACTAAGCTAAGCTATCGTGTCATTGCTGATTGCCATGCGATCAATAACCAGATCAACGATGAATGGTTGATTCGCGATCAGGGCGGGGTGGTGCGCCAGCTTGGCTGGAA
>Ga0233444_10005456_pt1 | contig 11729 bp, 11 predicted proteins | sample SI_124_October20_6_FD_182792 | JGI IMG/M metagenome (GOLD analysis project Ga0233444, IMG submission 182792) | Seawater microbial communities from Saanich Inlet, British Columbia, Canada - SI_124_October2016_10_MG | ecosystem: Environmental > Aquatic > Marine > Inlet | place: Canada: British...
CATTAAAAAAAAATAAACTTAAAAAAATTAAAGTTGTTTTTTCAATGTATTTAGGCGGCTCACCTTTTTTTGTTAAAGATATTTTCCGTCTAAAAAAAAAATATAAATTTTTAATTATTGAGGATGCTTGTCATGCTTTAGGTTCCAAATATAAAAATAAAGAAAAATTTATTAAAGTAGGATCTTGTATTCATAGTGACATATGTATTTTTTCTTTACACCCAACAAAATCAATTACATCAGGAGAAGGGGGGTTAGTTTTAACTAATAAAAAATCTATATTTGATAAATTATTTTTAGCTCGTAACCATGGAATGAAAAAAAAATATAAAAAAAATGGATTAAGTTTTGAGTATGATATAACTTTTAAATCACTAAATTTTAGATTAAGTGATATAAATGCTGCTCTTGCTTATTCTCAATTTTTCAAAATAGATAAGTTTGTAAATCAGAGAAACTATTTAGTTAAAGAATATTTTTCAAATTTTAATCCCTCAAAATATTACGATCTCCCAAAAAAAAAATCTGATATTAAATCTGCATGGCATTTATTTCCTATAAAAATAAATTCTTCAAAAAAAATGAAAGAAAAATTAATTCTATTTTTATATAAAAATAAAATTTTGACACAAATTCATTACAAACCTATTTATAAATTTACAGCTTTTAAATATCTTAAAAAAATAAACAAAGTAAATTTTGTAGGCGCGGAGGAGTATTATAAGAAAACTTTAAGCGTGCCACTACACCTCCATCTAAATGCAAAAAAAATAGCGTTTATTTGTAATAAATTAGATATTTTTTTTAAAAAAAATAAATTTTGACTTAAAGTAAAAATAATGTATGTTCAATAATTGAACAATGAATAAAGATTTTTTTGAAATATTAAGAAAGTTAGAAAAAAACCCTATTTTAACTCAAAGAGAAATTGCTAAAGAGCTTAATTTTAGCTTGGGAAAAATCAATTATTGTCTTCAAGAATTAAAAAAAAGGGGGCTAATAAAGATATCTAACTTTTCAAAATCTAAAAATAAAATTAAGTACATTTATGTTTTGACTCCCAAGGGGATAGCAGAAAAAAGTAAAATCACCTTGCGTTTTTTGAAAGAAAAAATGAAAGAGTACGAAGACTTAAAAAAAGAGATTAAAAAATAAATTTTAATCAATGAATTTTTTCGTAAAAACTAAAAGATTAATTAACTTTAAAGAAAAAATATTAATTTTAATTCTTACATTACTAATTATTATTTCTATGCTGTTAGAAGTAATAAGTATTGGAGCCATTATTCCACTTATATCTTCTTTATTAGAGCATAATAAATTTAGTGAAAATTTCTATTTTTTAAATAACTTTAGATTTTTTGAACTATTAAAAAATCTAAATATATTTTTTATTTTAACTGGATTTGCAATCATAATCGTTTTTAAAAATATTTTCGTTTACTTAACTAATGTTTTTAATTCCTTCGTTTTAAACAATATAACCAGGCGATTATCGAAAAATTTATTTAAAAAATTTTCAAATTTAACTTACGAGGAATTTACTGAAAGAAAAGTTGCAGGCATGATTAATATTAACACTAATGTGGTTAACACTTTTAAAGAATCTTTGGCTAATACAATTATCCTTTTTACTGAAATAACTGTTTTTTTGGGAATAATAATTTTTCTTCTATCACTTGAGCCTTTAAGTGTTTTAATTATTAATTCAGTAGCTTTAACAATTTGTTACTTATTTTATAAATTAAACAAAAATATTTTAACTAGATGGGGGAATTTTATAAATAAAAATAAAGAAGGCAAGTTACAAATTATTTATCAAAGTTTTAATTTAATTAAAAATATTAAAATTTCAAAAAAATTATCCTATTTTTTTAATAATTTTGAATTTTTTAATAGAAAGGAGTATAAATATATTTTTCTATCATCATGTATAAGTATGCTTCCAAGATTTTTGTTTGAAATAGCCGGAGTTTTACTAATAACTTTTTCTATATTTATGATGACAAAGATGAGCATTAATAAAGATGAAATAATAATAATAGTATCAATTTTAGGCTTAGCATCATTAAGAATCCTTCCTGCTGTAGCTAGAATTACTAACTCAATTTCTTTAATAGGATTTCATAAATATAGTATCGATATAATTCACAGTGAATTAGACAATAAAAAAATAAATAAAGAATCTGCTTTTAATGAAACAAAGATATTGAATTTTGAAAAACTTGAATTAAATCAAGTAAGCTTTTCGAGAGAAAAAAACCCAATTTTAAAAGAAATTAATTTTAAACTTATTAAAGGCGACAGTATTGGCATTAGGGGAATTTCTGGTTCAGGCAAGACTACTTTTGTAGATATTATTTGCGGTTTATTAAAACCATCTAGAGGAAAAATAATTTTAAATGATCATATTGATGTTTCAAAATATCAAAATACAATTCCTATTAAAATAGGATACATACCCCAAGATGTGTTCCTTTCTAATAATAGTCTAGAGGAAAATATTGCTTTTGGTATCTGTAGAGACAAAATTGACAATGATAAAATCATTAAGTTAATGGAATTGTGTGAATTAAGTAAATTTATTGATGGTAACAAGGTGCGCTCAGGCGTAAATCTTGGAGATGGTGGAAGTAATCTCTCAGGCGGCGAAAAACAAAGAATAGGTATTGCCAGAGCACTTTATGATGATCCAGAATTATTAATTTTTGATGAATTTACAAGCTCATTAGATAGCTACACAGAACAAGAAATATTAAAAAATTTACAAAAAATTATTGAAAATAAAACTACTATTTTTATATCACATAACAATTCAACGTTGCTTAATTGTAAAAAAATCTATGAATTTCAAAATCATCAAATTACGAAATTTCAAAATTAAAAAAAATGCTTAAGAAAAAAATTATACTAGGAACTGCTCAATTTGATAAAAGTTATGGAAATTTTTTTACCAAAAAAAAAAATTTGCTTCAACATCCTGTGCAAATTAAAAAACTATTAAGATATGCAATGGAAAAAAAAATTAATTCTTTTGACACCGCAATAATCTATAAAAATAAAACTAATTTTTTTAAAGTATTACAGGATAATTCTTATATTGTAACAAAATTACCCAAAATTCCAATATCAAATAAAAATATCGAAGGATGGATTATCGATAAAGTAATTAGCGAACTGAAATTTTTGAACAAAAATTCTTTTGGGGCAATATTACTTCATAATAGCGAATTTTTGAAAAGCTCATCGAGATTAAAAATTATATCAGCGATGAATTTCTTAAAAAAAAAAAATTATTGTAAAAAAGTGGGAATTTCAATTTATGAAAAAGATGAAATTAAAAACCATTTAAAATATTGGAAACCAGATATCATTGAACTTCCATATAGTGTATTTGATCAAAGATTGGGTGAAAAATTTTTAAAAAAGTTAAAAAAAGATAAAATTAGTCTATATGCAAGATCAATTTTTCTTCAAGGTCTTCTAATAAACAATAAAGTACCGAAATATTTTAAACCTTGGAAAAAAGAAATAGAAGGTTGGAGCGAATGGTGCGAAAATAACAGTATATCAAAAATAAACGCATCGTTAAATTTCGTATTAAATAAGACCTATATTGATAAATTGGTAATTGGATTTGAAAATAAAGAGCAGCTCAAAGAAATATTAAATAAATATAAAAAAAAAAATAAATTAAAATTTCCAAACTTTAAGATAAAATCAAAGAAAATATTAAATCCATATTTATGGAAAATTTAAAATGAGAAAAGTAGCAATTATTCAAGCAAGATTAAATTCTTCAAGACTTCCAAATAAAGTTTTATTAAAAATTGGTAAACTATCTATTATAGAAATTATTAATAAAAAACTCAAAAAATCTAAGAGACTGGACGATTTTGTATTTTGCATTCCTGACGATAAAGAAAATTTTTTATTAAGAAATTATTTAAAAAAAAGAAAAATTAATTATTTTACAGGAAGCAACAAAAATGTATTAGAAAGGTATTTTAAAACTGCAGTAAAATATAAAGCAGACACAATTATAAGAATAACATCTGACTGCCCGCTCTTAGATGTCGATCTCATTGATGAAATGATTGTAAATTTTGAAAGAGATGAATTGGATTTTTATGACAATAATTCACCCAGCACATTTCCTGATGGTCTAGATATAGAAATTTTTAGCTTTAAAATGTTACGCGAAGCAAAACGAAAAGCAAAAAGTGATTTTGATTTAGAGTACGTTACTACATTTATGAAGAGGCTTAAGACGATTAAAAGAAAAAATTTTACTTATAAAAACGATCTTTCAAAGTTCAGATTTACTGTCGATGAGTCCAGTGATTTCAATAATTTTGATTCTGCGTATAAAAAAATAGGCACCAGCGTTTATGATTGGAAAAAATTAATTCTGTTTTTAAAAAAAGACAAAAAACTTTGCTCTTCATTTATAAGCGATAAGAGAAATGAAGGAGCATTTCAAAATAAAGGCCAGAAAATCTGGTTACATGCAAAAAATTTGATTGGGGGTGGAAATTCCATGATTTCAAAAAATCCAGAAATTTATCCCTCAAAAGATTGGCCAGTATACTTTTCAAAGGCAAGTGGATGTCACATTTGGGATTTAGAAGGAAAAAAATATTTAGATTTTACTACTATGGGAATAGGAACGAACATTCTTGGTTATAAAAATAAATTAGTAGATAATAGTGTTTTGAGAGCAATTAACAAAGGAAACGTCTCTACGCTAAACTGTATAGAGGAGGTAGAGCTAGCTGAAGAATTATTAAAAATTGATAGCTGGGCAAGTAAGGTGTGTTTTGCAAGGACAGGAGGCGAAGCTAATGCGATAGCAATTAGATTAGCAAGACTTCAAGCAGGAAAAAGAACAAAAGTATTAGCTTGTGGTTATCATGGATGGCATGATTGGTATCTTGCTTCGAAAAATAAAGAAACTAAAAAGATTCAAAAAGACCAACTGCCTTTATATTCCAATAAAGGCATACCAAATGAGTTAAAAGGTTCGATAGAATTTTTTGAATATAACAATATTAAAGATTTTTCAGATAAACTTAAAAAAGATAAGAAAATTGGAATTATCAAAATGGAAACAATGAGAAACGAATTTCCAAAGAATAATTTTTTGCAAAAAATACAAAAAATTGCAAAAAATAAAAATTTAATTTTTATTTTAGATGAATGCACCACTGGATTTAGAGAGAGATATGGAGGTTTATATGCCAAATATAATCTGAAACCCGATATGGTAATTTACGGTAAAGCCCTTGGAAATGGATATGCAATTACAGCTGTTCTTGGAAAAAAAAGAATTATGGAAAACTATTATAAATCTTTTATCAGCTCAACTTTTTGGAGTGAAAGAATAGGGTTTTGCTCTGCTTTAGCCACTCTTAAAGCAATGAAAAAAATTAAATCATGGAAAAGAATTACGCAAAACGGAATTTTTGTTAGAAAAAAATGGAAATTATTAGCTCAAAAATATAAATTAAAGATTAATATAATTGGCATTCCAGCTTTAAGCAGTTTTGTATTTTTAAATGAGAATAGAAACATATATAACGCTATTATTACTCAAGAAATGTTAAAAAAAAATATTTTGGCTACTAATACAATTTATTTTAGCGTAAGACATACAAAAAAACTTATTAAAAAATATTTAATTAATCTAGAAAAAGTATTTAAGTTAATAAGTAGTGAAAATTTAGAAGATTTAAAGAAAAGAGTAGGTTTAATAAAATTTAAAAAATTTAGATGATTAAATTAATTAGAAATTAAAAATTAAAAATGGTTGAAAATAAAACAATTTTAATTACTGGTGGAACAGGTAGTTTTGGAAAAAAGTTTGTTGAGACTTTATTAAAAAAACATAACAATTTTAAAAAACTAATTGTTTTTAGCAGAGATGAACTTAAACAATATGAGCTTGCTCAAAAATTGCAAAAAAATGATCTAGATAAAGTAAGATTTTTTTTAGGAGATGTTCGAGATAAAGAAAGACTTTATAGAGCTTTAAAAGAAGTCGATATAGTTGTTCATGCAGCTGCTTTGAAACAAGTTCCAGCAGCGGAATATAATCCATTTGAATTTATAAAAACAAACGTTTTAGGAGCTCAAAATTTAATTGATGCTTCAATAGATAATAATGTTGAAAAAATTATAGCTTTATCAACTGATAAAGCAGCTGCTCCAATCAATTTATATGGGGCAAGTAAACTTTGTAGTGATAAATTGTTCATTGCTGCAAAAAATTATAGTGGAGTTAATAAAATTACTTTTTCCACCGTAAGATATGGCAATGTAATGGAGTCAAGGGGATCTGTAATTCCATTATTTAAACAGCAAATGAAAAAAGGGTATTTGAGCATAACAGATAAAGAAATGACTAGATTCGCAATATCTTTACAGGAAGGTGTTGACATGGTTCTTTGGGCTATAAAAAACTCTATAGGCGGTGAAATATTTGTACCTAAAATTCCATCATTTAAAATAACTGATCTTGCAAAAGCAATATCACCAAGTTCAAAAATTAAAATAATTGGTATTCGAAAAGGTGAAAAAATTGACGAGGAATTAATTACAAAAAGCGATTCTTTCTCGACTTATGATTTGGGAGAATATTACGCAATATTAAGTAATATTTCAGAAAAAGAATTAAATAAATTTAAAAAAAAATTTCCAAAAATTAAAAAGTTAAAAAATAATTTTTCGTATAATTCAAAAGATAACAGCGATTTTTTAGAGGGTAAAAAATTAAAAGAATATCTAGAGAAAAATTCGATTATTTAAAAAAACTTAATGAAATACTGTGATATACGTGACATGCACTGGAGAAGACAAAAAAAAGTATTAAAAGAAGATTTTAATATTAACTTAGATACTTCTCCTTACACATATTTTAAAACAATAATTTATATTGAACTTTCAGCAATCTTAGTTTTTTTTTTACAAAAAACTTTTTTGACTCCTAACTTTATAACTTTAATCTATGCGTTACTAGGTGTGTGTGGCGGCATCCTAATTGGATCCGCACAAAGTGAGCTAGTGATTGGGGGTGTTTTAATTTTTTTCTTCAAAAGTGTTATAGACTGGTCTGACGGTTTATTGGCTAGAATTAGAAAGAAAACTTCCGAACTAGGTTCGTTACTAGATGGGTGGGCAGGTTTTGTGGGTTATTATAGTTTTATTATTGGCCTCGGCCTATATCTTTATAATACCACCAATGAAAATCATTTCTTATATTTAATTTTAACTTTACTTTCTCTTAGAGTTTTAGATTTAAAAATATTTTTTTATATAAACTGTATTTTAAAAGTAATGGAAAAAAATTTTTCAATTTTAAAGAAAAAAATTATAAATAAAAAGAAAAAGACCATATCTAAAAATATTTTTTTATCCCTAATTAAAGATTCCTTAAATGACAGGTCAAGGACAATTGATTTAATAAGCTTTTTAATTTTATTAGATATTTTTTATAAAGAGATTTTTATTTTAAATTATATTTTTTATGCTTTTATAGTAAAATCAATAATAATTTATTTTGGAAACTTTTATATAATTTTTTTTAAAAATTACCTTTCAAAACTAAATTTAAAATAAAATGATAAAAAATTATTGGGATAATTTTTATAAAAATAAAAAACCCCCTTTAAATGAAAGTTCCTTTGCAAGATTTGTTTTAAAAAAAACAAAAAATTATAATTTGAAAATGTTTGATATAGGCTGCGGTAATGGAAGGGATACCATTTATTTTAATGAAAAAAATATTGATTGTGATGGAATAGATAAATCAAAAAAAGCAATTGGCAAGAATAAAAAAAAATATCCAAAATTTAGTAGAAAATTTGTAAACAAAGATTTTTGCACAATCTTTAGAAAAAAATATAAAAGTTCATTTATTGTTTATTCAAGATTTACATGGCATTCAATTAATTATCCTCAGGAAAAAAGATTAATTGCTTCTTTAAAAAAAAATAAACAATTTAAATATATATTTATTGAAGCCAGAACTATAAAAGATAATATTTATGGCAAGGGTAAAAAGGTAGGAAAACATGAATTCACTTCAACACATTATAGACGTTTTATTGATCCAAAAATATTATTAAAAGAATTATCAAATTTTATGAAAATTATTTACTTTAAAGAAGGAAAAAATTTAGCAAAGTATAAAAAGGAAAACCCTTGGGTATTGAGAGTAATAGCAAAAGTCAAATAGATAAAAATTTTAAGGAAATAATTAAATTATTGAACAATAGTAATATTAATTATTGGCTTTGTCATGGAACATTATTAGGAATAATCAGAGATAATGAGTTAATTCCATGGGATCACGACATCGATATAGCAGTATGGAAGCAAACTGGCTTAAAAGAAAAGTTTAAAAAAATGATGAAAGAAAATGACTATCAATTAAAAAGCAAATATTTAATCGATGATGATCTATTAACCTTTATTAAAAAGGGAGGTAGGGAAGTTGATATAAATTTTTATGAAAAGGAAAATTCAGCTGATGATCCGATTGCATTTGTAAGATGGTTTGTTCCGAAAAGTTTTTTTATGACATTAGTTGAAGTTATTTCAGAGTCAAAAAACTATTCAGGTAAAGGAAAATGGTTGATTAACAAACTAAATTTCTGTGCAAAATTATTCAAGATTTTGAGAAAAAAATTGATAGAAAAAAACAAATTTTATAAACAAATTGGTTATACACAACCCTACAAATTATTAACTGAATTTAAAGAGGTAAAGTTCAAAGATTTATCAGTAAGAGTGCCTAGTCTTCCAGAAGAATATTTGCAATATGTATATGGAGAAAATTGGAAAAAACCGTTAAAAAATTATAATTGGATAAAAGATAGCCCCTCTACAAAAAAAATTAAATGATAAAAAAAGTATTAATTATAGGAGGAACTGGTTTTTTAGGATTTCATACGGCTAAATTATTTGTAAAAAAAAAATTCAGAGTAATTAGTCTTTCAAGATCAAAACCAAAAAAGTTAAGACTTATTAAAAATATTAAATATGTTTTTTGTGATATTTCTAATAAAAAAAAATTGTTTAATATTTTAAAAAAAATAAAAAAAATTAATTTTGTAATAAATTTTGGTGGTGAGGTAGAGCATAAAAGAGTTAGCAAGGTTCTTTCGAGCCACTATAATGGTTTAGTTAATCTAGCAAATTTTTTTAAAGATAAAAGCCTCACTAAATTTGTCCAAATCGGAAGCAGTTTAGAGTACGGTAAAAGTAGCTCTCCTCAAAATGAAAAGAGCAAGTTAAATCCAAAATCTAATTACTCAAAAGCAAAAATGAAATCATCAAAATACTTATTAAATTTATATAAAAAAAATGATTTTCCAGTAATTATTCTTAGACCATATCAAATTTATGGTCCTTACCAAGATTTAAACAGATTTATTCCCATAACAATTATAGGATGTTTAGAAAATAAAAAATTTAAATGTTCAGATGGAAGGCAATTCCGAGACTTTATTTTCATAGAAGATTTTGTAAATTATTTATATTTGTTGTTGGTTAAACAAAATATTAAAGGAGAAATTTTTAATATTGGTTTTGGGAAGCCAATTAAGATAAAAAATATAATTAACTTGATTAGAAAACAAATTAAATTGGGAGCTCCTCAATTTGGTAAAATAAAATTAAGAAAAGAGGAAAACTTAATTACCTATCCCAATGTATCTAAATTACAAAGATATACAAAAACTAAACCTAAAGTAAATTTTGTGAAAGGTTTAAAAAAAACAATAAAATTTTACAAAGAAAATAAAATATGAAAATAATTATTTTAGCAGGAGGATATGGAACTAGGCTCTCAGAATATACACACGCTATACCTAAACCGATGGTAAAAATTGGAAAAAAACCAATTATTGAGCATATAATGAGAAATTATATTAAATACGGCTATCATGAATTTATTTTAGCAACAGGTTATAAAAGCAATGTTTTTAAAAATTATTTTAAAAATTTTAAAAGGACAAAGATACCTTTTACACATACTATTGATAAAAAAAAATGTTTAATTAACCTAGTTGACACGGGCTTAAAAACTTTAACTGGAGGAAGGCTTAAAAGAATTAAGAATTTAATAGGAAACGGTGATAATTTTATGTTTACGTATGGAGATGGAGTTTCTAATGTAAATATTAAAAAATTAGTTAATTTCCACAAAAAAAATAATAAGATCATTACAGTTACAGCTGTTCGTCCGCCAGCAAGATTTGGAGAAATAGTTTTGAAAAGAAATAGAGTTTATTCATTCAAGGAGAAGCCTCAAGTAACAAACGGATGGATAAATGGAGGTTTTTTTGTAGCTAAAAAAGAATTTTTTAATTTTATTTCCGGAGATAAAGATATTCTAGAAAAAAAACCATTGGAATTAGCTTGTAAAAAAAAACAACTTGTAGCCTACAAACACAAAGGATTCTGGAAATGCATGGATGTAAAAAGAGATAGAGATGAATTACAAAAAATATATAAAAAAACTAAATTTTCTTAAAAAATAATTTTACATGAAAAAAAATTTTAAGAATAAAAAAGTTCTAATCACTGGTCATACAGGTTTTAAAGGCTCGTGGCTTACTTTATGGATGAAGCTTATGGGTGCTAAAATTCTTGGCATATCTTATGGAGAAGTATCAAAACCCTCAAATTTTAATACATTCAAATTAAAAGATAAAATTTTATCTAAGAAAATTAATATAAAGAACTTTAATGCATTAAATAAAGAAATTACAAATTTTAAACCAAATTATATTTTTCATTTAGCAGCTGAAGCAATAGTAAAAAAAGCTTATGCAGATCCAAAAAATGCTTGGACAACCAATACTTTAGGTACACTAAATATTTTAGAAACCCTAAGAAATTATCATAAAGATGTTACCGTAGTAATTATTACCAGTGACAAAGTATATCAAAACATTGAGGTGAGTAGAGGATATAAAGAAAATGATATTATGGCAAATACAGATCCTTATAGCGCATCTAAAGCTTGTGCAGATATCGCAACTCAATCATACATAAATACATTTTTAAAAAAAAAGAAAAATATAAAAATAGCAATTGCTAGAGCAGGTAATGTTATCGGCGGTGGAGACTGGGCGACAGGCCGTTTAATACCAGATTGTATAAGAAGTTGGAGCAAAAATAAAAAAGTTTCTTTAAGAAGCCCTTATTCAACTAGACCATGGCAACATGTCCTAGATGTGCTGCATGGATATATATTATTAGCAATACACCTAAATAAAAACAAAAATTTAGATGGTGAGATTTTTAATTTTGGTCCCACTATGAACAAAAAAAACAATGTATTAAAAGTTATAAGACAAACCAAAATTTTTTGGAAAGAAATAAACTGGAAAGTTGATAAAGAAAGTAATTTTTATGAATCAAAATTATTACATCTAAATTCATCAAAAGCAAAAAAAAAATTAAATTGGAGCTGTATATTAGATTTTAAAAAAAATATTTTTTTTACTATTAATTGGTATAGATTTTATTTAAAAAATAAAAAAGATATAGTTAAATTTTCACTTAATCAAATTGAACAATTCATAAGTCTTAAGAAAAAAAAATAATTATATTTATATGAAATTTTTTCCATTAATTAGCATTGTGATGAATTGCCATAATGGAGATAAGTACTTAAAAAAAAGCGTTGGTAGCTTAATAAAACAAACCTATAAAAACTG
>Ga0233444_10005460_pt1 | contig 11723 bp, 10 predicted proteins | sample SI_124_October20_6_FD_182792 | JGI IMG/M metagenome (GOLD analysis project Ga0233444, IMG submission 182792) | Seawater microbial communities from Saanich Inlet, British Columbia, Canada - SI_124_October2016_10_MG | ecosystem: Environmental > Aquatic > Marine > Inlet | place: Canada: British...
TCCATCTTTGTTCAATTAATTAAGTAGTTACTGAATTTTTTTCTTTTTGCAATTCTCGATATAATTTTTCGGCTTCTGCAAGGTATTTAGAATCAGGGTAATTTCTTTTAAGTTTTTCGAAGGCCTTTATAGCTGCTTTGATGCGCAGGTTCTTTTTTCGATTCGTACTATTGACTCCTAATTGATAACTCGCCTTGAATTTGTAATAAAAGGCTTGTTCTCGGTAAGAGGTCCCTAAAAACTCTGAAGTCAAGTTGTCGAAAGCTGCAATTGCAGAATTGAAATAACCAATTTGATAGTATTGCTTGGCAATCTCAAAAGATTTGGTCTCCAATTTGTGTTGCAGTTCTTGCACCATGTTGTTGCAGGCTGCCAAACGTTTGGAATCGGGATATGTATTGATGTAGTTTTGAAAAGAACTCAAAGCAATCTTAGTTTCCGATTGGTCCAAACTGTATTTTGGTGATGCTAGGAAGTGACTTTTAGCTACTAAAAATTCTGCTTCTTCCTTTTTTGAACTCTTGGGGTAGTTGGTCGCAAACCTTTCAAAATAATAGGCAGCATTGAAATAGTCCTTGGTATTGAAATACGATTGTGATATCATAAACTGAATTCGCTCCATCTGTGGTTTTCCTTTGTAGGAAGGAACTAACATCTCAAAAAGGCGCAAGGCTTTTTTAAACTCGTTTTGCTCGTAAAGGGCTGAAGCCATTTTATACTTTTCTGAAACCGTTCCTTTGTTGAGCACTTTGTTGTAAGGACTACAAGCGGAAAGCACCATTATAATCAAAAAAACTGAAAAAGGTTTCATTTTAAGCATCCTGCAAAAATAAGCATTATTTATGGATTATTAAAGTGATTTTTTTAAATGAAAATCAAAAGTAAAAACAAGGGCGCTACTGTAAGAAAACAAATGGAGATCGCACTAAATATTTGTCAACTCCAAAGGAGTGTAATTCTCTGTAAATGTTTTTATTTTGTTTTGAAGTTGAGCAGAAGCAGCAACGAGTGGCAAACGAACTTGGCTGTAGTTTCCGGCAATTTGTAAATCAGACAACAAGGCTTTTATTCCTACAGGGTTGCCTTCTTCAAAGACCAAATCAATCACATCTAACAATGGATAAAATAATTGGTAAGCTTCTTTGGCACTCCCATTGAGCCCGTAACGAATCATGTCTGAAAAAGTTCTTGGATACGCTTGTCCCAACACAGAAATCACACCAGAGGCGCCAGCCAAGGTCATCGGCAGGGCGATCATGTCATCCCCCGAAATGACCAAAAAATCTTTTGGAACGGATTTCAACAAACGCATCGCCTGTTCTAGGTCACCCGCAGCCTCCTTGATTCCGAGAATGTTTTTGGAGGACTGGGCCAATCGAACCACAGTTTCAACAGCGATGTTGGAACTAGTTCTTCCAGGAACATTGTATATAATTACAGGGACAGAACTAGCTGTTGCCACCTCCATAAAATGCTGAAATATTCCTTCTTGTGAAGGTTTATTGTAGTATGGGGAGACGGACAAGACAGCATCAAAACCAGATAAATCTGTAGATTGAAGCTCTTCAACTACCGCCGCTGTATGGTTACCTCCAACACCCAATACGAGTGGCACACGTCCGTTATTTACAGCTATTATTTTCTTTTTTACAAGTTCTTTTTCTGAGGAGCTGAGCGTCACTGGCTCTCCAGTAGTACCCAATACTACCAAGTAATCGACTCCGTTTTCAATTTGGTAATTGACCAACTGACCTAGTGCGTCATAGTCAACCATACTTTCCTTGTCAAACGGGGTAACCAAAGCGATTCCTGTTCCTAAAAATGATTGCATTATATCTTCTTTAAAATCTTTAAATACTTTTCCGCTTCTCGAGTCAAAACCTTTGTGCTTCTCATAGAATCCAAAACAGACAAGTCGTACAACCTATTGTCATTTGATGAAAAACCAATTTTAAATTTCGATTGGGAACGCAAAGTTATTACTTTCCAACAGAAATTTTCTTCCAATCCATAATTTATCAACAAGTCGTAGTCAGATTTAACGAATTCCTTTAGCTTGTTTAATTTTAAACTTCCCGACCAGCCGAAATCTTTTTCTGTGATTTCATTTTCTAAATACGTTCTTTTTTTATCGAAAGAACAAAACACCAATACCTCAATATCTAAAGAGGAGACTTGAAGTTCCTTTTCTAAATCCATTTGAATCGAAGACATCAACAATTCATTCTCTTCAATTAGAACAGCTATCTTTTTAATAGAATCATTAGTTAAATTTCGAGGCAACTCATCATAAATCTCCAATTCTTTTTGGAGTTGTTTTTGCAACAAGTATTTTTTTAATCTTTGAAAAATCATCGGATATGAATCTTACACGAAACCGTGTTTTTTTTATTGATTTTTATGAAAGGACCAGAAGGCTTGGCAAGATATCAGCCCCTCTAAAGGTGAAATTTTTTAGTTGAAACACTTTTATACCAACTCAGCAGAAAGACCCAGTTCTTGCAATTTGGAGCACTTGGATTTAAGGCGTTCATAAGCTCCTGTTTTGACAGTACATTTTCCTTTGTAGTGGACCAAAATCGTACATTGTTCTGCTTGTTCAAGGGTGTGCTCACAAACATCCATCAATGAGTCGATGACAAAATCGAAAGTATTGACCTCGTCATTGTGTAATACAATCTCATATTTCCGAGTCTCCTGCTCCAAAACATCGAAATCTTCTTGTTTTTTCTGTTTTGTACTCATGCTTTTCAAGTGTCTTGTTTGAGGTTTCACAAGAGAAACCTATGCAAATTTAAGCTTTTTTGACATATTTCAAAGACCTCCAATCGTTTCGTTCTTTGACCGCAACACGTGTCAATCCCAAATGGGTGGCTTTTGTGTCCAAAAGCGGAATGTCGGCTTCGTAAAAACCACTCAATAACAAGTCTCCTCCCTTGTTCAAACAAGCGACATACGTATCCAAATCTTCCATCAAAATATTGCGGTTGATGTTGGCAATAATCAAGTCGTAAGTATTCCCAATCAACAAACTAGCATCCCCTTGATATGCGGTAATCTGACTGCATTTATTTCTTGTTATGTTTTCTAGAGAATTTTCATAACACCATGCATCAATATCAATAGCATCAATTGGTCCAGCGCCTTTCATCTCTGAAAATATAGCGAGAATTCCGGTGCCACAACCCATGTCTAATGTTTTCTTGGCATTGACATCCATCTCTAACAAATGTTGAACCATCATGTGCGTTGTTTCATGATGCCCCGTCCCAAAACTCATTTTGGGTTCGATAACAATGCTGTATTCCAAATTTGGATTGTCGTGAAAAGGAGCCCTGATGGAAACCTTATCAGCTACTTGAATGGGTTTGAAGTTTTTTTCCCATTCGCTGTTCCAATTTACTTGAGCTATCTCTTCAAATGTATAACTGATAGAAAACTCATCCGAACGCAACACAAAAACACCTTCCAACATGTCTTCGCGCCAATCGTCCTTTTGGATGTAAGCTGTAACCCCATTTTCATTTTCCACAAAACTCTCAAAACCGGCAAATCCAAGTTCAGCAATCAACATTTCTGTTGCTGGTTCTTTGGGAGTTACTTTGAAATCATAGCCTAAGTAAATTGCATGCATCGCTCAAATTATTTGTAGCAAAGATACATGCAAATCAAAGAATCTTAAACGTTTTTAAGTTTCTTTTTTTAATGTGTTTCATAAAATAGGGGATAAAAAAAGCGATTCCTTAAAAAAAAGAATCGCTTGTGTGCAATTGATTGTGACCTGGTATTATTGAACAGCTTACTGTTTTAACAAAACCTGTCAAATAAGGGGGTATTTATTGAATGGCTTCTATGATAGCGATAAAATCGGATGCTTGTAAAGCTGCCCCTCCAATCAAACCACCGTCTACATCTTCTTTTGAAAAGATCTCTTTGGCATTTGCTGGCTTGCATGATCCTCCGTACAAAATGGACACTTCTTCTGCCAAGTCAGCATCGTATTTATCTGCGACAATTTTTCGAATGAAGGCGTGCATTTCTTGTGCCTGATCTGCAGATGCAGTTTCTCCAGTCCCAATAGCCCATACTGGCTCGTATGCCAATACTAGGTGTTTCCAAGCGGCTGCATCTAAAGAAAATAGGGCATTTGAAATTTGAGATTCCACTACTGCAAAATGATTTTCTGACTTGCGGTCTTCCAATAATTCTCCAAAACAAAAAATAACTTCCAATCCGTTGGCCAAAGCAGCAGTTACTTTTTCTGCCAACAAAGCATCTGTTTCTCCAAAGTACTCTCGACGCTCTGAATGTCCTAAAATAACGGATTTTAAACCAATAGAAGTCAACATCTCTGCAGAAATCTCACCTGTAAAAGCTCCACTTTTTGCTTGGTGCATGTTTTGAGCCGCTACTTCGACTACAGAACCTGAAGCAACTTCATGGACTGTTGTCAAATTGACAAATGTCGGTGCTACGACAACACGTGTGTTTTCTAATGATTTATCTTTCAATCCTGCGACCAACTCGTTTGCCAATACTTTAGAGGCGTTTACATCATTGTTCATTTTCCAGTTTCCTGCAACTATTTTACTTCTCATGGTTTGATTTGTTTATTTGTTTAATTTAATTGCTATTGCTTAAGGCTGTTTTTTTTAATTATTTTATTTAAGAGGGCTTCCATACGTACATCTGTCGCTTTGATGGCATTGTACAACAAAATTTTACCTTCTTTGTCCAAGATCATGTAACGAGGAATCCAATCCACAGAAACGGCACTACAAAAGTCGCTTTTCCTTCCGGAAGGAATAAAATAATGCGCTCCTTCAATACCAAATCGTGCGATGCCTTTTTTCCATGAAATTGGTGTTTTGTCCAAAGAGAAAAATACGTAGGCGATTTCTCTTCCATAGGTTTGCTGCAATTCTTTTACTTTGGGCAAGCCCGCGATACAATCTCCACACCAAGAGGCCCAAATGTCCAAGACCACAATTTTGCCTTTGTACTGGGACAGAACTTCTTCTACCGTTTTTTCTACACCATCAAAAGTCAACAAAGTGTCTTTCAAGGCTTTTTCAGGAAAATACGTCTTCTCTTGTACTGTTGAACAAGCAAAGAGAACCATCAGAATTAAGTACAAAAAGTATTTCACAACAGAATTTATTTGCGTTTCAAAATGGCTTAGTTCGTCGCTCGCACAAACTTACATTTATTTGATAATATAGAACCCGAAGTCGCTTTTTCATTTGCGCAAACGTTTTCGAATTGGCAATACACATAACTCTTAGGAGTTGCCGATTTTAGGATCCAACCAACCGTAAAGTACGTCCACACATAAATTAATCAAAACAAACAAACTCGCCACTAACAAAACAGCGCCCATCAATACCGGCTGATCGAGCGTGTTCAACGCGTCTACAATTTCTTTTCCCAAACCGTTCCAATTAAAAATATACTCCACAAAAACAGCTCCTGCTAACAGGGAAGCAAACCAACCTGACACAGCGGTCACTACTGGATTTAGTGCGTTTTTCATTGCATGTCTATATACAATTTGCCAATCGCTCAACCCTTTTGCCTTTGCAGTTCTTATGTAGTCTTGTCCCAAAACTTCTAAGAGAGAATTTCGCATCAACTGAACGATGACCGCCAAAGGACGGATGCCCAATACCACAGCAGGCAACAATAAATTTTTCCATTGAATAAAAACACCTTCTCCAAAATCATCCACGGTATACAAGCTTCCCGTCATGTTCAAATGGGTGTATTTTTTCAATACAAATCCAAACAACCATGCAAAGACAATGGCGGACAAGAAAGAGGGGACACTCATGCCCAAAGTGCTAAAAAAGGCTATAAAACGATCAAAAAAAGTATCCTTGTACAAAGCAGCAAGCACTCCAAAAAAAACACCTAACAACAAGGCTATTCCAATTGCACTAAACGCCAAGATAGCGGTATTGGGAAAGGTCTCTTGGAGAACCTCAGCCACGGGTTTTCCGTTCTTCTGAAAAGAAGCGCGTAGATACGGAACTTTCAAAACCAAATCAAAAGTTCTAAAAGAAGCAACAGCAAAAGGTTTGTATTTTCCACTCGCTAATGCCGTGTAATTCCCCTCATTTTTGCTGTGTAAAGAAAGTGCCGACAAGTCGTTTAAGTAATACATGTATTGCACCGAAACCGGCTGGTCAAATCCGTGCTTTTTTTTGATCTGCACCAATTGTGTTGCATCCTGACGTTCATCCAGCAACATTCGAGCTGGATCTCCAGGCAGCACATGAAACAAGAAAAAAACCGCAGAAACCACTCCAAACAAAGTCAATAGACCGTAAAAAAATTTCTGAAATAGCGTTGCAAACATGTAAAAGTTGAATTTTTACAAATGTATAAAAATATGCCCACCTATGAGGATGAACAGAACTCTCTAAAAGAACATATTGCTCCTCTGAGAACTTTGTGCGATTTTTAGTGTATTTAAAAAAAAGTGGTTCTCAGAAAAAGCAGTCGCAATTGCAATTGGCAGTTCGGAGTAAAAGTATCGGAATGGAAAATCCAAGAAGAACACCCAATAACAGTATACCTATGCAAAAAGCACCTACCAACTCCGAAGTTCAAAATCCAAATGCGGCACACCTCTAAATTTTATTTACCCAAAACAAACACGAAGACAGCTGCAAAATTACCTTCAAAACTCAGAGCATTTCTGTATCTTTGGTTTTTTATTTTTTATGGCAAACCAACAAGAGTATATTGACGTTTTAGGAGCGAGAGCACACAACCTGAAAAACATCGACGTTCGCATTCCTAGAGAAAAGCTGGTCGTTATTACGGGACTGAGCGGCAGTGGCAAATCTTCCTTGGCTTTTGACACCATATATGCAGAAGGACAACGCAGGTATATCGAAACCTTTTCTGCATATGCACGTCAGTTTTTAGGAGGGCTTGAACGTCCTGACGTAGATAAAATAGACGGCTTGTCTCCCGTGATTGCCATCGAACAAAAAACAACCAACAAAAACCCACGTTCCACCGTCGGAACTATCACAGAAATCTACGACTTTCTCAGATTGTTATATGCACGTGCAGCGGATGCCTATTCGTTCACAACCGACGAAAAAATGGTCCGCTACAACAACGAGCAGATTTTAGATTTGATCTTGCGCGACTACCACGAAAAAAAAACTATTCTCCTAGCTCCGGTTGTCAAATCTCGCAAAGGTCATTACCGTGAATTGTTTGTTCAAATTGCCAAACAAGGCTTCACAAAGGTACGTGTGGACGGCTCGATACAAGACATTGTTTCCGGCATGCGCTTGGACCGTTACAAAACCCACGACATCGAAATTGTCATCGACCGATTACTAGTGAACACAGCTTCCCAAAAACGATTGGAAGAAAGTATCAAAACCGCCTTGTACGCAGGAGACAATATCCTAATGGCCTTGGATTTTGAAGGAGATACACCTCGGTATTTTAGCAAAAATTTGATGTGTCCCACATCCGGAATTGCCTATCCGAATCCGGAACCCAATACCTTTTCCTTCAACTCCCCCAAGGGAGCTTGCAGTCATTGTAATGGCTTGGGTGTCAAAAATGAAGTCAGCAAACTGAAAATTATTCCCGACACAAAGGAATCAATAGCAGGAGGTGGACTTGCGCCTTTAGGTCTCCAAAAAAATAGTTGGATTTTCAAACAGCTGCAACTGATCGCCGATCGCTTCCATTTTAACCTGAACGATCCAATTCATAAAATCCCAAAAGAGGCATTGGAAATCATTTTACACGGCGGCAATGAACGTTTTGAAATCAACTCCAAAACACTGGGAGTAACCCGAAACTACGAAATTGATTTTGAAGGCGTGATCGCTTTTATCTCCAACCAATACAACAGTAGCGATTCCGCTTCAATAAAAAGGTGGGCAAAAAGCTATATGGACGAAATTACATGTCCAAAATGTGATGGAAACCGTTTGAAAAAAGAAGCGCTACACTTTAAAATAAACGAAAAAAACATTTCCGAACTGGCAAAAATGGACGCTGTAGACTTGGGCAAGTGGTTTGCCGAATTGCCCTCAAAACTATCGGAAAAACAACAATTAATTGCTTCCGAAATATTAAAAGAAATCGAAACGCGCATTCAATTTCTATTAGATGTCGGATTGGATTACCTCACCTTAAACCGCACTTCAAAATCCTTGTCAGGAGGAGAAGCACAACGCATCCGACTGGCCACGCAAATCGGATCTCAGTTGGTCGGCGTACTGTACATCTTAGACGAACCTAGCATTGGACTACACCAAAGAGACAACGAACGCTTGATACGATCTCTAGAAAAATTAAGAGATTTAGGCAATTCTGTTTTGGTCGTCGAACATGACAAAGACATGATGGAATGTGCGGACTATGTTCTCGACATTGGTCCTGGAGCGGGAAAACACGGTGGCGAAATTGTCAGTGAAGGAAGTTTTGAAGAACTAAAAAGCCACACCACCTTAACTGCAGACTACCTCACAAATCGAAAAAAAATAGAAACCCCTTCGAAAAGAAGAAATGGAAACGGTAAAGAATTGCACCTAATAGGCGCTAAAGGCAACAACCTAAAAAATGTCTCTGCAAAGTTTCCACTCGGTAAAATGATTTGTGTGACGGGGGTCTCTGGAAGTGGAAAGTCCACTTTGATTAACAGAACACTCTACCCTATTCTCAACCAACACATCTATCGTTCTGTCAAAGAACCCCTACCCTATAAATCAATTTTAGGACTCGAACACATCGACAAGATCATCGACATCGATCAAGCACCCATCGGGAGAACACCTCGTTCAAACCCAGCTACTTACACGGGTGCTTTTAGTGAAATCCGTTCTCTTTTTGCCAAAACTCCTGAATCCATGATTCGAGGCTACAAAGCGGGAAGGTTTTCGTTCAATGTAAAAGCAGGCCGATGTGAAACTTGCCAAGGAGCGGGAGTTCGCATCATCGAGATGAATTTTTTACCCGATGTTCACGTGACTTGTGACACCTGTCAAGGAAAAAGATTCAACAGAGAAACTTTGGAAATTCGGTTCAAAGGGAAATCAATTTCTGATGTCTTGAACATGACCATCAATGAGGCCGTTCTTTTTTTTCAATCGGTTCCGAAAATTTACAACAAAATCAAAACAATCCAAGAGGTCGGTTTGGGCTACATCACTTTGGGACAACAATCGACTACGCTCTCCGGCGGAGAGGCACAACGCATCAAATTGGCAGCAGAACTTTCCAAAAGAGATACAGGAAACACCTTTTACATACTGGATGAACCGACGACCGGTTTGCACTTTGAAGACATCAACGTACTGATGAAGGTCTTGAACACTTTGGCAGACAAAGGCAACACAGTGCTGATCATCGAACACAATATGGATGTCATCAAATTGGCAGATCACATCATTGATGTAGGACCAGAAGGAGGCAAAAATGGTGGGCGTATTTTGTGTGCGGGGACTCCAGAAGAAATTGCGCGTCATCGAAAAAGCCACACAGCCAAATTCTTGAAAAAGGAACTTGACATTTCTTAATACGCCAGCAAGCACCAATTTGAGAAACACACATTTATTTTGACACAACTAAAAACATTGGCGTTTCTCTAAAAAAAACATATCTTGTTGCTCTTCTAAACCCAAAAAACATTCCATGAGCCCAAACGAAGATAGAAAAATCCGAGAGCATTTTACGCCCAAAACCTGGAACGAGATCAAGACAAATGATTCTTGGGCCATCTTTAAAATCATGTCCGAATTCGTAGATGGATATGAACGACTGAGCAAGATTGGCCCATGTGTCAGTATCTTTGGTTCAGCCAGAACCAAACCGGAAGAAGAAAATTATATTTTAGCAGAAGAAATTGCTTTCAAACTTACCCAAAGTGGTTTTGGAATCATCACAGGAGGTGGGCCCGGTATTATGGAAGCTGGTAACAAAGGAGCACATCGAGGTAAAGGACTTTCAGTGGGACTAAACATTGATTTGCCTTTTGAACAACACGACAATGCATGGATCAACAGCGATATGAGTTTGGAATTTGACTATTTCTTTGTGCGCAAAGTCATGTTTGTCAAATACTCCCAGGGTTTTATTGTCATGCCTGGCGGTTTTGGCACCTTAGACGAGCTTTTTGAAGCCATCACTCTGATTCAAACCAAAAAAATTGGGAGATTTCCTATCATACTCGTCGGTACTGAATTTTGGTCGGGACTCTTGGACTGGATTCAGACCATATTGTTAAAAAAACACAGCACCATCAGTAAAGAGGATCTGAACCTCTTTCGCATAGTAGATACTGCAGATGAAGCCGTCGAACACCTCAACAGGTTTTACGCTAAACACAGTCTCAAACCCAACTTTTAACCTCCCTAAATTTGACCGTAAAAGCTTGGAAAAAACCTGCTTTTGTTAGCTCAAATATTAGCTACACTTTTGTCTTGAAAAAACCGTATATTTGCAAAAGCAAAAATCTACGTTTTCATGACTGCGACATCTCTTGAAATTTCTCCAAAAAACATTTCTTTTTTACAATTCAAAGAAGAGATTTTAAAAGACTACTACACCGCTGTTTTGAGCAGAGAATGCAGCCTTTTGGGCAGAAAAGAAGTATTGACTGGGAAAGCTAAATTTGGAATTTTTGGTGATGGCAAAGAACTGCCACAAATAGCCATGGCCAAAGCTTTTGAAAAAGGTGACTGGAGGTCTGGTTACTACCGAGACCAAACATTTATGATGGCGATTGGAGAATTTACACCACGCCAGTTTTTTGCTGGCCTTTACGCACACACGGACATCAAAGCAGAACCTTTTTCTGGCGGACGGCAAATGGGAGGACATTACGCCACTCACAGTCTGAATAAAGACGGAAGTTGGAAAAACCTAACCGAACAATACAACACCAGTTCTGATGTTTCTTGTACAGCTGCACAGATGCCGCGTTTAGTAGGACTGGCTTACGCGTCAAAGCTGTATCGAAATGTTGCTTCCCTGCAAAAAGGATTTGATAATTTCTCCATCAAAGGAAATGAAATTGGATGGGGAACTATTGGAAATGCTTCAACAAGTGAAGGACACTTTTTTGAAGCCATCAATGCATCAGGTGTCTTGCAAATCCCTATGGTCACCAGTATTTGGGATGACGAATACGGCATCTCAGTTCACGCAAAATACCAAACCACCAAAGAAAACATCTCAGAAATTTTGAAAGGGTTCCAAAGAGACCCTAAAAACAAAGGTTTGGAAATCTTAAGAGTCAACGGTTGGGATTATGTTCAACTAATGGATACCTATCGCAAAGCCGCTGAAATTGCAAGAAAAGAACATGTCCCTGTACTCATACACGTTCAAGAATTGACCCAACCTCAAGGCCACTCCTCCTCCGGATCACACGAACGGTACAAAAACTCAGAACGCTTGGATTGGGAAAAGAACTATGATTGCAACCTAAAATTTCGCAATTGGATTCTCGATTTTGAACTCGACAACGGAGACGGGTCTACTTTGAAATTTGTCGATGGAGAAGCTGCGCTTCTCGCATTGGAAAAACAAGCAAAAAAAGAAGTTCTTCAGGCAAAGAAGGATGCTTGGAGTGCTTTTTTGGAACCCCTCAAAAAAGAACAACAAGAATTGATTGAATTGATGGATGCGGCAGGTAAAAAGAGCAGCAACAAACAATTTATTTCAAAACTAAAAAACGATTT
>Ga0233444_10005461_pt1 | contig 11721 bp, 9 predicted proteins | sample SI_124_October20_6_FD_182792 | JGI IMG/M metagenome (GOLD analysis project Ga0233444, IMG submission 182792) | Seawater microbial communities from Saanich Inlet, British Columbia, Canada - SI_124_October2016_10_MG | ecosystem: Environmental > Aquatic > Marine > Inlet | place: Canada: British...
CTTCCAATCCAATATAGAAACATTTGTAGCCATACGAGCAAATATTGATAACTGGCGCTGGGCTGGAGTTCCTTTTTACTTGAGAACGGGAAAAAGATTGTCGAAGAAACATTCAGAAATTGTGATCAATTTTAAAAACATACCACACAATATATTCCCAAATTCAAAACCCATTGTAAACAACAAGCTTATTATTAGTCTTCAACCAGAGGAACGAATTGAACTTGTTCAAACCGTTAAAATACCTGGGCCAGGAGGCTATAGATACAAACCCACATCGTTAGTTCTCGACTACAGTACATCGTTCCAAGATCGTTTACCTGAAGCATACGAACGCTTATTAATAGATGTTATACGTGGAAACCAAACACTCTTTATGCGTAAGGATGAAGTAGAAGCCTCGTGGACTTGGATCGATACGATTACAAAATCTTGGAAAGAAACCAAAATGACTAATAACTTATACAATTCCGGAACCACTGGCCCTGGAGATAAAATATTAATAGATGGACACACTTGGAATATTTAAGCCTGGCATAAGCCTAAGTAAAAGAATTTTTCTTGACAAAGACAAACTAGAGCAAGAACTTGCAGAGCAAATTATAAGCACATTAGAGGTAGACTTAAAAGAACACAATGCCGCAAAACTTCTGCTTTCTGGAGGGAGTACACCCATAAAACTATATGCACTATTGTCTCAATATGATATTAACTGGGCACAAGTTAGCATTGGCTTGGTAGACGAACGCTTTGTATCGCCAAACGACTCGCATAGTAATGAGCGCATGATTAAAAATACGCTACTGCAAGGAAAGGCTTCCAAAGCGAAATTTATTGGCCTAGTTTACGACACCGATAATTTAGCTGCTAATTTGGACATTGCTTTAGCACATAACAAACCTTTTCTTGAAGGCATAAGTTGTGTTATACTAGGAATGGGGTCAGACGGACATACCGCCTCTTTATTCCCAAATGATGAAGCATCTTTACAAAGTTTAGTGGAAAAAAAGAGCGCTCAACCGCTCCTTGTAACAAACGCTCCATCAGCACCCCAAATCAGAATAAGCTACACCAAAGAACAATTGTTAAAAACAAGTAAACTTTTTTTATATTTTACTGGAGACGAAAAGATGAAGGTGTTTTCCAAAGCTAAAATGGATAATAATCCTGATATTACACCCATATCGTCATTTATTCACCAGAACGAAAAACTACTAGAGGTCTTTTGGACTTCTTAAAATACAGTATCATGAACAAACGAATTATAGAAATTACAGACCGAATTATTGAGCGAAGTAAGCATACTAGAGCAGAATATCTAAGTCAGATGAAAACTTTAGCAAACAATAAAGTATCTCGTTCTGCTTTATCTTGCGGTAATTTAGCGCATGCTATGGCTGCTTGTTCAGATGGCGAAAAAGAAGGATTAAAAGGTGAAATAAAAGCTAATATTGGCCTTATCACCTCATACAATGACATGCTTTCTGCTCACAAACCTTATGAGCACTACCCAGCCTTAATTAAAACATACGCTACAAAACACAATGCAATAGCTCAAGTAGCTGGAGCTGTTCCTGCCATGTGCGATGGCGTAACTCAAGGAGAAGCTGGAATGGACCTTTCGCTCTTCAGTAGAGATGTAATTGCGTTGTCTACAGCCATAGGCTTATCGCACAATATGTTTGATGCAGCTTTATGTCTTGGAATATGTGATAAAATTGTTCCTGGAGAATTAATAGGAGCCTTAAAATTTGGCTACCTCCCAATCGTTTTCGTTCCAGGAGGACCAATGAAAACAGGTATTTCCAATGAAGATAAAGCCCTTGTAAGACAAGAGTATGCTTCTGGAATGATTGACAGAAAAGCCTTATTAGATTCTGAATCTAAGGCCTACCACTCTGCCGGCACGTGCACATTTTATGGAACGGCTAACAGCAATCAAATGCTGATGGAAATTATGGGACTTCAACTTCCCGGATCGTCATTTGTAAATCCTGACACACCGCTAAGAGATGCTTTGACTGATTATGCTGTGAAAGTTGCAGCGGAAGGAACCAAGCTGGGAGAAAACTACAAACCGCTTTACGATATTGTTTCTGAAAAAACAATGGTAAATGCTATTATAGGGCTTTTAGCCACGGGTGGCTCTACCAACCATACATTGCATTTAATAGCCATGGCTAAATCTGCTGGTATTCAAATAAACTGGGACGATTTCTCGCAGCTTTCTGCAGAAATACCATCGCTAGTTAAAATGTACCCAAATGGGTCTGCCGATGTCAATTATTTTCAGGCTTGTGGCGGGATGTCATTCCTAATTAGAGAGCTACTTAAAAACGGATTGCTTCATGAAGATGTGAATACCATACTCGGAAAAGGACTTCAATCTTACACAAAAGAACCGTTTTTAAAAGAGGGTGAATTGATTTGGAGAGAAGGACCTACCTCTTCTGGTGATGAGAAAGTATTAACAACTTTAGAAAAAGCCTTTTCTGCTACCGGTGGTTTAAAAATGCTGAAAGGTAATTTGGGTAATTCTGTGATAAAAATTTCTGCTGTTGCAAAGAAAAATTGGATTGTTGAGGCTCCTGCCGTCATCTTTGAAGATCAGAACGAAGTTTTAGAAGCCTTTAACAGAAAAGAATTAAATAAAGATTTTATAGCAGTTGTCCGTTACCAAGGCCCTAAAGCTAAAGGAATGCCTGAGCTTCATAGATTAACTCCTATATTGAGTATTCTTCAAAACAATGGCCATAAAGTTGCATTAGTAACAGACGGTCGTATGTCTGGAGCTTCTGGTAAAGTACCCGCAGCTATTCACCTAAGCCCAGAGGCTATTGATGGAGGAATTTTATCCAAAATAAAGGATGGAGACTTGCTTCGTTTAGATGCTGAAAAAGGAGAGTTGATTTGTTTTAATGAAGCAGAAATTAATGCCAGAGAAACAGGTGTAATTCCAGATATTAACCAAGTAGGTTGCGGTAGAGAATTATTTTCAAATATAAGAGCCCTTGTAGAACCTAGTGAAAATGGAGCTTCTTTTTTATTCTAAATCATTATGACTCAAAACAATATTAGAACAGTACTCGGAAACAATCCAATTGTACCGGTTGTAAAAATAAATCATCTTAAGGAAGTAATTCCTTTATTAGATTATTTAAAAGAGAACAACTTTAATTCTATTGAAATTACCCTACGTACAGCGTGTGCTATGGATGCAATAAAACTAGCCAAGGAACATTGTGACAGCTCATTCTTAGTAGGTGCCGGTTCTGTAATTAAAACGGAACAGGTTACTAAACTACTTGAAGTAGGTGTAGACTTTATTGTTTTACCAGGTATACAAACAGATTTAATCGACGTTTTAAATGAGTTAAAGATTCCATTTTTACCTGGTGTAATGACGCCGAGTGAAATTATGGAAGCATTGCACTTAGGATGGGATACGCTTAAATTCTTTCCGGCGCATATAGCAGGAGGTATAGAGGCACTCAAAACGTATGCTCAGGTATTCCCTCAAGTAAAGTTTTGCCCAACTGGAGGTATTAGTGTAGAAAACCACCATGAATTTTTAGCCTTAGACAATGTTCTTTCTGTAGGTGGTTCTTGGGTACAAAAAAAGTTTAATAACAAACTATAAGTTCTACTCTTCTGATAAGTTCTGATCGTCTTGAAACTGGTAAAAAGTGGCAGGTTTTCCCTTTTTACCGGTTTTTGTAGTTGCGTTTGTTTTTACAATTACTCCTTCTTTTAGAATTTGCTTTCTAAAATTACGCTTGTCTATTTTTTTATCTAACACATCTTCATGCAATTTTTGAAGCTGAGGTAAAGTAAAGTTTTTAGGTAATAAAATAGAAGACATTTGATGATTCAATTCTTTTTTCAAAAATTCTAAAGCGGTATCAACTATTTGATTGTGATCAAAAGCCAATTGAGGAATTTCGTTGATTTTGGTCCAACATTTCTCATAAAAACCGCCACGAGTTCCTTCTCCTTCTATGTGATCGTCAAAGAAAGTGGCGTCAGGCTCAAAATCTTGAATATTAACAAGAGATATATACCCAACAGTGATAACGCGCTCATCTGGAGCTGCCCTGTAGGTATTTAACCAAGCCTGATCTTTGAGGTATTTTACCCTGTTTGGATCGCTAAATATGGCAAATTGCTTGAGGAATATTTTGTCTATTGAAGTTAAATTCTTTAAAATTCTTTGAGCAGAAGGATCTAATTCTTCATCGTATTTAATTAAATCTCCTGGTAAGGAAACATGGTCTTTTCCGGTATCAAAAGAGTCCGAACTTTCATTTCTTGTAATTAAAAGGACTTTCAAATCCAAATCAGAATCAAAACCAAATACTACACAATCTACTGATATATTTATATTAGACATACAGGAGGCTAAAACGCATTACTAACAAGTTATAGAAACTCGCAACAAACACTAATTAATGAAAAAATAACGTATTCACTCAAAGTTACAAACTTTATCAAAATAGACTAATCTATTGCACATAAGCTTGAAATAATTTGAAGCAACAAAAACTAGAAGCTAACGTTAAGTAACTATATACACCAGAATACGCTGCTGAAAGCGAAGTATAAAAAGCAAATCTCAATTTACGTTAGAGGACATAACAGCACTAAAATACCATTACAATTGATGTACAGAAAACCGCCTTTCCCAACAAAAGGTATCGTTAGGCTCTATGTGAATGGCCACAAATAACTCTGGGCTCATTACATGAGGTTCTGCCCATAAATTAAGTTGGCTTGTTAAAAAATCTCCATGCTCGGAAATGGTTATTTTTTTAACGCTGTCTTGTAAAAGCCATTTTGCATTTACAGGCTTACTACCAGAAAGGTTGCTCATAAAAACAGTATTTTTGAGTCCTTTGGGTATCGTAATGTTAGGACCTAAAATCGTTACGAGTCTTTTAGGGTTGGTAATTTCTGAAAATTGATTGGGCTCTAGTATGAATGGAAATTCTAAGCGATACCGGTTATTAATTGCAGCATCCACAAGGTTTAAAAAATTATGACAGTACTCGTTGGTTTCAATAACTTTACTACCTGTATTGTGTAATTGATAGCTTATTTTAAACCCGTCTGCTTCTAAAACAATCTGTTTGGTTAAAACATAGGCATAACCATTACTCAATTGGGCTTTACAAGAGCTAACCATTTTAGTTGTAGTATGGGAAGTTTTAAATAACGCAGGTTTAATTTTATAGGACTTTTGAAAGTCGTATTGTTCTGAATCTTTTTTGAGTAAGCCTACTCCAATTTTATGAAACCAACCGCCTATTGGCGCTTCATGAAAACCTAAAGCATCTTGTATTCCAAACTCGTTGTAAAAGCCCTTACCAAATGGATCGTTATCTTTTTGAAATGGTTTTTCAGTGGTTGTAATTGGAATACCACGGTATTTAAAATCGACAATTTTACCCGACCAATCAAACCTAGAAAATTGGTAATTATCCTGAGGAAGATCAATGGTAACTTCAATAAATTTATTTTTTAAGAAAACTGGCACAGTACGGTTTGTATAATGAATGGACAAGTTAGTTATTTATAGGCTAAGGTTACAGGCAAATAAAAAACCATCATTTACACTAAATTACTACTAAAAATAGGTTCTAATATAACTTTGATTTACATCTTAATTTAATTCGTCTACTGTAAACATGAAGAGAAAGGAATAAAGCTACAACCTATTATAGTGGGGTTTATTTATTCAATAATTATTCTTTTCTCAACCGTTCCATCGTCATAAATATAAAACAGGAGTTGATTTTTATCTTTAGATTCTCTTCCGAATAGATCTATTACTTTAACAAGCTCTTTTTGTTTAACATACACACCAATTGACATAGGCTGACTGATTAAACCATTAATATCGTATTTTGAGAAGAACTTCCATACTTCAAAAGACGCATCAATATCATAATTTGTAAGTCCTAAAGAGATATTGCTTCCAGGCCAAGTATGCCCACCGTTAATAATTTTAAATAACTCCGTAGTAACACCATTACCACCATTAGCATAAATAATATGTTCAACCGAACTTAAATCTTCTAAGTTAGAATCTGAAATCGTAGTTGTATCGGCTATTAAATTACAATTATTATAATTTCGCCAATATTCTAAGCCATTAAAAATAAAATCAAAAGGCACATTGGCGTCAGCTGTTCCATGAATTTCCAAAACAGGAGTCGGGTGTTCAGGATTACAAGTCTGTTGAGTAAACGGCCCCATAGAACCTGTTACAGAAGCTATAGCAGCTATCTTATCACTCATATTACACGCTAAATAATAACTCATAGCCCCTCCGTTAGACATGCCTGTAGAATATACTTGATCTAAATTGATGTTATAATTTGATACTAAATGAGCGTAAAGTGCATTTACAAATCCAATATCATCTACTGAGGACTGCCCTAAACTCCAGTGTGTTTCTCCTAAACTGTTTAACAAACCCTGTGGATGTACGATAATAAAATTGGCTGTATCTGCAATACTTCTAAAATCACCATATATCATTTGTTGCAAAGCGTTAGATGTCATGCCATGAAAATTAAAAACTAAAGGAGAAGGCTGAGATGGTTGATTAATTGAAGGAATGTAAGTAATGAAATCTCTGTAAACTCCATTAACATTTATGCTATCAATTAAAGTCTGTTGCCCTATCAAAATTAAAGGCGAGAAGAATAATAAGTAGAGTAATTTTTTCATCATTGGAAGTGTTAATATTCAAATATAAAGAAATTAAAAAAAGATCCTTTATTGTTTAAAATAACTTGACCTATAAGGCTCCCCTTGTTGGTTCTCTTATAATCTGTTTTTGGGGAAATTTGAAAAGTTTAGAACATAAAAAAAGCCACTCTAACTAGAGTGGCTTAAATTAACAATCTAAAAAATTTATTTTACAAAACGCTTTACAACTTTACCTGAAGAATATTTATCAAAAATAATAATCCCACGACTGTCTGCGGCAACTCTTTTACCGAGAACATCTATAGAATACAAATACTCTGCATTGTCTTCCGAGAGTAAAGACTCATTAATAGAAAGGCCTTCTTCAGGAATAAGCACAGCATCAATTACATGTACCACACCATTTGAAGTTTCAATGTCTGCTACGCTAACCATTGCGTTGTCTATGAATACTCCAGTAGAGTCAATAGCAACCTCAAGCTCTCCACCTGCAATTGTTGGCACCATCATGCCATCATAAAGATCTGTTGAAAGTGCTGAACCAGCGTAAACATGGTGGGTCAATATAGTTGTTAATTGACCTGAAGGATCTTCTAGCAAAGTTGCAACTAAACCTTCTGGCAACAAGGCAAAGGCTGCATCTGTTGGCGCAAAAACCGTAAAGGGACCATCTCCGCTCAGAGTTTCAACCAATCCTGCTGCACCAACTGCTGCTTCTAATATTGTATGGTCAGGAGAATTAACAATAATATCAACTACGGTAGACGAAGCCTCAAAAGACGTACTGAAATTATTTGGAAGTTCCATATTGTCTTTATTTAAAAACCCTTGAGAAACAACTTCATTATTAGCGGGTCTAAAGTAACCCCATGGAATTGATGATTCGTCCATGCCAAGACCAATAACAAAAGAAATGAGCTCATCAATAGATATAGGTCCAAAAAGAAGGTAACCGTCCATTTCTTGTGCAGTGAACTCAATTCCATTTTCTGTAAATACAGAAAAATCAATATCGGTATCTTCAATAATGAAGAAAAGATCTTCATTGGTCATTTCCATGTTTGGGTACATCGTTTCAAAATCGATGTTGCCAATTCCAGGGAAAACATCTTCGAAACAAGTAAATGCATCTGGATTTTCAACATCTGTTACATCAAAACACAATTCAGAAGTATTCAAACCAAAGGGAAGAGATTGTACAAAGCCATCGTCTAAAGAACCTGTCAACAGAACTCCATCTGGACTGTTGATGGTAAAGGTAATTCCATTCCATCCGTCACCAAAAGAGTCAAACATATTAAACTGCGAACAACCGTCTTCTAAGCAAACAGGTGTTAATCCGATTGCCCCTTCATACCCTTCTAAACTCCAAGAAATTTCATCTTGAAAACCAATGCCTGCAGTTTCAAATTCTACAGTTGCTATAGAAGTACCTTCTTCACATGTAATAGGCCATTGAGTTGGGTCTTCACCCCACATCCAATCTCCATTAGCTACCGCTAAACAAAACTCTTCTAATGCTCCAGATGCCTCTGCATTTCCGTAATCCATATACAATTCGTTAGCTTCTGGGTAATTGTATATGCAATCCCAACTAAAGTAACTTTGAGGATCTGGTAAATTCGTACCATTACCTTCATTTAACCAATCTTCAGCCTCCGCACAATTTAAGGATTCAATATATTCATAAAACGCTTCAGGATTGTTTAGTAAATCTAATGTATCAATAACGATCTCCTCTCCATTGCAAATAATGAAGACGTCTTCTGAGTCAATACTATTATCACATTCTCCGTAAGTGAAATCAACACCTGCACAAGCGGCAACACAAGAATTAGCGTAAGGCAAACCATCTGAACCACATACTGTTTGTTCAACTGGAGGACATACACAATCGTATTCACAAGAGCCGTCGTCATCCAATGCTGTAGCATTAAAATTGATGGCTAATTGATCAGTACATCCAAAGATTTGGTCAACACCTCCATTAGCCCAATCTTGTGCTTCTTCACAATTTAAGGATTCAATGTATTCATAGAATTCCGCAGGGCTGTTTATTAAGTCTAAAGTATCGATGTATACTTCTTCACCATTGCAAATGAAAAATATACTGTCTGATTCAGACTGCGCAAAAAGTGAGGTTGTCAAAAGACAAAAGAATAATGTAAAGTTTCTCATAATTTTTTTTGTATAGTTAAATTTCTAGAAGTCTATACGAAAATACCGTGCCAAACTTATGATTTAAAGCTATTATTTATTATTTTTCAATATTTTAAGATTCTATTTGGAATGAAGTTTATTGCATTTTGTTTGAATTTACAGGGAGGTGTAGCTTCTTAAAAAAGGCAGGTAAATAAATATATTATTTTCCTGTAATGCTCTCCTAATTGATCCTCGTTGGAACCGATTTTGGAAAGATCTAAAGAAGTTGAGAAAATGAAAAAGCGAGCAATTCAGCTGAGAACAAAATTCTTAATCTCATCAATTTTAAATTGATTTAGAAATCTTAATTACCTTATTTAGTAATGCAATCTTTTTATATTTAGTATTGCGTATTTCAAAATAATCATACATTCTTCTTAGCGAAGACCCAATACCATCAACACTTAACATCGCTTTTTCAGAAATCTCTTTATTTAATATCATTGGATTATCTAATAGTATTTGGAGGATAGCCCAATCTGTTTCATTTAAAACTCTATCTATATAACTGTCAATTTTTTCTTTATTTAATTCAAATTTGTCATACGAAACAACTGTGAGGTTCTGGTTTTTTAAAAACTTAATTTCCTCAAGTAATCTATTTCTTTGTTGCGTGTTCTTTTTGGTTCTTAAAAAAAAGAACCCTAAAACAATTAGAATAACAACTATAAAAAAAACAATCATAAAAGAAGATCTTTTAACTTGACTTACTTTTAGTGCAGCGTTTTCCTGCTCGTGTTCTATTTGACTTAGAACTAATTTAGCTTCGTATTCATTTTGAACAGCCTCTCTTACAACTTTAAAGCTGTTTTTTATTTGTTCTAGACTGTCTGAGTAAGCTAATAAAAGCTCATGCATGTTTAAAGATGGCTCCCATTTTTCTTGGTTCTTATAGGCGTTGTATAGAAATTCGTAAACCAACTTTTTAATTTCAAAATCTTGACTTTTAGATACTTGATTCATTAAACCCTCCATCGCTTTTACTCCCTTATCTTTATCATTAGCGTACTGAATTTGAGCCTTCAGCACTTTTGATGATAAAATGCCAGGTTTAGTGTTTAGCTGCTGATTAAGCTCTAAGCTTTTTCTTGCAAAAACAGCTGCCGCCCCAACCTCATTTAACGCTAGTTTTATTTGACCTAACAATAAATAGCAGTCCTTAATGTAAAATACATGATGTTTTATATTAAGATTTTTTATTGCATCATTAAATGCCGCTTCAGCATTACGATAGGATTCTTTTTTAAAATGAATAAGGCCAATATTCATTGTAATTACAGCTGTATGAAAATCAAAGGCGTCTATAGATGATGAGGAAGGGGCGTCTTTTGTTTTACTGTATGCAGTCAATGCTTTATTATAGTGGGTTAAAGCAAGCTCATAATTGCCAATATTAGAATTAATAGCGCCAATAGCTGTTAACATTCTGCCTTCACCATCAAAATCATTTTCTTTACTAAAAATATTTTTTGCTTCATTATAAGACTGTATCGCTTCAAAATATTCATTTTGATCTAAATAAATGTTACCCAAATTGCCTATTACAATTGCCTCAAGTCGAGAATTATTCAACTTTTTGGCAGCAGCTCTCGCTAATTTGTAATTAATTAGGGCGTCTTCATGTTTACTTTGATTTCTGTAAATATTACCCTTTCTGAGACGTGCCCGATAAATTTGCCTAACCGCCTTCTTTCTTATGGCTAAGTCATAATAATAATCAAGCGTTAAAAGAACGGAGTCGGGCATTACATGAACGTATAATTCATAGTATTCATCTAAAGCATCAAACCTAATAGAGTCAGACAATCTTTCGTTTTCCCAAACGAGCCTTAAAGAATCAGTTTGAGAATTGGGGAATGCAGATTCACTAATTAAGCAAACAAATAATGCTATTATGTACAAGCGCTTTTTCAATTATCTTGTGGTATATTTTTTTTCCACACTACCATCATTGTAAATATAAAACAATACGGTATTCGTTTTAAATACGGTTTCTTTCCCTAAAACATCAACAATTTTAACAAGTGCTCGCTTGTTATTCAATTTAGCTTCGTCAATACCTAAAACTACATTTTGATCGACACCCACATTCTCGTGCACAAAAGTCCATCGGCCATAAAGTATTCCGTTTGGGTAATAAGCTTCTTTCCAATACAATTGATCTTCTATTAGGCAACTAACAGGCTTTCCTTCATACATAGCAGAGTCATTTACTAAATGTGCGCTAACGTTCAGCGTATCAGTTAAAGATATGTTTGGTTCGAAATTAATGCGGTTATAATCTACCACACTTTCTTGAGCAATAATAGTACCCTGATTGTCTGTTATTTCCCAATGAATAGTATTATTTGCTTGGGGGTGGGTAAGGTAATGACCCGAATGGTAAATGTCAACAATATTTGTGTCAGAAATATTAACAACTAGCCCCATCCAATCGCAGGCAACTGTACTTATAACTTGAGCTTTAGTTACTTGACTTAGCCCAAAAGCAATAACTAATAATGGTAAAATCTTCTTCATACTTTGTTTTGTTTGTTGATATAAATGCAATATTGAGACAAATATTTGAATTTTTATTCACGCCTAAGGGTTAAAATATCATTATTCTAGAATTAATACCTTAAGACTCTTTGTAAGTTCTCGTTCGAACTATTGTGGATGGGTTTAAAGAAGTTCAAACAGAAAAAAACACAAGTCTTTTAAATTAATATATATATTTGGGAGCTAAAATCGACCGAACCGATGACTGGAATAAAAACCAAACATATCTTTAAGTATCAATTTTGGAGATTGGCAGATCATTTA
>Ga0233444_10005462_pt1 | contig 11721 bp, 8 predicted proteins | sample SI_124_October20_6_FD_182792 | JGI IMG/M metagenome (GOLD analysis project Ga0233444, IMG submission 182792) | Seawater microbial communities from Saanich Inlet, British Columbia, Canada - SI_124_October2016_10_MG | ecosystem: Environmental > Aquatic > Marine > Inlet | place: Canada: British...
GTTCAAACATCTTGTTACGATCTATATCAACTAAAGATGCCTCTCTTAGCATTTCCACGTTAAATAGCGCCTTTCCAAGTTCGCTCCAAACATAGCTTAAATGCTCCTTGTCCATGGACGCAAAATGGTTCAATCTTTGTAACTGCAGTTCTGCTAGTTTCTTTCCAATTTCATTTCCTTTTAGAGTATCTCCTGCTTCAAAATAATTGGAACATAGATAATAGCAAATATCATCTGCTGGAACCTGTTCGTTTTCTACTGGCATTTCTCTAAAACACAAATTAAGAATATCTATGGCCTCATCGTATCTGTTTTCAGCAATTAATTCATCGCTTAATTTCATCATTTGCAAACGAATATTCTGCACCATTCTCATTGTGTAATAGTCTACCAACACTCCTTTTTCTTTCATGTTTCCCCATAAAAACTGTATACTATCTATTTCATTATTTCTTTTTTTAAGAGCATACTCACCTTTAAATAGCTGCACCATTTTATTAATATTTGTCCCGCCGTTGCCTCCATATTCTACAGGAGATAGTTTATAAGTCAACCCTTCACAGTACATATGTTTTTGTAAATATCTATTGGCTTGCATGCCCATAATACTTGCAAAATAAATAGGTCTCTCCCACTGATAATTTGCCAAAAGGCTTAAAACAGCCAAATCTGCTTTATAAAGCATACTTCCTTTTAAAGCCCATTTAAGAACAGGTCTATAATTAGGCTTTTTAAGATCTGCACTATCAATAATTCCATTTTTTATTGCATTTTCTTGATTAACCTCTAGATAAATATTATTGAAATTTAAATAAGACTCATTGTTACAAGAAAAGCTTTGAAACTTCTTATTTCTGTCATCACTAATAAAATCTATTGCTTCTTGTGCAGAGTACCATCTTTCTGGCCACTTAGAAATGGTTTTGCTTGCATTATTAAGGATTTGGTTTATCTGACCTCCCGTATTATTGACACCTGCTAAGGCAATAAAACTTTTGGCTTTGTTTTTGTACTCTTTAACGTCATATCCTTTTTTTATTAATTCAAGTGTTCCATCACCAATGCTTTTACTTTTATAGTCTTGATCGTCTTTCTTCAAAGATTCAGCAATATCCTGTATCCAAAAAACTTGAGTAAGCAATGAATTTAGAGATTTTTGGTCTAACCCTGGCTTACTCAACAAAGCTTGTAAATTATCTAAGGTTTTTTGAATTTTTAATCGTTGAGAATTGGACTTGTATTTTGTGTTGTCATTTGGAGTAATCAACACATAGTCCCTGCTACCACTTCTATAAACAGATTCTCTCATATTAATAGGCAAAGGATCTGACTCATAAGCTCTTTTTTTCATTTGGTTGATATGCCAATCTGTGCTTAGTAAAGACATGTTAGCTACTCGAACATCTGTTCTTACCCCCTCTACTTCTTGAATATACCATAAGGGAAAAGTATCGTTATCTCCATTGGTAAAAAGAATGGCGTTGTAATCACAAGAGTTTAAATAATTAGCTGCAAAGTCTCTAGCTGTAGATCTATTGGACCTATCATGGTCGTCCCAGTTTTCAAATGCCAAAATACCAGGTACAAAAAGCCCCAAACAAATAGGGACTATCGCAATCATTAGGTGAGAGGGGTATTTTTTGCCCAAAAAGAACATTAGCCCAAAGACCAATAAGGAGACAACAGTCATGTAAGACAAGCTTAGTCCAAGTGTCATTCCATTTCCAGAAATATATTGTGCTAAAAGTATAAGACCACTACCGCCAATGGTATAAGTAGCTATTTTTTTAAGTTGGTTAAAATTGATATTTCTTGCAAAATCAAACAATGCCCATACACCGATGCCAATCCAAAAAGAAAATGCATAGAAAGAAGCAGCATAAGCATAATCTCTTTCTCTTGGTTCAGCAGGTTTTTGATTTAGGTAAATAACAATGGCAATTCCAGTTAACAAGAAAAGAAGAAAGACAACAAACCAGCCTTTAGGGTGTTTTATTAAGTGAAAGAAAAACCCTATTAAACCCAGTATCAAAGGCAACATAAAATATCTATTGTATCCTTTATTAAGTTTTATATCATCTGAAATAGTTTCTTGTGGTCCAAGCCGCTGGTTGTCTATAAAGTCTATTCCGCTTAGCCAGTTACCTTCTAATATTTTACTACTTCCTCCAGTTAGTCCATAACCCTGAACATCATTTTGTCTTCCTGAAAAATTCCAAAGAAAATATCTCAGATACATCCAATTTAGCTGATATTGGAACAAAAATTGAATATTTTCAGAAAATGAAGGTAGAAACAAACCATCTTTTGAAAGATCTGTTGCTATACCCCTTAAGTATTGTCGTTGGTTATCAGGGGCACTAGCGTTGTTGGCGTAAGTCATTAATGCTTGGTACTGCTGGAACCTATCGGTATAATTTTGCTGAAGCATTTTATTTATTTGTCCGAGAGCTGGCAGTGGCTTATTGGTATTTCCTTCATATCCACACCAAACTTTATACTTATCACCCTCTCCTTGACGGTACATTCTTGGGAAAAGGGTTGTGTATTCAGGCAAGAAAAGCTTATCTCCTCTTTTGCCTTTAAGATTGTCTATATAACCCTTTTTTATAGTGCTTTCAAAAGAAAGAATGTTTGGTAGTTGAAAAGAATTAAATTCCTTATTTATAGTATCACATTGGTTGCGAAACTCATTAAGATCCCACTCGTTGACAAAAGAAAGCTCTTTTTCTATCAGCGAATACCTATATTGTTTATTTGACTTTCCTTTAAAAAACCTAACATGTAAATTTAAAGGTTTTATTAGCTCTTTAATTACTGTAGTGTCTGAACTGGATACTTCTTCTGCACTTGATAAAGTAGTTAAAGTATATACTTTCATAAAACTACTTTTATCAGGACCTAGATGATCTTCACTACAATCAGAGTAGGCAGGAGAATTCCAATATCTACCAGAAAGAATAGGCCAAGTTCCGTATTGCTCTCTTTTTAAATAGGAATGTAATTGTGATAGTGTTTCAGGATTGTTTTCATCTAAAGGAGGGTTGGCATTAGACCTTACTAATATCATCACAAACGAAGAGTAGCCCATTAAAACAAGAGCTAAGGATAAAATACCAGTATTTAATAACGCCTTTCCATTATTACTTGACCACTTAAGGCCAATTACAATTATTAATGTTAGTGCTCCTAAAAAGAAAAAAGCACCACTATTAAAAGGAAGACCAAAGCTGTCAATAAAAAGTCTTTCCACCCAGTCTGCAAGAGAAACAGTTGTAGGAATAATTATACTCTGAATAGTACCAAGAACAAATAAAGACGCTATTCCAGCAATTAAAAAAGACTTCCAAGTAAAATCATATTTTTTAAAGTAGATGACAAATACAATTGCAGGAATTGCAAGTAAGTTTAATAAGTGGACTCCAATTGAAAGCCCTATCATGTAGCATATGAAAAGAATCCATCTGTTCGGGTGAGTAGCAGATGTTTTGTCTTCTAAAGCGCTATACTCATCGTCTTCGACATCCCATTTCAAAATAGCCCAGAAAACAATTGCTGTAAAGAAGGAAGACATTGCATAAACTTCTCCTTCAACAGCTGAAAACCAAAAGGAATCTGTAAATGTGTAGGAAAGTGCACCAACAACTCCAGCTCCCAATATAGCAATCGAAGCATTTTTGTCAATTTCCCCATTTTTTCTCGCCATTTTTCTGCCTAACATAGTGATGCTCCAAAACAAAAATAAAATACTGAAAGAGCTACTTAATGCAGACATAGAGTTCACCATCATTGCAGCGTTTTCCGGACTAGCAAATGCTGAAAACAACCTACCTAGCATCATGAAAAATGGTGCTCCTGGAGGATGACCAACTTCTAACTTATTTGCGGTAGTAATATATTCACCACAATCCCAAAGACTGGTGGTTTGCTCCATAGTAGATAGGTAAACAAAAGTAGCTATTGCAAATACAACCCATCCTGTGATGTTATTTAATTTTTTGTAGTTCATGAAATAATTATGAATAGCGAAAATAGAAAAATACATCCATAATAAACGTTAAAATATGGATTTAAAGGCCGTTAATGTTCAAAAGAGAAAGAATAGTTAAGTAAAAAATTTGGTAGGATAGAAAAATGAAATTAAATTCGCAACCTAAATTGTCCCATGGTGTAACTGGCAACACGTCTGGTTTTGGTCCAGAAGAGTCTAGGTTCGAGCCCTAGTGGGACAACAAAAGAAGAGCTATTTACAGAGTATTTAGCTCTTTTTTATTAACGATTTAATTTTAAACTAAAAACTCCTTTTAATAGGCCTTAACCCCCTCAAAATCAGTTTCTTTCATCAAGAAAAATTACCATTATATTCCTTTTTTTTTAAAACTTTAAATTTCTTTATCCATAGGAATACATAATTTTATGTTTATGAGAAAATTAATTGATATCCCCGATGAAATTTTAAAACCTTTAAAAATTCTAGCTATTAAAGAAGAAAAAGACTTGAAAAACTATATTCAAGATATTTTAGTCTATCATGTTGGAAAACCAAAGTAAATTTAATGACAATAAATTCTTAAAAATAGAGTTATTTAATACCTAAAGCAATCTCCCAATTATCCCAAAGCAAAGCAACTCTGTTTTCCCTTACTAAGAAAAGTAATTTTTCAGTGGTTTCAGTTTCTGTCTTTGGAGAAACTTCTACTCTTAATTGGTCCAAGTCTTTATCATAGTTATATGCTCCCCACTGCTTAGCTTTTTTATTGAAAATAACGACACACTTTTTTTCATTTGGAATTATAAATAAAGAATATTTACCAGCCGGTAATTTTTTTCCTTCTACAAAAAGGTCCTTATCCGTTTCAAAAGTTGTTGCTTCATTTGCACCAGCTCTCCATATTTTATTAAAAGGGACTAGTGCACCCCAAATTTTTCTGTCCTTTACAGATGGACTTCCATAATCTATAGAAATAGTTGCTGTGTTTATTTTTCCAGTAACACTTTCTCTTGGACTAGCTTTTGCTTTTTGTCCCAAAGCAAAATTAATAGTTGCAATGAAGATTAACAGTAACCCGATAATTTTTTTCATAGTATATTTTTGATGATAAAGCAATAGAACTTTTAAGCTGTTAAATATATAATTAAACTGGCAAGAAAATTTCTTTGTGTATATATCTTTTTTCAGCTCTTTCAATAATTAAAGAATAAAGAGAATGTTTATTGTTGATTTTTGTAAGATCTCTCAACTCTTTAGCGTCTTTTAGATATTGTTTAAAAACAAACTCTGAATATTTATTTGGTGGACAATTTAGTAGCGAATCTTTATATCTAAACCACATTTCTTTAAACATTTCTTCATTCAATTCCTGATGAGCCAAATCAAAAAGCAAAAAATCCCAAGCTAATTTACTATCAAAACTTTTAAATAGGATTTTAAATGGCTCTTGGAAATCACAGCCTTTTAATTCTTTTAAAATTTGGTAAGAACTAGGATTATTTCTTCTAAAAAGCTCTTGATAAACAATATAGAAAAAATAATATTCCTTCTCAAGGTCATAATCGTTCTTTATATTTTTAATTAATTCCTTTATAGAAATTTCTTCGTTATTTATACCATAGGCTATGAATATGGCTTGGTGAATAAACTTATTGGTCATTCTAATACACGAGGCCCTATCTTCAGTGGTAATGACTTTACAGAATTCTACATTTCTTAATAGTACAGCCCTGTAAATAGCATTAAAAATTCCATCCTCAAATGGCAAACTTTTTACAAGCTTTAAACTGCTTATCCAAGGAGATTCTTGCCATTGTTTTTGTTTCATTTATTGTTCTATAGAATTAGCTTCAAAATAAGCAATTTCACTTTCTAAAGTTGTATAGTCTATTTGAATGGGGTTGCAACAGGTCTCACAATCTTCAATATAAGATTGGCCACTTACAGAAACATCTAACAACATAGATATTTTTTCCCAGCAATAAGGACAGTCAAAAAAATATACTTCCATAAATATTCTTTTTTAATTTTCCATCCACCTTTCGTACCACATTTGGAACATTAAAAAGTACCACAATTTGGAATCATATTCTTTCCTTCCCCCATAAAAATCAACCTTTAACTTTGCAATAAACGCCCAATTAAAAATCCCTTGTTTTTCTATACGATTTTCGCTTAGATATTCTTCAACATGGTTTCTTAGTTCATTTTTTAGCCATTTTGCAATAGGGATTGCAAACCCCATTTTAGGCCTGTCTAAAAGCTCCTTGGGGATGTAGTCGTGGGTAATTTCTCTTAAAATTCGTTTTTTTATCCCGTTTTGGTATTTGTATTCATCGGGGAGTTGTGCTGCAAACTCTAATATTCTGTGATCTAGCATTGGTTCACGACCTTCCAAGCTATTGGCCATAGTCGCTCGGTCTACTTTTTGTAATATATCGTCTAGCAGATAGGTTTGAAAGTCAATAGCCATCATGTACGACAATGGAGATTTAAAATCCTCTAACATATCATTACTTTGAAACATGGTTGTCAAAGTTTTAAATTTAGACTTCATGACGTTTTTCATTTGCTCATCGTTGAACTGCTGGCTTAGACTTAACATTATTTCTTTTTCAGAAGGATCATTTAGCACTGTTTTTAGCTTTTCATATCTATTGTGAAAATTGTATTTGTTTTTAAGAACTGGTATTTTTTCCGACGAAATATTACCCATTGCACCAACCAAAATTCTACGAAAAGCCTTCGGAATAGAGTTTAAAGTTTTCCCATAACGATGCATGTAGTCGTATCTGTTATATCCACCAAAGATTTCATCTCCTCCATCTGCACTTAAAGCAACTGTAACATCTTTTCTCGCTGCTTTTGAAACAAGAGTTGTAGGAATTGCACTAGAATCAGCGAATGGTTCGTCATAGAAAAAAGGCAAATCCTTAATCATTTCAATTGCTTCTTTTTCGCTACAATTTATTTCTGTGTGGTCAGTTCCGAGATGTTCTGCAATGTCTCGAGCATAAGGAGCCTCATTTAATCCAATGTCTGGTACACCAATTGTAAAAGTTTTAAGTCTAGCTGTTGATTCTGTCTGAATTAAAGAAGCTACAGTGGTGCTGTCATACCCGCCACTAAGAAAAACTCCTACTGGAACATCTGCTACCATTCTATAGTTAAATGCAGATTTAAGAAGTTTTTTAGTTTGAATTTTTGCCTCAGGAAAAGATAGATTTAGTTTGGGTTGATTATAAAAATCATATACATTCCAATATTGGATTTCTTCCTGAGATCTGTTCTCTAAATTTATCTTTAAATAATGTCCAGGTTTGATTTTCCCACAATTTTTAAAAATACAATGTGGTGTTGGCACATTGCCGTATTGCATGAAGGCTGCAACTGCATTCAGGTCTAGCTTTTTCTCAAATTCAGGGTGTTCATGAAAAGACTTTAGCTCTGAAGAAAATAAAATTAAATCATTTTTTTGGTAATAAAATAATGGCTTTACACCTGCTCGATCTCTAATAAAAATTACTTCTTGTTTTTTTTCATCGAATAAAGCAATAGCAAACATTCCAATAAATCTTTCAACTGCTTTTATGCCCCACTCTGTATATGCATGAAGAATCATTTCAGTATCAGATTCTCCATTGAAACGATGACCCAACTCTGATAACTCATTTTTAATTTCTTGGTAATTATAAATTTCTCCATTGTAAGTTATGTGGAGGTGGTTCAAGGTCATAGGTTGTTTACCGGCCTGGCTTAAGTCAATTATCGATAGCCTTTTATGGCCAAAACCAATTACCGCATTTTTTGATTTGAATAGTGAATTGCCTTCACCATCCGGTCCACGATGATTAAGTGGCTCAATCATGGATTGGATAGTTGACTTACTTGATTTTTTATGAAAATCTATAAAACCTGCAATTCCACACATGGCTTACCCTTCGATTAATAAATTATTTTATGATATAATACTTATGGTTGAGGCCCAGAATTTCCATCGTTTAATTGATCTATTTCAATTTCACTAACTAAACCGTCTTCAATATTTTTTCCGTTGCAATCAATAGTATAATCGTAAGTATTTAATGGAACTTTATTTTCATCAAAACACGTTCCGTCCTTACACAATATTTTAGTAGCTATATTGTCGCAATCCCCATTGCCATAGTCAATTAAAGCAATTGTTTTACAATCTTTTAAATATTTGACTTTGCCTGAAACAATACAATTACAATCGTCAGAAATTACAATTGGTTCGTATACAAACTTGTGTACTCCGGATAGCTTATCACAGTTGTATTTAACATCTAGTTTTTTATCTAATTTACAGCAGCCGCAGAGCAGACTAAACATGACCAAAGAAAAAATAGATAATCTCATAATTCAAAGTTAACTAAATAAACTAATATAAAATTGGTGGAATATTGAAAATCAGTACTTTATAATTTTAACAACATTTGTTACATCTCCGTAAATTACTTTAACTAAATAAACCCCACTAGAAAAAGATGCGATATTGATTTTACTTTTATTAGAGCTAGCAACTAAAACTCCAGTTAAATCAAAAATTTCTGTAGTTGTATTACCATTAAAATTTGTAATGGAAATATTTAATAAATCTTTTGCAGGGTTCGGAGAAACAACTAGTTCCCTTCTGTGCTTATCTCCAAATCCCGTATTAGAAGATGCCTCATAAACATTATCGAAATAAATGATATTATCCTGTGATCTTCCTGCTAAATCAAAATCGGGGAATATTACAATTTGGTCTTTTGTTATTGGGAAAACTCCTATTCTTGAAGAAAAGTCAAAAGTAATTTTCTCCCATTGATTAATTAAAGTATTTGCTATTTTAATTTCTGGCTGAGCAGCACTTGTAGCATCAACAAATTTAATTCCTATATCACTTATTACAGACTTCCAAACCATAATAGATACAGTACAATTACTATTATTAAAAGAAAAAGAGCCTATATCTGATCCATGCATTGACTCACACCCTGCCCAGGGCTCACCAGCTTGTAAAGCAGTAAATTTAGCTACCGTTGCTGAAGTATTAATTCCTGATGGATCTGGATTTGCTACAATTTCTAGCGCTGGGTTGGTGTCATTCTCGAATGTTGTCCATGTCCAATTCAACCCATTTCCACCCAACTCAAAATCAATAGGAACATTTTGTGCAAAAGGAAAAACAGTTAAGAAGAGTAGGAATAGAGTGTATATTATTTTCATATCAAGGGCAAGTTAAAGGAATTTCAATTAAAAATTTTTATCATTTGTTAATTACTTCACAATAATTTAACTACATTTTTTTCAAAAAGATTTTTTAAGAAATATCCAAAGAATAATGTAAATCCAAAAGCCAGCAGGGATAAAAAAAACAAAAGAAATTCTCCATAAAATACTCGGTATTCCGCTCCAAATGCCTAGCCCTTCACAAACGCCGCCAATATAGCCTTGGTATCTAAATAAATTATTATTCATCTATCACATTATTCAAATCTCTAACATCCATAATTAGCTTTCCATTATCTAATGACTTAAAATTAGTGGCAAAATTTTTATTCCAAATAATATCATTAACTACATATGATTTTCTTGCTCTTGTCCTTTCTGAATAAATCTCATCGAATCCATTAACAAATATCAAAAACTCAGGCTGTTGTTTGATGATCTCTTCTTTCGTCTTTTCCCAGAATGGACTTTCTTCATCTATCTTATGGACAAGGGTCCAGGTAAGAGCCATAATATCAATTTTAGGTAATGTAATAGGTACTTCGAAATAAGTTCTAACCATTACCCCCTCATTATTCTCTTTATTAAACATGGTGATGATTTTTGCTTCTACATCTTGAAGAACAACATCTCTCAAGTTGGTTAATTTAAATTTAAAACTATAGCCATCTTCATACTTTGAAAAAACAAATTTATCTGCAAATTTTAGCTTTGATCTTGGCCTAGAAAAGCGACCATAAAGAAGTCCGGTAGCTAGTGAAAAAGACATAAACCCCACAAAAGCTTCAATAGCAGCAACCATTTGAGTAGGAATTCCAAAAGGAGATAAGGACCCGTAACCAACAGTTGTAAATGTTTGGATAGAGAAAAAAAATACTTGAAAGAATATTGGTCCATTTTCAGGGCTAACCCCTGCAATATTTTCACTTCCAAAATATAGATAAACTATAGTGAAAAGTAGGTTGAAAATAATATACCCAACAAACAAAATTGTAAAAAACCAAGTCCAAGAAATTTCAACTAAATACTTAAAAATATCTCTTATTCCCTTTGATGACCCTTTTTTTATGACGTTGTAAGACCCATCAGAGTTAATCATTCTCTTTACTTTTTCATCAATTTTAGTCCCAATCCCAGGATCTTTAATTTCGTTGGCCATCTGTGAATCTTTGTTTATAAAATTAATCAATTTTAGTAAAGGTTTTAAAAGACAAATAGAGAGAATAAATTCACGCATCTATTTTTTTATTAAATAGTAAGTATCGCTATTTTAATGCTTTATTTTATATTTGAGATAATCCAGATGTTAAATAAATTATTTGTTGTAATACTATTTTTAGTAGGAAATTTTTTTTCTATTGCACAATTGCATCAAATTACTTTTCAAGTAGATATGACTAACGAGCTAATTTCGGCTCAAGGAGTTCATATTGCCGGAGATTTTCAATCTATTGCTGGATTGGGTGGAAACTGGTCTCCCTCTAGTACTGAAGTCATGGATAACAATGGGGATGGAATATACTCTATTACCGTACAAATTCCTGACAATACTTATGAATACAAATTTATAAACGGAAATGCCTGGGGAATGGACGAAAGCCCACCAACCGAATGTTCTGTGGGTCCTACTAATAATCGTTCATTAATAGTAAATGGATCTGACCTCACATTACCAGCAGTTCCATTTAATGGGTGTCTCCCAGTTGTTAATTTTTCAATTAATCTACAAAATGAAATTATTTCACCAGATGGTATTTACATAATGGGAGATTTTCAGGAAGCCGCAGGATTTTCTCAAAATTGGGATCCCGCAATTACCCAACTTCTTGATTTAAACTCAGACAAGACTTACGAGTTAAGTATTAATATTCCGGAAGGAAGTTATGAGTATTTATTTTTGAATGGAACAGATTCTTTAAATGTAGAGTTATTACCAAATAGTTGTTATCCCTCTAAAAACCGAGAAATAAATGTTGTCAATGGAAATAATTCGCCAGTTACTCATTGTTTTAATACATGTGAAGAATGTGATCCTTATTTAACTACTAATTTTGATACCCATTGGTGGAATAATACCATTTTTTATGAGCTTTTTGTGAGAAGTTTTTATGACAGCGACGGTGATGGGATTGGAGATTTTCAAGGGATAATAGAAAAATTAGATTATTTGAACGATGGCGATCCAACAACTTCAAATGATTTGGGCATTACAGGAATTTGGTTGATGCCTATAACGGAGTCTCCTTCTTACCACGGATATAATACAACAGATTATTATACAATAGAACCTGATTATGGAAATATGGAGGATTTTGAGGAGTTTTTACAAGAAGCCCATTCTAGAGGAATTAAGGTAATAATAGATCTAGTTTTAAACCACACCTCCAGCCAACACCCCTGGTTCTTACAGTCTTCTAATAGTCAAAATAACTTCAGAGATTGGTATATATGGTCAGACAATAACCCAGGAATTACAGGGCCTTGGGGACAAAATG
>Ga0233444_10005464_pt1 | contig 11718 bp, 10 predicted proteins | sample SI_124_October20_6_FD_182792 | JGI IMG/M metagenome (GOLD analysis project Ga0233444, IMG submission 182792) | Seawater microbial communities from Saanich Inlet, British Columbia, Canada - SI_124_October2016_10_MG | ecosystem: Environmental > Aquatic > Marine > Inlet | place: Canada: British...
ATAAATAGAAAAAAGAATATAAAATTTTTATTGGGGTTGGAGAAAGTATTGAGCTCTTCCTACAATAAAAAAGGAACGAAAATGGTGTTGTCTGCTGTCAAAAACAGCTATTCTGACATCTTTGAATACACTGTATTAGGCAATAGCTATACGCAATTAACTAATGATATTTTCGATGATTTATATGCTAAATATGTGCCAAAATCTAATCAAATAATATTTAGCTCTAATAGGCCTTCAGATAACACAAATTATAATTTATTAAAAAATAATTTTGATTTATTTAAAATAAGCACTGTTACAAAAAAAATTATCCAATTAACAAACACAATAGACCATAACGAAATACAACCTCAACCTACAACTAAAAACAACTATAATTTTTTAAGTGATGAAAATGGAATTTATAATCATTATCAAACAATAGTAGATAGTACTATAAGTCATATTGACACCATGATACATTACCGCTATATAAGTAGCACACACCAGTTGTCAAACTTTAGCAGAAACTCTTTAGAGATTGATTTTAGTTCTAAAACATCACTATACAGTTTATTGTACCGTAGAAATAACAATTATGAATTTTACTTAGGGGACAGAAAAAACTGCACTATGTTTGAAAATAAATCATCAAAAACTTACTTCAAAAGAATAAATACGAAAAATATAAATTCAGGTGGCAACACTGCATCTTTCAAAGAGGAAGAAAAAATCGATATTTATAATTATAGATTTGAGGATGAAAAAAAACAACTTTTAGAATCTAAGGATTTTAATGAAACTGAGTCTTTAAAAGACCATAATATAAAATTACCTACTCAAAAAGTCTACAATATAAATTTTACTATTGGTGAATTTATAATGCAACTTAATCCAACTTTCAATAATCAAGCTTACCAGAGATATAGCAGTTCTGGATTTAAAAATGCAGGTTTTGACGGGTTTACGCTAGTTCAAGCAAAAGATGTGTTTGAAGATTATAAAATTAGTGGAGGGTTAAAAGGACCTGTTCAACTAAATAACATAGGATTAATAGCCATTTATGAAAACTTAAAAAATAGAGTTGATCAAAGAACCCAAGTATCTAGACAATCATTTGAAGATGTATTTAGCGACGACATTATAAAAAAAACAGTTGTTAATGATATAAAACATCAATTCTCTTTTCCCTTTAGCGAAGTTAGTAGTCTAAGGCTGACTACTAATTTGAGGTTTGACAAAGTAACTACATTAAGTAATTCTCCAACAACATTAAAAACACCAAATGATAATTTTATACTTTTTGGAGGACTTCTAGAATATGTCTTTGATGTTACAAGACCTATATCATTAAATATTAATAATGGTTTTAAGTTCAAAACTTGGGTAGAAGGGTACAATGAATTATTAAACACCAATACCGACTTTTTTGTCTTAGGGCTCGACTTAAGAAATTATCAAAAAATTCATAGAAATATTGTTTTTGCATCAAGAATCGCTGCAAGTACATCCTTAGGTTCTCAAAGGCTTTTATACTACTTGGGTGGAGTTGATGGATATCTTTGGGCTAATTTTGACCCTACTATACTTCCAGATCCCAACATAAATTTTCAGTTCCAAACAATTGCTTCTCCAATAAGAGGGTTTTACCAAAATGCTAGAAATGGAAATTCATTTATAGCCATAAGTAATGAACTTAGAGTTCCGCTATTTAGCTACTTTTCAAAGAAACCTTTAAGCTCTGACTTTTTGGAAAATTTTATGGTAATTGGTTTTGGAGATATTGGATCTGCATGGACTGGGAAAACTCCTTATTCAATAGAGAATTCGTTTAATAGCTCAATTATAAATGGACACAATTACACAATAAATATAAAGAGTCAAAAAGAACCTATAATTTATAGCTATGGTTTTGGACTTAGGTCCAGAATTTTTGGCTACTATGTAAGATTAGACTGGGGGTATGGTGTTGATGATAAAATTCTAATGCCATCAATTAAACAACTATCTTTATCTTTAGACTTTTAAAAAAAATATGGATTTAACTACATTTATTACTTTATCACTAATTGGTCTTGCAGCTGGTATTGCGAGCGGATACATTGGAATTGGTGGTGGTATTATAATAATTCCAGCATTAATATATTTTTTAAAACTAGATCAATATCAAGCTCAAGGGGTCTCTCTTGCATTAATGCTTCCTCCTATTGGAATATTAGCCTTTTACAATTATTACCAAACTGGCACATTTAATATGGTTGTTGACAACATAGATTATAAAAACTTACTACTCTATTATTCTTTAATTATGGCTATATTTTTCATTTTGGGAGGATGGATTGGGTCAAAATTGACTTTTAATACCCCTGTTCATATTGTACAATTAATCTTTGGGGTTTTTATGCTTTATGCTGCTGTTAAGATGATTATTAGTGGAATACAGCATTACATGAAATGATAGAAAAAGTAAGAAATATTGCAAAAAAACATGTTTTAGAAGCTGTAAATATTCGAAAGCATCTTCATGCTTATCCAGAACTTTCTTTCAAAGAATATGAAACTTCTAAATACATTCAATCAGTACTAAGAAAACACGATATACCATTTACTACAGGTCATGTTGAGACTGGTATAATAGCAACTATCAAAGGGAAAAATCCCGACACAAAAGAAATATTATTGCGAGCAGATCTAGATGCATTGCCAATTACAGAAGATAATAATGTTGATTACAAGTCTAAAAATAAGGGAGTTATGCATGCTTGTGGCCATGACTTTCATAGTGCATCCTTAATTGGAACTGCTTTAATATTAAATGAGCTTAAAGAAGATTTCAATGGAACAATAAAATTTGTTTTTCAACCAGGAGAAGAAAAACTTCCTGGAGGTGCAAAATTAATGATAGAAGATGGTCTTCTTAACAACAAACCTCAAGCTTGTATTGCCCAACACGCATATCCAGATTTACAAGTAGGAAAAGTAGGATTTAGACCTGGATTATACATGGCTTCTGCAGATGAAATTTATATTACTGTGAATGGAAAAGGTGGACATGCTGCGCTTCCGCATCTTTTAAACGATCCTGTATTAATGGCAGCTCAAATTATTACAAATCTTCAACAAATAGTTAGCAGAAATAACAAACCAAACAATCCTTCTGTATTATCCTTTGGTTATGTAAATGCGCAGGGAGAAACTAATATAATTCCAGATACGGTTCAAATAAAAGGAACGTTTAGAACATTTGATGAAAAATGGAGATTTTCTGCACATGAAAAAATGAAAAAAATCGCAAGTTCAATTTGTGAAAGTGCCGGTGGTTCTTGTGATTTTGATATAAAAGTAGGATATCCTTTTTTGGTCAATAATGAACAAATAACAAAAACTGCAATTAATGCAGCAGAAAAATATTTAGGTAAAGAAAATGTAATAAATCTTGATTTAAGAATGACGTCTGAAGATTTTGCTTACATAAGTCAATCTTCTCCTTCCTGCTTTTATAGAATTGGTACAAGTGATGGAAAAACTACTAAAAGATTACACACTTCAACATTTGATATTGATGAAAAAGTATTTTCAATTTCATCTGGGTTAATGGCCTATATTACCCTAGAGCAAATAAGTAAATAATATAAATAAACTTCGTCAATTAATAGTTTTAATTTCTTTATATTAGAGTAATAAGAAATCGTAAAATGAATATTGTTAAAATCGATTTAAAAGCATCTTTATTAAAATACTTTGGATTTGATTCTTTTAAAGGAGAACAAGAAATGGTTATTTCCAGTCTCCTTGATGGTAAAAATACTTTTGTCATAATGCCTACTGGTGGAGGGAAATCTCTTTGTTATCAACTTCCTGCTTTAATTTCTGATGGTACAGCTATTGTAGTTTCTCCGTTAATTGCTTTAATGAAAAACCAAGTTGATGCAATAAGACAAGTTAGTGATAATGATGGTGTTGCTCATTTTTTAAATTCTTCATTAAACAAAGGAGAAATAACCAAGGTTAAAAATGATGTAATTTCTGGTACAACTAAACTTTTATACGTAGCGCCTGAATCCTTAACTAAAAAAGAAAATATTGACTTTTTAAAAAATATAAAAATTTCATTTTTTGCAATTGATGAGGCACATTGTATTTCTGAGTGGGGCCATGATTTTAGACCAGAATACCGAAGGTTAAAGCCGATTATAAAGTCAATAGAAGATGTTCCAATTATTGCTCTTACAGCTACCGCTACCCCTAAAGTACAAACTGATATTCAAAAGAACTTAGAAATGACTGATGCTATTGTTTTCAAAGCATCTTTTAACAGAGACAACTTATTCTACGAAGTTAAACCTAAGAAAAATGTTCAGAAAGAAATTATTAGATTTATTAAAACTAGAATAGGAAAATCAGGAATAATTTACTGTTTAAGCAGAAAAAAAGTAGAAGAAATTGCTCAACTATTACAAGTTAACTCAATATCTGCTTTACCCTACCATGCTGGGCTGGACCCAAATACCAGAGCAAAACATCAAGATATGTTTTTGATGGAAGAGTGCGATGTAATTGTTGCTACTATTGCTTTTGGAATGGGAATAGACAAACCGGATGTTAGATTTGTTATTCATCATGATATACCTAAATCATTAGAAAGTTATTATCAAGAAACTGGAAGAGCTGGTAGAGATGGAGGTGAAGGACATTGTCTTGCTTTCTACAGTTATAAAGACATTGAGAAACTTGAGAACTTTTTACATGGGAAACCATTGGCGGAACAAGAAATTGGTCATCAATTACTTCAAGAAGTAGTTGCATATTCCGAGACTAGTATTAATCGAAGAAAATTTCTTCTACACTACTTTGGTGAAGATTTTGATGATATTAATGGTCCAGGAGCTAACATGTGCGATAACTCTCAAAATCCAAAAGAAAAGATTAAAGGTGAAAAATATGTTAAACTGGCACTAGATTGTGTGAAATCCGTAAATGGAAAACACAAGGTAAAATACTTTGCAAATATATTAGTGGGTAATAATAATGCAGAAATTAAAACCTATAAAGGCAATGAATCTCCCTTCTTTAGTAGCGGAGCTGAAGAAGATGTACACTTCTGGCATGCTGTTTTTAGACAAATTGTAGTCCTTGGGTTTGTAAAAAAAGAAATTGAGACTTATGGAACATTAATATTGACCGAAAAAGGAGAAGATTTTATAAATAATCCTAAAGAGATTGATCTAATTAAAGAACATGACTTTAGCGATACGGACGATAAAGATATAATTCTAAATCAAAAAGCTGGTGGAGGCGCATTGGATGAAAAACTTTTTAAAATGCTTAAAGACCTTAGAAAAAGTATTGCTCTTAAAAAAAACATACCTCCATTTGTGATTTTCCAAGACCCATCTATGGAAGAAATGACTATGCAATATCCAATTAATTTTGAAGAACTTCAGAAAATAAGCGGTGTTGGAATTGGGAAAGCTCAGAGATATGGTACCCCTTTTATAGAGCTTATCAAAAAATATGTAGAAGAAAATAATATAGAGAGAGTTCAAGACTTTATAATGAAAAGTATTGTTAATAAAAGTGGTAAAAAGGTAAATATCATTACCAATATTGACCGAAAACTTCCTCTAGAAGATATTGCTAAAAGCCAAAATAAAAAAATTGAAGAGCTTATATTAGAAATTGAAAATATTGTATCATCTGGGACTAAAATTAATATTGATTATTATCTAAATAATATAATTGATGAAGATGCTCAAAAAGAAATTTACAATTACTTTTTAGAAGATGCCGAATCGGATGATATTAGAGAGGCTTATGAAGAATTTGATGGCGACTATAGTGAAGATGAACTTAGGTTAATGAAAATTAAGTTCATGAGTGAAATGGCTAATTAAAAATTTTTAATTTATATCTTTTTTCAAATCCCTCTATTCCAGATAACCCACCTGAATGTAAAGCAATAACTTTTTTATTCTCTAATTTCTTGTTTTTTTTTAGTTGATCTACTAGAGCAAAAAACATCTTCCCAGAATAAATTGGATCTGTCATAAGCCCTGTGACTTTATAAAATTCTCGCATAAATAGTATTAGTTCTTCACTGTATTTGGCATAACCACCGAGATGATAATCATGGTTTAAAATCCAATTTTTTGAAAAAGGTTTTTTTAATTCAGCTTCAAATTTTTTTGAAATATTTTCTCCAATTTTCGAAGCCCCTTTCAGAACAACTATTCCAAAACAAGATTGATATTTATTTAAGGAGGAAACAATCCCAGAAAAAGTTGCTCCTGTCCCAACCTCGCAAAAAATGTAGTCAAAATCATTTTCGATTTCATTAACTATTTTTTGACAGCCTTTTATTCCGTAAAAATTAGACCCTCCCTCTGGAATGAAAAAAAAATCATTATACTTTTCTTTACAAAAATTTTTAATCCATTTTGGATTTTTATAATCTTTTCTGTTTATATATTCGATTATTGCACCGTAGGAGTGGCATTTCTTTAAAATATCATTCAAAGGACTGGTTTGCTCACCTCTAACAAGAAGAACACATTTTATAGAATTTACCTTACATAGATACGAAAGAGCTAAAATATGAGAGGAATAAGCCCCTCCAATTGAAACAATTCCTTTTTTAGATGTAGAATTAAAATATTTAAAATTGTATTTTAATTTTCTCCATTTATTTCCTGAAATAATGGGGTGAATTAAATCATCTCTTTTTACATAGACTTGATTTTTAATTCCGTAGTAAGAAAGATCTAGCTTTTGTAATGGAGAATAATTAAAATCCATACTTTTTATGGGTAGGTCACATGAATTATTTCTAAAACTGTTCTAAAGGCAACACTTTTATTGGCATACTTATCTTGGTATTTTTTTTGTAGTTGGTATGCAAAATTTGATTGATATAGATTATAATCTTCCCAAGATTTTAATAAATATTGAATACTATAAGAAAGTCCACCGTCTTCCTCAGCATGAATTTTAGCAATTTTATTCTCTATAAATAAACCAGTAGACAAAACATCAGGAATATGTACATCCTTCATCCAAATAAGCCATTCTTGGTGAATATCGTAGTCGATATTTACGGTAATGTTGTATAAAATCATCCTGAATCTTTTTCAATTTTCTCATTAGTATTTCCTGCTAGTTTTCTAAATCTTTTTCTAGATTCAGCAGCATATAAACTCCCTTTGTGATCAAAAAGAATGGTCTTATAATATTTCTTTGCTTGTTCAAAGTCTTTAATCTTTTCTTCATAAATTGAAGCAATTAAAAATAAAGAATTATCAAGTAAAATGGAATTAGGGTAATTGTCAACAAGTAGTTTGAAATTCTCCACAGCTTTTAGGTAGTTGTGTTTTTTTAAATCAATTTTTGCTTTTCTAAAAATAATTTCATCATTTAAAGAATGATTTTTAAAATTATTTAGTACAGAATCATATAAAATATTTGCTTTCGAAAATTGTTGTTGATAGGCGAGCATATCGGCATAAGAAAATAATTTCATGGCAACTTCTGATGTGTCCATATTGTAATTATCTGAAATTAATACAGATAGCTCTAAGGCATCATTGGCTATTAACTTAGAGGTAGATGCTTTTAAAACTTTAAGTTGTGCTTGGCACCAATCGTATTCACCAGAAAAATAATATACTTGAGCATTTTTAAATTTTGCCAAATGTCCTAACTGGTCGTCTTTAAATTGTTTTTCAATCTGAAGATACATCAAGGAAGCTTCCCAAATTTTGTCTTCTAGTACAAGAATATTGGCTAGTTTCAATTTTGCATTTCCCTTTTGTTTTTCTTTTAATCTTGGTATTTGAATTGCATTATTTAAATGTTGCTTTGCAGAACTAATATCCCCTAAATAAAAAGCCTCTATTTCCGAAAGATCTAAAAGTAAATTGTACTTTCTTAAAGAATTATTATAAACATTTTTTGAATTATTTAGCTGGGATAATATTAAAAGATAATTGGCTTTTAGCTCCTCTAGTTCTTCTTGAATAATTTGACTGCCATAAAGAATCTTACTTTTTAAAGCAAAGAGTTTTTTGTTTTTTGCTTCAAACTTATATTCTAAAGAATTACTTTTAAGAATAACGTCATCAAAGCATTTAATGGCAACTTTAAAATCTTGATTATTGAGTGCCGTATTACCTAACTCCATTAGCTTAGAGCCGTTTTTATTTAATTTTTTATCCAATGCTTTAATTTGTGTATACGCATTTTCATAATCGTTATTTAGCATGTAAAACCAGGCTAATAATTCGATATAGACTATTTTTTTTGGATTTGCTTGAATTTTTTCAATGATGGACTGTCTTAGTATTTCTTTCTCCTTTAAATTATTTTGAAAATCAATGCTGTTAACTAAGCCGTTTTGGACGTTTTGAAGAAACTTATTACTAAAATCTAACATCTCAAAAAAAGTATTAATCATTTTATAGGTTTGACCAGTCTTATTATAAATAAGTGCAATCTTAGAGTGAAATGCGAAAGGATTTTGGAGATTTTTAGATTCGAAATTTAAATATACTTCAAGTGCTTTTTCTAAATCTCCTATTTTCTCAAAAGCTAATCCTAAATCAAAAGCGTTATCATATAAAGTCTCTTTATTTATTTGCTCAACTGCTTTATCAAAAACTTGATTTTTCTTGTCAATTCTATCAACAAGACCATAAATGATTCCTAAATCAACTAAAAATTTTAACTTTTCGGGATTCTCTTTGATTAAGGTTTTACTTAATTTTTCAGCTTCTTTAAACTTATTGAGTTCTATAAGAGTCGACTTGTAATTTTCATAAATCTTAAGTCTTTGTTCTGGTTCTTTAAATATTTTCTCATAATAAAGTGCTGCTTTTTCATAATCGCTATCTAAGTAATATTTTTTAGCTAATTGAAAATCGATAGTAGTAACCTGTGAAAAAAAACTTGAGGCAGATACTATTGTTAATACTATTATAAAAAGATATTTAAATCTCATTTTTTGGAACATTCTTTTTCTGCAAAATTCTTTATTGGCAAATACAGACTATCATTTGTGGATATCACAAAGTCATATAAGTTAAGAATGTCTAGAAGATCATCAGATATTTTTTGGAGATTTTTTTCTTCCATTTCTATGTAATATAGTATTGAATCTGAGGGAATCAAATTATTTGAAAGATCTAATTTTAACATCTTGATTTGATTAATTTCAGTTTCTAAGTTTCTTTTTGTCAAATCATAGTTAGTCAAAAGATTAGGACATGCTTTTTTAAGACCTTTGTAATTATTCATTCTCCTAGCAAACTCGTTTTCAATAGTTCTAACACACTTTTTAACCAAATCAATATTGTCTTGGTATTTTGAAAATGCATTCTCCACATGGACAGTATTTATTTCATTGATGCTTTTCTCCAAATAAAATGATTTTGAAAGTAGTGCATTGGCCTGTTTTTCTCCTTGTTTAGAACAACCAATCAATACAAAAAATACAAAAATTAATTTAATATATTTCATAAAAATCATATGGAATCAAAGCCGGTATAAGGTCTTAAGACTTCTGGAATATTAATACCACCTTCTGTCTGATTTATTTCAAGTAAAGACGCCATAATTCTAGGAAGTGCTAGTGCACTACCATTTAGTGTATGAGCTAATTCAATAGACTTGTTTTGGTCTCTATAGCGCAATTTTAATCTGTTAGACTGGAAGGTTTCAAAATTAGAAATTGAGCTAACCTCGAGCCATTTGTCTTGACCCACAGAATAGGTTTCTAAGTCATAAGTCAAAGCAGAAGTAAATCCTAAATCTCCTCCACAAAGTCTTAATTTTCTGTAAGGCAAGTCCAATTTCATTATTAGACTCTCTACATAAAGTACCATATCTTCTAAAGTTTGATAACTTTCCAATGGGTTTGTAATTTGAACTATCTCCACTTTATCAAATTGGTGCAATCTATTTAAGCCTCTAACGTCTTTTCCATAAGAACCAGCTTCTCGTCTAAAGCACGGTGTATATCCTATGTGTTTTATAGGCAAATCTTCTTCTTCTAGGATTACATCTCTATAAATATTGGTAATAGGAACTTCAGCCGTAGGAATTAAATACAAATCATCTAATGGGGCATGGTACATCTGGCCTTCTTTATCTGGAAGCTGACCAGTTCCATAACCTGAGGATTCATTGACAAGGTGAGGAACTGAAAGTTCTTGATATCCTATCTTATTACCTTCGTTTAAAAAAAACTGGATTAATGCTCTCTGCAAAATAGCCCCTTTACCTTTGTATATTGGGAAACCAGCTCCGGTTACTTTTACACCAAGCTCAAAATCAATTAAATCATACTTTTTACATAGCTCCCAGTGAGGAAGAAGACTGTCATTTTTTAAACTGTCTATTGAAGAAGAGAAAATTATTTCATTATCATTTTCAGATTTGCCAGGGGGAACTAATTCGTTGGGATTATTTGGTATTTGATAGAGTAATTCAAGTATTGATTGGTCTAACTCTTCAAAACTTTTTCTTAATTTTTTAATGTTTTCCTTTAAAACTGTAGTTTCTTTTTTTAAAATATTAGCTTTTTCAATAGCTCCTTTTTTAAACTGCTCTCCAATTTGAGAAGATAATACATTCATATTGGCAGACATCTCATCTAAATGCTTTTGGGTGTCTCTTTTTTTTAAGTCAAGATTATAGACCTCGTTAATCTGATCACTAACATCAACTTTTCTAACTTCTAAAATATTTTTAATAATAGAGTCTTTATCGGTTCGGATTTTTTGAATCTGCAACATTGTAAACAGTTATTTAGAGTAAAAATATCAAAATTTATAGAGGAATAAAAAGGTATAAAAAAAGCGCTATAAAAGCGCTTTTAAAAAATTATTTAGTACCTAAACGCTCAATTTTCTAATTTAGTAACCGAGACGTAAGATTTATTCTTGGCTTTTTTTGTAAACTCTACAATACCATCTTTAAGAGCAAATAATGTATGGTCTTTACCAATACCAACATTTTCACCCGGGTTGTGTTTTGTCCCTCTTTGTCTTACGATGATATTACCAGCTATTGCTAGTTGGCCTCCAAAAATCTTCACACCAAGACGTTTTGATTCTGATTCTCTTCCGTTATTTGAGCTTCCAGCTCCTTTTTTATGTGCCATAATGAATGAATTAAAAAATTAACTTTCTTTTTTTGTTTTAGAAGCTACAGCTGGTTTGGACTTAGCTGCTGCTTTTTTAGGAGCTGCCTTTTTAGGCGCTGCTTTTTTAGTTTCTACTTTAGCCTCAGACTTAGGAGCCGCCTTTTTAGGCGCTGCTTTGGTTTCAGACTTAGGAGCTGCCTTTTTAGGCGCTGCTTTTTTCCCAATATCTTGGACTGTTATTTCAGTTAGCCTTTGTCTATGACCATTTTTAACTTTATAACCTTTTCTTCTTTTCTTCTTAAAGACAATAACTTTATCACCTAAAAGATGTTGTTCAATTTTTGCAGTTACTTGAACACCGTTTACAGCTGGGGCGCCTACTGATACTTTACCGTTATCATCTAGTAAAAGAACATTTTCAAAAGTTACTTTTGATCCTGGTTTTCCTTCTAATTGATGTACGAAATATTTTTGGTCTTTTTCAACTTTAAATTGTTGCCCTGCTATTTCTACAATCGCATACATAAATTAATAATTTAATTTGTTTACTTATTTAAGGGTGGCAAATGTAACTACTTTTATTTACTTCTCACAATTTG
>Ga0233444_10005470_pt1 | contig 11701 bp, 9 predicted proteins | sample SI_124_October20_6_FD_182792 | JGI IMG/M metagenome (GOLD analysis project Ga0233444, IMG submission 182792) | Seawater microbial communities from Saanich Inlet, British Columbia, Canada - SI_124_October2016_10_MG | ecosystem: Environmental > Aquatic > Marine > Inlet | place: Canada: British...
TGGCGGCATTGTCGATGGCTATGCTGACGCGGGATCCATTGGCAGTCTAACGCTGCTGGAACGAATCCAGCAGGCGCGCGACGATGACGCTGTGAAGGCGATTGTCCTGCGGGTCGATTCGGGTGGCGGCAGTAAATCCGCATCCGAAATTATTCGCCAGGAGTTAGCCCACGCCCAAGCCGCCGGCATACCGGTTGTTGCGAGCATGGGATCGCTTGCTGCCTCGGGCGGTTACTGGATCTCCGCAACCGCCGATCGTATTTTTGCCCATCAGAACACCATTACCGGCTCGATTGGAATTTTTGCCATCATCCCAACCTTTGAAAAAGTCCTCAACGAATATGGTGTCTTTGGCGATGGGGTTGCAACCACACCACTTGCGGGCGCCGCAAGTGTCGATCGCGGGATCCAGCCGATTTATGCAGACCTCATCCAGCAGGTTATCTTGTCCGGCTACGACCAATTCCTAGCAGTCGTTGCAGAAGGTCGTAACATGACGCCCGAGGCGGTTAATGAAATTGCGCAAGGCCGCGTCTGGACCGGCACGAAAGCATTGGAACTTGGCCTGGTTGACGAAATTGGAGGCCTTGATGAGGCCATACAAGCCGCCGCTGAAATCGCCGGCATTACCGACTATGCAATTTGGCGGGTCGAGCCGGAAGCCTCCCGGCGACAGCAAATTCTTGAGGCCCTGACCGCAGAGATCAAAACCCTTGCACCCGCCGTCAAACGCGACCCGATTACGCAATACTGGCGCGCCATGCAATCAGAAGTTAGAACTTTGGCGCGTTTTAACGATCCGCAAAAAGCTTACGTGATTTGCGAGACGTGCCCCAGCCCCTTGGCGCGCTAAGAAGTCCTAAGCGAGACTTCGACCGCAAGCGTTCGGGTCACAAGATCCTCGAGATTTAAAACCGCTTGACCTGCGAGCGACACGCCAACGGCGTCATCCCAAGGCGCAAGCCAATGCCTTGGAATGGCTTTACCTTGTAGCGCCCATAGGGCGCCGACCGTTGCCCCATTGCAATCGGTATCCAAACCTTCTGCAACCACGTCCCCGATGGCGGCACTAAAGTCGTCGGGATGGCGTAACAACGCCCAAATAACAAGCGCTAAATTGTTCACCGTGTGCACCACATTCAGGTGTTGGTAGCGTTCTCGGATCACAGCGCCGCCCGAGGCCGAGGCGGTTTGGGACTGGGCGAACTGAATAGCGCTATAGCAATCACTATTGTCTGGAATCAATTCAAGGGCAGCTTCCACGCCGGCCAGCAAGGTGCTGCCACCAGCAACCACCGCGCCAATCACGGCCACCACGACCGCGCCATAGACCCCCTCACCGACATGAGATAGTTGCGCATCAACCGTTGCCAGTTCTGCCGCTAAGGCGGGATCACCGGGCGCCACCCAACCATACACATCCGCCCGAATTTGCGCGCCAATCCAGTCGTTATAATCATTTTGGGCGCACTCCAGAACATCAAACCCGAGCGCGCCGCCTTCAGGGAACCATTCCCGGCCTCGACTGATTAATGTGCGATAGGCAGCCCGCTCGGCCGTGTAGGTACTACCAAGCGGCAGGTGCAACAGCCAGGCCCGGGCGACATCCTCTGTTGCAAGCCTTGCGCCCTTGGCTTCGAGCATCATCAAAGCCAGCACAGAGTAATTCACATCATCATCAGGTAGGCTCGCCTTTAATTCTCCCTTGCAACAGGCTTTGAGCAGCAGCTCTGGCGCTTGGCCCGGATCATAGGGAATGTAATCTCGCAGCGGTAAGGCCTCAACGGCACTCAGATAACCTTGCAGGGCCTCCGCGCCTGCTCGCATCGAGAAACGCTCAACCGCTTTGCCCAACATACAGCCCGCAACCCGACCTTGCCATGCGCCTCGAATCCGCGCGGCGTAGTTGTCCGGCAATTGTTTTCGGTTCGTCACACTGGTTCTCCTTTTGGTGCACTCACGGTTCCCAACGCAGCGGAGCCTGTTATCAGCTGTCTTTTACACAGCACCAATTCACCCAGCAGTTATATAACGATCTGGTGCACGGCCTTGTCAATCTTCTGCCCGCCCTGAACGCGCCGACCTAAGTTAGGTTGCGTAAGCGACCCCGCCATCACAGGTAATCACTTCCCCCACCGTGAAGGCGCCCGCTCTAGAGCACAGAAAGATAGAGAGCCCGGCGATGTCTTCGGCCGTACCCACCCGGCCGCGAGGGTTTTTGTTTGCAACACTGCTCCAATCGATGTCCGTGTCGCCACCACCCCCAACACCAGTGCTCAGCATCCAAGTTGGAAAGGGTCCCGGCGCAATGGCATTGACAATAATATGTTGCGGCGCGAGGTGCAGAGCAAGACCCCGGGTCAGATGATGCAAGGCCGCTTTTGATGGACCATAGGAAAAGGTTTCAAACACCGGGTTTTTGATACCATCGATTGAGCCGATATTCACCACTCGTGCTGGATTCTCGGCGGTGCCCGAGGCCCGCAACAAGGGCAGTAATTTCTGGGTTAGGAAAAAAACGCCCTTCAGGTTGGTGTCCATCACCTTATCCCAGCCCAATTCCGGAAACTCATCCAGCGGCGCGCCCCACGACACCCCTGCATTATTAATCAGGATATCGAGGCGCGGCTCGCGCGCACTGAGCGTGTCGGCCAGCTGCTGACACCCCTCAACATCTGCCAAGTTTGCTGGGATCGCAATGCATTCACCGCCATAGGCCGCCTGCAGGCGCTCAGCCGTTGCCGCACACGCATCGGCCTTACGAGAACTAATGTAGACCTTCGCGCCGTTGGCTAAAAACCCAGCGGCGATCATCTCGCCGATACCGCGGGAGCCGCCTGTTACCAGAGCGATCTTGCCGCGGATATCAAATAAATTGTTGAACATTGTTAACTCCTAGTTTGACCTTATTCGTTGAACTTGTTGCTTGATCCTGCACTTTATCTTAATCGCGAATCAGAATTGACCCGCTCGGGCCGCCGGCACCGGGCTGACCACTTTAACCATCGCCTTGGGCGCAGGGCCCACTCAGCAACCGGCAGGATCGCTTGATACCAGCTGAGTAATACCCTGACGCGCCCTCTTTTTGACCACCCGACAGCCCTCGAATCACTAAGGTGCATACTGAGGTATCAATCACTGCGGTCTTGCTTGCACTGCTGCAGGCTACCGTGGTTTGATCAGGCTTATCAAATTTTTGGAGTTATAGCATGCCTGATATTGCTAACGATCTGTACACCCTTGCCATGTCCGCCGAAGCGCAACCACTTATGGACGCCGTGACCAAACACATTGCTGATAATGTTGAGCCAATCACGGAAGAGTTTCAGGCTCTCGAAAAAGAAAAAACGGATCGTTGGTCTTGGCATCCCAGACAGCTCGAACTGCTTGATGGCGCCAAACAAAAAGCAAAAGACTCCGGCCTTTGGAATTTCTTCTTGCCCGATTCCGATATCGGCGACGGCCTAACGAATCTCGATTACGCCTATATCGCGTCCGAGCTGGGTAAATACCCACTGGCCTCTGAAACCCTAAACTGCAGCGCCCCGGACACCGGCAACATGGAGGTGCTTGAACGAGTTGGCACGCCAGAACAAAAAGAGCAGTGGTTAAAGCCCCTTTTAAATGGCGATATCCGCTCAGCCTATGCGATGACCGAGCCGAACCTGCCTTCATCGGATGCCAAGAACATCAGCACCAGCGCGGTGCTCGACGGGGATGACTGGGTCATCAATGGCGAAAAGTTTTATATCTCTGGCGCCGGCGATCCGCGCTGCAAGATTATGATTGTCATGGTCAAAACCGACCCCAATGCGGCCCCTAGCCGTCAGCAATCGCAAATTCTGGTCCCGAAAGACACACCCGGCGTCGAGATCCTCGAGGGCATGCAAGTGTTTGGCGCCGATCACGCGCCCCGCGGCCACATGCACATTCGCTTTAACAACGTGCGCGTGCCAAAGGAAAACATTCTGCTCGGTGAAGGCCGCGGATTTGAAATCTCACAGGTCCGACTCGGACCCGGCCGAATTCATCACTGCATGCGCAGTATCGGCAAAGCAGAAAAAGCGTTGGAGCTGATGGTTAAACGCTCAGCCACTCGAGTCGCATTTGGCAAGCCGATTGCCAAACTCGGTAAGAACCTTGAGGTAATCGCACGGGCTCGAATCGAAATTGACGCAATGAAACTCATGGTTCTACAAGCCGCCAAAGCAATGGATGTCTTGGGTAATAAAGAAGCCCGGGTTTACGTGAGTGCCGTGAAAGCGATGGTTCCCGAGAAGGTGTGCCTGATCATCGACCAAGCAATTCAAATGCACGGCGCAACCGGTATCTCACAGTGGTCGCCCTTGGCCGGCATGTATGCTGACATGCGACACCTGCGTTTTGCAGACGGGCCCGATGAAGTGCATCACATGGTCGTTGGCCGCGCCGAGATCCAAAAATACGATCTCTGGTAGCGCTCGGCGCCATTGGTAACAATGGCTTTGGCAAGACTGTTGACACATTAAACGCTAGATCATCTTGCGCCCTGAGTCATGATGACTAGGGGCGTTCCATTGGTTGGCGCTTTTGCTGAAGACTCTTTACCGCTGAGGGCTGTTTTTAAGGGATGTTTGCCATGCGCCATCGGCGGGCCAATCAGGCCGCACCCAAGGGCACCGCCAAACACAATATTCCAAGCGAAGGGATGCAATAACACCCAGACCGAGTCGCCCCCTTCACCCACATAACCAACAAATACGGCACTGATCCCTATGGTAAGGCCCAATATCGTCATGATATCAATTAATTCACGTTCCTTTCGCTCACAGTTGCTGTGCCGACTCTCATGTCCAGTCCACCATCTTCGCACGAATACGGGTTAACGCCTGTGAATGAATTTGACTCACCCGAGACTCGCTGACCTCCAAAACTTGACCAATTTCCTTCAGGTTCAAATCTTCTTGGTAATACAGCGCCATCATGAGCTTTTCTTTCTCGGGCAATTGATCAATGCAGCCCATCAGCGCTGCCTTGAACCGATCATCCTGCATAATCGCCTCGGGGCCTGCGTCCAACGCTTGATGCTCTTCTTCGTGGCTATCCTCAAGCAGCACCAGCTGACAACTTGCTGTTTCGTGCAGCAGAGCATGATACTCATCCAAAGAAACCGACAACTCGGCCGCGATTTCCTGGTCCGAAGCTTGGCCACCATTTCGACTTTCAACAACCCGAACCGCCTGGGCCAGCCGGCGGCTTTTTTCATTGACCGATCTGGGCGCCCAAGACAGCTTTCGAAGTTCATCCAGCATGGCGCCTTTAATTCGAATACCGGCATAGGTTTCAAAGCTCGCGCCCTGGTCCGGTGAAAAACTCCGAACGGCGCTCAACAAACCCAAAAGGCCTGACTGTTGTAAATCATCTAGCTCAACACTGCTCGGTAATCTCGCTAACAGATGCAGCGCAATCCGTTTCACCAACGGCAAATGAGCGGCGATTTTTTCATTTTGCTGCAAATTCTGCTGACTGGCGTAGACCGAGGCTGCGTTCATGACTAATCTGCGGCGGCCGGCTTCGCGGTTGAACCCGCAGCCGCGAGCAAGCGCTCAACAAAGAACTGAAGGTAACCCGTTGCCTTATCTGGCAAGGGCCACCGATTAATTTTTTCACCAATGCGCACTAGGGCCTTGGCGGCAGGACTGCGCGGATAGGCTTCAACCACCGGCTTTTGGGCTCGAACGGATTGTCTTAATTGTTCATCAAATGGCACAGCGCCTAAATACTTAAGCCCAACCTCTAAGAACCGGTCGGTCGTATTCAGTAACTTCTCGTATAAGTTCAGGCCTTGGCTTTCATCCTTCACCATATTAGCCAGAATCTGAAACTGCTTAATGCCATGCCGCATAGATAGGACTTTAATTAAGGCGTAGGCGTCGGTCAGGGACGTGGGTTCATCACACACCACCACAATCACTTCCTGGCAGGCTTTGGCAAACGACACGACGCCATCGGCAATGCCCGCCGCCGTATCAACAATCAAAACATCAATAGGCTGCTCGAGCTCACTAAACGCCGAAATCAAACTCGCGTGCTCAACACTCGTCAGCTCCGCCATCCTCTCAACCCCGGAGCTCGCCGGCACCACATGTATTCCAAGCGGGCCCTCGACAATGATCTCATCCAGAGACTTCTCGCCACTGATGACATGCTGCAGATCAAAATGCGGCTCAAGGCCAAGCAACACATCAACATTGGCGAGCCCAAGGTCTGCATCCATCAGCATTACCCGCTGCCCCGCAAGCGATAACGATGCGGCCAGATTGACCGAGATATTGGTCTTTCCGACACCGCCCTTACCGCTGGTAACAGCGATGACTCGAACTGGATCAGGCATGGATTTGTTCGTCCCTATCGGTTGTGGGTTCAGTGACTTGCGCCGTTTTCATCATAGCAAACGCATCCGCCAAGAGTGATGAGATTTTAGCCAATCGGATATCCGACAAACCCTGGCCATGACAGCTGTAGGCGAGGGGTAACTGGGACTTTAGCAAAGTTGATAACCCGGATCCTAAATTAATCGCCTCATCGGTTTTCGTCAAAATAGCCGCATGGACCTTGGCATGATCGTATTGACTGATCACCTGCTCGGCTAACCCTAACTGACTGGTCGCAGAAACGATGAGGATATTCTTCGGATAGGCGTCATGCATTTTGATCCGGCTTAAGTGACGGTTCAACTTGATGTCGCGCTCACTCATCCCTGCTGAATCAATGAGCACAAGCTTCTTGTCCATGGCGCGCCTTAACGCGTCGGTCAACTGCTCGGCGTCGACGGCAACTTCTACGGGTATGTTGAGCAACTTCCCAAAGGTCAGCAACTGATCTTGTCCGCCCATCTTAAACGCATCGGTTGTAATCAGGGCGATCGATTCTCGGCCATGCTTGAGGGCATAGCGCGCGGCGAGTTTGGCAACCGTTGTGGTCTTACCGACACCGGTGGTGCCAATAACGGCGAATACGCCGCCTGAATCAATCACCTCCTCATCCACCGACTGTAATTGCGAGCCGACAAGTGCTAACAATTGCTGCCACTGGTCTAGGGCCGAATCACAGGCTTCAAAACGCTGCGCATCAAAGTCGTCCATCAGCTGATCTAAACTAAAAGGGTTTAAACCGAGTTCAGACAACCGCAGCCTGGCTTGGGTCACCGACGCTTGCGAACCCGGTCGCTCCGCACGCAATTTGGCCAACTCACCGACCAACAAGGTTTTAAGGTTGCCCAGCTCCTGCTGCAAGCCGTTTAGGGTCTCAGTGCCAAGGCCAGAAATCTCTTGCAGCTTTGGCGCGGCAACACTTTGCCGCGGCTCGGCGGTTTTTGGACCCAAACCCGGCAAACGCTCGCCCAAGCCCAACACTCGATCCGACAAGGTCACTTTCGTCGCAGCCGGTTCTGGATCGGCCATGGGCTGCGGCGCCGCGGCATCAATCCCGATCTGATCCGTCAACCCGACTGATCCTTCCGCCGACAAAGCCGCAGGGGCTTGCGTCATCGGCACTATTTCGCGCGGACGCTCAGGTGCGATCGGCGCAACACTTGCGCGCTGGTTTGCGTCGCCAAAGTCCGAAACCTCAACCTTTGATTTTTTCGTCACATCGGAGACCTCTAGCGCATCCGCATCGAACTGATTGGTCGCCAGGATCTCAATCTTCTGACCGACCCGTCGGTTCGATAAAATGACGGCCTCAGGCCCTAACAGGCTGCGAACGCTGAGCATTCCTTCCCGTACGTCGTCTGCCAAAAATCGTTTAATTTCCATACCTTTCTCCAAACCGTTAGGCGCTAAGCTGCCTGCGCATTACCAACCGTTCCAACCACTCGTATGCGTTTTTCTGCGGGTATTTCGTCATACGCCAACACATGCAAGCCTTTGTTATTGCTCTTCACCAAACTCGCCAACCAAAGCCGAATGGTTGATGCAACCAGTAACACGGCGGGCTTACCTTGGTTCTCCATTTGAATCACGCCTTCGTTAATCTGTTGCAACATTTGCTCTGCCAATCCAGGCTCAAGTCCCATCGATTGTTGTTGACCTCTTACTGCATCTTGCAACATCTGTTCCAACCTTGGTTCAAGGGACAAAACTTCGAGCTCGGGCGCTAACCCATTGATTTGCTCATAAATTGTTCTGGACAGTGCGATTCGGACGCCCGTCGTTAACGCGTCAGGATCTTGACTCTTCAAGGCCCCATCCGCCAAAGCCTCGGCGATTGACCGAACATCCTTAATCGGCACCTGTTCAGCCAACAGGTTTTGCATCACTTTAAGGACCGCGCCCAAGCTCAACAAATTGGGCACAAGGCTCTCAACCAACCTGGGCGCAGACTTGGCCAGATTGTCCAAAAGCTGCTGCACTTCATCGTGGCCCAGGAACTCATGCGCATGGTCCTTCAGAATTTGACTCAAATGGGTTGCGATCACCGTTCCGGCATCAACCACGGTAAAGCCTAAGGATTGCGCCTCTTCACGCTGAGCCGGCTCGATCCAGACCGTATCAAGACCGAAGGTCGGATCCTTCGCTGCAATACCATTGAGCTCTCCAAACACTTGGCCGGGGTTAATCGCCATTTCTTTGCCTGGATAAATCACGCCGTTAGCAACCGGCACGCCCATCACTTGGATTTGATAATGGTTTGGATCCAGATCCAAGTTGTCCCGGATATGAACCGATTGCAGCAAGAACCCAAGGTCTTGAGAGAGCTTCTTACGAACACTGCGGATTCGGCCAAGGAGCTCGCCGCCCTGGGCCTTGTCCACCAAGGAAATCAAGCGATACCCCACTTCCAACGAAATCATGTCCGTTTGCGGCACATCATCCCAACTCAACTCTTCATCGACCGGTTTCGGCGCAGGCAAGGCCTCTAAGGTCGCCGCCTCAGCGCGCTCGGTGGTTTCGGTGCGAGACTGGGTTAAGAACATGCCCAGTCCAACTAACGCCGCGGCGATACTCAAAAACACAAAGTTCGGCATGCCGGGCACGAGACCCAATGACCCAATCACTGCGGCCGTAATATAAAGCGACTTACTGGAACTCAACAGCTGACTCAAAATCTGATCGCCCATCTCGGACGAGTCCGATACCCGAGTGACCACAATGGCGGTGGCGGTTGAGAGCAGCAGTGATGGAATCTGCGCGACCAGCCCATCGCCAATCGTCAACAGAATGTAATTTTCTGCTGCAACACTGAGGGATAAATCATGCTGCGCCATGCCGATGACCAGGCCGCCAATGATGTTGATAAATAGAATTAATAGTCCGGCAATGGCGTCACCCCGAACAAATTTGGAGGCACCATCCATCGACCCGTAAAAGTCGGCTTCCCGGGCAACATCGGCTCGGCGAACGCGAGCTTCTTCTTGGGATAACACCCCTGCGTTCATATCGGCATCAATGGCCATCTGCTTACCGGGCATCGCGTCCAAGGTAAATCGAGCAGACACTTCTGAGACCCGGCCGGCGCCTTTCGTCACCACGACGAAGTTTATAATGACTAAAATGGCGAAGACGACCAAACCGACAGCATAGTTGCCGCCCACAACAAAGTCACCAAACGCCTTGATCACCTGCCCAGCAGCATCGGTGCCGGTGTGCCCTTCGAGCAACACAACCCGAGTCGATGCAAGGTTCAAGGCCAACCGCAGCAAGGTCGCGATCAGCAGGATTGTCGGAAAGACCGCAAAATCGAGCGGCCGCAGGGCATACACCGCCGCCAAGAGCACCATCAGCGAGAGCGCGATATTAAAGGTAAAGAGTAAATCCAGCGCCAGTGGCGGCAAGGGCAAGACCATCATCGCCAGCAGCAATAAGATTAAGACCGGGGTTCCGAGCCCTACGGCTCGAACCATATTTGACAGATCAACCGCTTGGGTTGATTGCGGGGCATTCATTGTCATACCACTTCACCTCTATACTTGTCGGGCACATCGAAATAACTGGGCGCAACCGGTTTGACTGGGGTTTGCTGACCCAGCGTCTTTAATTGGAAGATATAGGCCAAAACCTGGGCCACGGCTTTAAACAGATCGCCGGGTATTTCATGACCGATATCAACCATGCCGTGCAGCGCTCGCGCTAAGGGTGGGGCCTCAAAAATCGGTACGTTATTGGCTTCTGCTACTTCTCGAATTTTTAGCGCCATAAAATCTTGGCCCTTGGCAACAACCCGCGGGGCGCCAAGGCCTTCTTGGTCATATTTAAGCGCCACGGCATAGTGAGTTGGGTTGGTGATGATGACGTCCGCCATGGGCACCGAATCCATCATGCGCTGCTCAGAAAGCTGACGTTGCATCCGACGAATCTGGCTTTTCACTTCCGGGCGACCTTCGCTTTCCTTCATTTCATCTTTGACTTCTTGCATCGTCATCTTGAGCTGTTTGTTGTGATTCCAAAGTTGAAAGGGCACATCAATACTGGCCACAAAAATTAGTACCGAACTAAAACCGATAAACGACCACATCAGCAAATCGCCGGTGCTGGCGAGGGCGCCAAAAAAGCTCATATACCCAAGACCAATAATCGTGTTCATCGAGTAATAAATAATCAGGATTGCCGCCGTTGCGACCAAAAGAAACTTACACAAGGCTTTGATCAGCTCCATCAAACTTTGAACGCCAAACATTCGGACAAGGCCTTTCATCGGGCTGATTTTTTCCAGCTTTGGCGCTAGGGCGTCGACACTGAAAACCAACCCGCCCAAGGCAACTGGGCCTAGAAAAGCGGAAAACACCAAAAGTCCCAGAAATGGGAGGATCGCCGATAAGCCAAGGGCAGCCTGGGTGCGAATTGCCTCAAACATCTGGTCCGGATTGCGAATTCGTGACGGCTCAAAGGCGAGCCCTTGCGTCATTAAGGCATGCAGATCGGTCATCAGATACTGACCCAAAAACACCATGCCAATCGAGGCTGCCATCAAACTCAGCAGAATATTGAGTTCTTTCGAGCGCGCGGTTTGGCCCTTCTTGCGCGAGTCTTCAAGCCGGCGCTCGGTGGGTTCTTCTGTTTTTTCTTGGGACGTATCTTCAGCCATGCCTTACTCCAAAATCACCAGCATTTGTAAGAACCCGGCTTCAAGCAATGCCGCAAACTGCGGCAAAAAGACCGGCAAGCTCAGCATGATCATGATGAAACCCGCAATGATGGTAATGGGGAAACCCACGGCAAAAATATTGATCTGCGGCGCCGCTCGGGTCATGACGCCAAAGGCAAGGTTTACTAAAAGAATTGCAGCGACTGCCGGCAAGGCAATCAGCAAGGCACCTTTAAAGACTTCTGCAATCCAGGTAACGGTGTGCATCGCTAAATTTTCAGGTAATGGGCCCGACCCGATCGGCCACAGGTAAAAACTTTCAACGATCGTCTCGATCAAAACCAGGTGGCCATTCAGTGCGAGAAAAACGAGGGTTGCCAAGATTAAGAAAAACTGGCTGATGACCGGCACCTGGACCCCATTTTGAGGATCAATCGTTGCGGCAAAGCCAAGCCCCATACTGGTCGCGATGGCTTGTCCCCCCACGACGAGCGCGCCGAACACCATCTGTAAAATGAACCCCATGGCAACGCCAATAACCACTTGCTGCGCCGTAATGAGCATCCCTTCCACGCTGAAGGCTTGGATCGCAGGCACCGCGGGCAACAAAGGTGAGATTAAAATCGCAACCAGCATC
>Ga0233444_10005471_pt1 | contig 11695 bp, 15 predicted proteins | sample SI_124_October20_6_FD_182792 | JGI IMG/M metagenome (GOLD analysis project Ga0233444, IMG submission 182792) | Seawater microbial communities from Saanich Inlet, British Columbia, Canada - SI_124_October2016_10_MG | ecosystem: Environmental > Aquatic > Marine > Inlet | place: Canada: British...
TAAATGAAGCGACGTCTGACAAGTTGCGATCGTAAGGGTCAGGCGCTCAATACAGCCACTCGGCCTCAATACAGTCGTGGGGCGCCGCCGCACCGCCGCGTGCAGCAGGGCTTTACCCTGATCGAACTCATGATCACCCTCATTATTGCCGCCATTTTGCTATCGGTCGCGGCGCCCGCGTATCAGTCTTTTATTGGCAGCACCGCGTTGACCACCGCGACCAACGACTTGGTTGCCGCCCTGAATATGGCGCGAAGCGAGGCCTTGAAACGCGATGGCGCCGTCACGTTGCGTGCGGGTGATGCGGATACGTCGAGTGATGATTTTGCGGATGGCTATTGCATCGTGCCGGGCAGAACGAACACCAACTGTGACGGTGCGCTTCGATTTTTCCCCGCGGTGGGTTCCGATATCACGATGGTTGTTTCAGGCGGAGTCAGTACCATGGTGACTTTTAATGGTTTGGGCGGGCTCACGAACGCGGCCAACGCCCCGCAATCGTTCGAGCTCTGTCGCGCCAACGAAGATCATCGCCGCGTGACCATCGCGCTGGTCGGACGATCCAAGATTTCAGCGGATACGAGTTGCCCGCCATGATAAGGCTGACACGACGTCAGCTGGGGGTCACCTTGATCGAGTTGCTGATTACGATGGTGATCGTGTCTATCGGCGTTTTAGGGCTTGCCGGTGTTCAAATATTGAGTCTGAAACAGACGCGTGAAGCGGGGCAAAAAATGGTCGCCCTGCAGGCGGCCAACGATTTGCTGGACCGAATTCGAGTCAACGCTAATGCAGATTATAGCTGGCCTGCTGGCTCAGCGGCGGCTAATTGCGCAAATACAACCTGCACGCCGGCGCAGATGGCGGTTTTTGATCTCACGCTCTGGGATTGTCGGTTAGGGCAGCCCAGCGACGCGTGCAAAACAGCTTTTGGACTAACTGACGCGGACTTTGACCGGTTGCCGAGCGGGGAGGGCTTGGTGAGCGCGGCTTCCGGGACCTACACTGTCACCGTTCAATGGGATCTGACAGATTCGACAAAGCAAGACATCACCGTTGCTGCGAGAGTCAATTGATGAAGCGCCCGCTATTACAGCAAGGCCTGTCACTGATTGAGGTGATGATTGCCATGGCCATTGGCTCGGTTGTGATTTTGGGTGTGCTGAGTTTGTTTAACGCGAATACCGAAACCTACAATGCGCTACAAGCACAAACCAGGCTGCAGGAAGGCGCAAACTTTGGCTTGAACGTGATTGCCCGTGATTTGCAGCGGGCAGGCTATCGCGGCTGTTACTCTCGGGGTGACGTGTATGCGACTGTCGCGTCAATTCCAGCAGCTTTTGATATTAGATCGGGGCTTTCTGTTTATGATGGCGATGCGGAGGGGAACTGGACTTCATCCTCTACGGTTCTGGCCTCCGAGGTGTCTAATGCTGCAATTGATGGCACGGATATTATTACCCTGCGGTTTGTTGAAAACGACGAGGCCTATTTATCAACGGCGCTGGTCACGGGTCAAGAAAATGTGCAGGTGAGCGTTGTGAGTGGCGCAACAAGTAATTTCAACGTCGATGATCTGGCTTTCATCAGTGATTGCGAAAAGGCAACCCTGTTCCAGGTCACCTCGGTGGCAATCAATGGTACCGCCATGACCTTGGGTCATGCCGTGTCGGAAGAAAACGGCAACAGAGTGGGGGGGCTTGCGGAGACCGGGATCTTTGGCACCGATGCGGCAGTTGCCAGTCTCGTTTCTAAAACCTACTTTATAAAACAAGGCGCGAGCGGCATAGCCGGCAAGGGTGGGTATTCGTTGCAGCAATTTGATGGCGCCGCTAGCACGGAATTGGTTGAAGGGGTTGAGGATCTACAAATCCTGCTTGGTATTGATACCGATTCGGATGGCGTCCCCAACCAATACCTGGCGCCCAGCGCGTCGGTTATTACGAGTCAAATCGCGACCGTTTTGCTAGAGATCACCGTCAATAGTATTTCTGATGCGGACTCTGCCGAGGAGGATCGTCTGCTGCGGCGCAGCTTTCGTCAAACCATTCAAATCAGGAATCCAGGATGACCGCCGAATATAATGATCAAGGCGGTATGGTGTTGGTCACCAGCCTTGTTATCTTAATGATATTGACGATGCTAGGACTCTCCTCGGTTCAGGGCACAAGCATCCAAGAGCTGATCGCAAGGAATCAACGCGATAGCAATCTTGCGTTTAATGCCGCGGAAACGGCCATCATTGAAGCGGAAAATTTATTGAACGCCCTTGTATCGATAAACTACGAAAGCTCAGGCAACCCTGTAATTTATGATTCAACGTCTGGCGGTTCTATTTTCGCTGATCTCTCTGTTATAGATCCTTGGAGTGGCCCTGCAGCGAATACTGCGGGCGATGGTCGTGCTGTTTACATCGTTGAGCATGTCAGCACGGTTGTGTCTGACGAGGATCGATTGAACCTTGATAATATTGGGCAGAATCCAAATGCCTGCTGCACCCAAATGTTCCGAATTCGGGCTAGGGGCCTAGGCGGTACCGATGATGCACAAGTGATTATTGAAGCGGCTTATGGGAAACGATTTTAAAAGATGTTGATGTGAAATTCTGAATTTGTTCATAATTCCTCTGGTTCGTTCAACAAAATCGAGGTTCTTTGTGATGCAGAAGTTATTCTTGGGCGCTTTGTTTTACATTGCCAGCTTCGGTGCCAATGCGGGGCCAGTTCTCTGCCTTCACGGTTACTTTAGCGCAGAAGAGCGTGGTTGATGATCCTTCTGCGCCCTATGGCTTTGACATTTCTTTTGTGGTTTCAGGAAGTGGTGGCTTGGGTTTGTGCGATGACCGCTTGCAGGCTCGGGTAGGCTGCTCGGAGCAGGATGCTCAGAATAAGCAAGGTCACGCAGAGCTCCAGGAGGGTAAAGCCGAATGTTTGTTTGCGACGCGCGTGGGTGATGCGTGATGCCCGAGAAAGGGCCGATTGACCTTTGAGACCTCTTAATTGAGTCGGTGCGCCTCGACTCGGAGCGGGCAGAAGACGTTTGCGGTCGCAGTAAGACATTTTTCAAGGGTAGCGAAACCCTCGTTTGCGTGGACTGGGCGATTTCGCAAAGTCACATCAGTGATGTCTGAAGTCGCCCGTCGCATAGCAGCGGGCTCGGTTTGTAACGGGTATTGGGCTGGCTATTTTTTAGCCGAAAAGGCCCAGTGACAGCACATTAAGCCAAGATTTGTCGGCTTTTCGGACTGACCGGTCGGGGTCAAAGTTGCCGTTAGCATCCAAGGTGGGATGGTCTGGGTAGTTATTGCGCAGCACCAATAAAGCGTTCTCGGCCAAGGTTTGTTGCTCCAGCAACCGGTAGGATTCAACCATGATGGCGAGTGCGTCCGGCACCGCAATAGTGCCTTGAAAATTCTCAAGGACATACCGACCTCGATTCGCCGCCGCCATGTAAGCGCCCCGGTAAATATAATAGCGCGCTGCATGCAGTTCCGCTTCGGCAAGGAGGTTTTTCAAATAGCGCATTCGCTGCTGCGCGTCGGGCGCGTATTCGCTGGTGGGGAAGCGCCGCAAAAGCAGCGAGAAGTCCTCGAAAGATTCTCGTGCGGCGCCCGGGTCTCGTTTAGAGGGGTCCAGCGGGAACAGTTTGGTTAGGAAGTTTTCATCTTCTTCGAATGAGGCAAGGCCTCGCAAATAATAGGCATAATCAACGTTAGGATGATTGGTGTGCAGCCGGATAAATCGGTCTGCTGCGGCCCGGGCTGCTTCTGCCTGACTGCTTTGATAGTAAGCGTAAATAATCTCAAGCTGGGCTTGCTCTGCATAGCGACCAAACGGGAATCGAGCTTCAAGGGCCTGCAGCCTAGCCACAGCATCTTTGTAATTGCCCGCCGCCATCCCGCTTTGCGCCGATTCGTACAGCGCGAGCTCGGAAGCTTCTTCCGAATCATCCGTGTCTTTTGCGCAACCCGTCAGTAACGCGGCCATTAGGCTGATTAAAACGAGGTGCACTGCATGAGGGCTTAGGTTCAATGAACGCTCCGGATTTGTGAATGCTTGAAAAGAAGCGTATTTAACCATAGCCTCTGCGTTCTCCCAAGCATAGTTGACCGGCCACCCATGTTCGAAACCCTGATCCGTCGCGAAAGATTGCCAGCCTCGTCGGGCCGATTGCGCTTGGATCAGGCCGCCGCGCAGCTGTTTCCTGAGTATTCCCGGGCAAAACTCCAAGCTTGGATCAAATCCGGTGAGTTGCGGGTTGATGGCCAAGCGGGTAGGGCAGCCGCGCGCGTCGCGCCTGGCGCCCTCATTGAAATAAATGCTCAGCAAACACAGATTGCGTCTGGCCCGGAATCAATTCCCCTTGATGTTCGGTTTGAGGATCCAGATTTCTTGGTGGTGAATAAGCCGGCCGGGCTGGTGGTGCATCCGGGCGCGGGTAATCCATCGGGGACCTTAATGAATGCGCTAATGCATTATGCGCCCGAGACCATGGGGCTGCCCAGAGCCGGCATCATCCATCGGTTGGATAAAGAAACGTCTGGCTTGCTGATGGTGGCTAAATCGTTAACCGCGATGACCGCGTTGACTCGGCAATTGGCCGATCGGAGGATTAAACGGGAATACGAGGCGATTGTACACGGACATCCGGCGCCCTCCGGCATTGTTGATGCCCCAATTGGCCGACATCCAACCCATCGAACCAAGATGGCGGTTCGGCCTTTGGGCCGGGCGTCTGAAACGCATTTCTGGTGTTTGGCGCGCTACGATGGGTTGGCACACATGCGGTTTTCGTTGGTAACCGGCAGAACGCATCAAATCAGGGTGCATATGGAGCATCTGGGGCATCCCTTAGTTGGGGATCCTGTCTACCGGCAGCGCCGGGGTCCGCGTCTAGAGGGCGTGCCTGAGTTCGACCGTCAAGCCTTACATGCGCGGCGTCTAGAATTGGCGCACCCAGTGTCTGGGGATCTTGTCGAGGTCAATGCGGACGCGCCGGATGATTTTCAGGCCCTTCTGGCCTGGGCTCGAGCATCCAATGATTAGCGTGGTGACCGATTTTCACAGCGTGTTCGGATTGCCGGATCAAGGTGTTCGAGCAGTCTGCACCACTCGCCAGGCAGGCAGTAGTCAAGGCGCCTACCAAGGACTGAATTTAGCAACCCATGTTGGCGATGACCCAAGGCTTGTGATGCAGAACCGTGAGCGCCTCGCGGATCAGTTTGATTTGCCGGGTGAACCGCTGTGGTTGAATCAAGTCCATGGCGCGCAGATATTGGAAGTGGAAGAAAACGCCGTACCCGAGCACGCCGATACCGAGGCAGATGGCGCAATAACCGCAGCGTCCAATGCGGTGTTGGCAATCCTGACCGCGGATTGCTTGCCAATACTGCTTGCAAGTTGTGATGGCTCGCGCATCGCGGTGGTGCACGCGGGTTGGCGGGGTCTTTTGGCGGGTGTTATCGAGGCGGCTGTTGCCGGCTTTCAGGGCGCGCCCCTGTGTGCTTGGATCGGCCCGGGTATTGGACCCTGCCACTTTGAAGTGGGGCCAGAATTTAAAACGCTGTTTCCAGAGCCCGAATTGTTCGTAGCCAAACCAGGCCAGCGAGATTGCTTTGATCTACCCCAAGCCGCGCGCCGATGTTTGCACCGTGCGGCGGTTAAACGAGTGATTCAGTCCGAGCGCTGTACAGTCTGCGAGGTGGATACCTTTTATTCCTACCGCAAGGAGGGTGTCACAGGCCGGGTTGCGAGCTTGTTGTGGCGATTGCGGGGTTAACGCCGATTGCAGTTATCGTTAACTGCGGTGCGGGCTTCATTGATTAGGACTTGCTTATGCGCTCGTGTCATAAAAACCATTTTGCCTTCCGCATTTTTAACCTTGAGTCTTTGAAAGCGTTCGAGTTCATCCAAACGATTTTGAGCCGCGTTGCAGTTGCCCTCGTAGTCCGCGGTCTCTTGCCCAACGCGTGCCAAGGCCGCCGTCTTTGCCATTTTAGTTGCTGGCCTTTTTGAGTCTTCGGCCTTTGCCTGTGACGTTGGTGCCGGCACCTTTTCGGGCGTATCGGGCGCAATATAGCCAAACGGTTTTTTTGGATTGAGGTTTTCGACATCAAATGACGTTACGGGGCGATCCGCAAAATGTGTCCTGCCCTCCGCGTCCTGCCAGGTATAAATGTTTTGGCGTTCAGCGGACTCGCTCTGGGCGGGCCATGCAGACAGCATTATGAGCCCAACGCACAAGCAGAACTGTCCGGCAGATAAGGGGTATTCATGATCTGGATGGCGATTCATAGGCTGTTTGCAAAATCCGGCGGATCGTTGACTCGTAGGATGGTATAGTAAAAAATGCTGGGCCCCAAAGCCAAACTGGCAAGAACAAGGTGGTATCTGTGAAAAATGATCTCAAAACAGCGTCAAAATCAGAGTTAGAGCAGCTCTCTGGTGGTGACATGCTCGTTCGGTCCCTTCAAGCGGAGGGCGTCGAGTATGTGTTTGGGTATCCGGGCGGCGCAGTGCTTCACATATACGATGCCATGTTTCGTCAGGATGTGATCAAGCACTTTTTGGTGCGTCACGAGCAAGCAGCGACTCATATGGCGGATGGCTATGCCCGTGCGACGGGGCGGCCCGGGGTGGTTTTGGTGACGTCTGGACCGGGTGCGACCAACGCGATTACCGGGATTGCGACGGCCTATATGGATTCGATCCCCATGGTGGTTATCTCGGGTCAGGTGCAGTCTCACTTGATCGGCACCGATTCCTTCCAAGAAACTGACATGGTGGGTATATCGAGACCGATCGTTAAACACAGCTTTTTAGTCAAGCGTGCGGTCGATATCCCAGCAACGATCAAAAAAGCGTTTTATTTGGCGAATAGCGGCAGGCCAGGGCCGGTCGTGGTCGATATCCCAAAAGATATTACCAACCCGGCGGACCTTCACCCGTTTGAATATCCTGAAGAGGTGTCGATTCGCTCTTATAATCCGGTGACTCGGGGACATAGCGGACAGATTAAGAAAGCGGTGACGATGCTGCTCGCTGCAGAACGGCCCATGATCTATAGCGGCGGCGGCGTCATTCAAGGCGAGGGTTCTGGTTTGCTCACGGCTTTGGTGAAGCGGCTCGGTTATCCCATCACCAGCACGTTGATGGGGCTGGGGGCTTTCCCCTCCACTGACCCGCAGTTTCTGGGCATGCTCGGGATGCATGGCACCGTTGAGGCGAACAACGCCATGCATCACTGCGATGTGCTCTTAGCTGTGGGTGCACGCTTTGACGACCGGGTCACCAACACCATTTCAAAGTTCTGCCCGTATGCCAAAATTGTCCACATTGATATGGACCCAACCTCGATCAGTAAAAATGTTGCGGTCGACGTGCCGATTGTTGGGCCTGTGATCTCGGTCCTTACGGAAATGCTGGGGTTAATTGATCTTGAGGTCAAGGCGCTGGGCGAGCATAACGCCAAGCATTTAGCGGACTGGTGGGCGCAAATTGAGGGTTGGCGTGGCCAGGATTGCCTAGCTTATGAGTCTGATGCGAGCGTGATTAAACCCCAGCAGGCGGTGCAGGCAGTTTATCAAGCCACGGGCGGTGGTGCCTACGTCAGCTCGGATGTCGGTCAGCATCAGATGTTTGCGGCATTGTATTATCCCTTTGATTGGCCGCGGCAGTGGATCAACTCAGGGGGTCTTGGCACCATGGGGTTTGGTTTGCCGGCCGCGATGGGGGTGCAAGTCGCTTTTCCTGAAGCCCAGGTGGTCTGCATTACGGGCGAAGGCAGTATTCAAATGAACATACAAGAACTGTCGACGTGTCGGCAGTATGAGCTGCCTGTCAAGATAATTAACTTGAACAATGGCGCACTCGGAATGGTTCGGCAGTGGCAGGATATGCAGTATGAAGGTCGGCACTCCCATAGCTATATGGACTCCTTACCTGATTTCAAGGCGTTGGCCGAGGCCTACGGCCATGTTGGGATTGAAATCACCAAGCCCGAGGAGTTATTGCCAGGGTTAGAAGCTGCATTTGCGCTAAAGGATCAGCTTGTTTTTGTTGATATCAAGGTCGACCCCAATGAGCATGTGTACCCAATGCATGTGGCGCCGAACGGTTCAATGCGTGATATGTGGCTTAAAAAAGGAATTCGAACCTGATGAGAAGGATTATCTCAATTCTCCTGGAAAATGAAGCGGGGGCTTTGTCGCGCGTAATTGGATTGTTTGCGCAGCGAAACTACAATATCGAGTCGCTGACGGTTGCGCCGACGGACGATGTGAGCTTATCTCGGCTGACGTTGACCACCAGTGCCAGTGATGTTGAGGTCGAGCAGATCACCAAGCAGCTTAATAAATTGATCGAAGTTGTAAAGTTGGCAGATTTGACCGACGGTGAGCACGTTGAGCGCGAGTTGATGTTGCTAAAGGTGAAAGCCTCGGGTGCTCAGCGCGCAGAAGTGAAGCGGGTTGCGGATATTTTTCGAGGTCAAATTATTGATGTGACGGCAAGCACCTATGCGATCCAGTTGTCTGGCACCACCGAAAAATTGGATGCCTTTATTAACGCACTGAGCGAGTCTGTGGTTCTGGAGGTGGTTCGAACTGGGGTGACGGGATTGAGTCGCGGCGAAAAAGTGTTAGCTCTTTAAAGTAAGTTGTCCAAACAACGGCCCCAGCGTTAGCGTTAGGGTCCTGGAGTTACTATGGTGAATGACGCATCCAGTTCGAATCCGAAGCCCCAGCCCGATAATGTGAGGCCGTTGCCGAACAAGCGGCAAGGTTTACGGCGCGGGATCTATCTACTGCCGAACCTCATTACGACCGGTGCGCTCTTCTCCGGATTCTATTCCATTATCTCGAGTATGACGGGCGACATTGAGCAGGCCGCAATTGCGATTGTGATCGCGGGGTTTCTCGATTCGTTAGACGGTCGGGTTGCGCGATTAACCAATACGCAGAGCGAGTTTGGCGTGCAATACGATAGTTTGTCGGACCTGGTTGCCTTTGGGGTTGCCCCGGCCCTTTTAATGTTTAGTTGGGTGCTCGCGGATCTTGGGAAGCTCGGCTGGTTTGTTGCTTTTTTGTATATGGCTTGCGCGGCCTTACGGCTCGCTCGATTTAACACGGCGCCAGACAGTAAGGTTTTCTTTGGCCTGGCGAGTCCAGGTGCCGCAGGGACTATCGCCTCGCTGGCTTGGGTTTGGCATGATAATGTTCAGCAAAGTGCTGGGCTGGAGTTTGGTTTGCCCTTTGCGGTTCTGGCAGGTGTCTTAGCCGTCTTGATGGTGAGTAATATTCGGTACTACAGCCCGAAAGAGTTTGATTTTGGCGGCAGAATACCGTTTTTGTTTATGGTGACAATTGTGTTCTTGTTTGTTGTGGTCGCGGTCTACCCACCCGGGATGCTGCTGATCATCGGGCTGACCTACGCCGCATCAGGGCCAATCGGCAGTTTGCTTCGTAGACGTAGAAGAAACCCAGACGGAGACTAGCCCTTGGGGCGCCCTCGAGTCTCGGCGCTAAATCACAAGGAGCGAGCGGCATGAAAACACCCGTTGGTAGCACGTTAACCGAGGCCGACGTCACCCCAGAGACGGTTTATCTAAACCGCAGACAATATCTAAAAACCTCTGCCGTTGCCGCCGCTGTCCTGGTGGCGCCGAAGCTAAAGGCCTCGGAGTCGACCTTCGGCGCAGATCCGGCGCCGCTTTGGCTACAATCTCAAAACAAACAAGCATCCCCGAGCCCGTTCTCGACGACTGAAAAGTTGACCCCTTATGAATATGTAACGGGCTACAACAACTTTTATGAGTTTGGTACAGGAAAGGATGACCCTGAAAAGTACGGGCAGGATTTCAAGCCACATCCTTGGCAGGTGACGGTGAGTGGTTTGGCCGAAGGCACGGGCACCTTTGACCTAGAAGATTTGCTGAAAGGCTTGGCGGTTGAAGAGCGCATTTACCGCTTGCGGTGCGTTGAGGCCTGGTCGATGGTGATTCCTTGGCTTGGCGTATCAATGGCGGCGCTGCTTAAGCGGCTTAAGCCGCTCAGTAGTGCGCGATATGTTGCGTTTGAGACGGTCTATCGGCCGGAAGAAATGCCTGGACAAGCCTCTTTTTTTGCTGCGATTGATTACCCCTACATCGAAGCGTTGAGGATGGATGAGGCGATGCATCCGTTAACGTTGATGGCAACCGGGGTTTACGGCCGTTCATTGCCGAATCAAAATGGCGCCCCCCTGCGGTTGGTTGTGCCATGGAAATATGGTTTCAAAAGCATCAAGTCGATTCGGAAGATCACGTTTACGGATCGGCAGCCGCAAACAACCTGGCAGAAGGCAAACGCGCGTGAATATGGCTTTTACGCCAACGTGAACCCCGCTGTTGATCATCCGAGATGGCGTCAATCCGAGGAGCGTCGATTGCCAAGCACGTTGTTTGCCTCGAATCGAGTGCCGACCTTGCCGTTTAATGGTTACGCTGAGGCGGTGGCAGGTCTTTATCAAGGCATGGACCTTACGAAACACTACTAGCTGATCAGGAGCGCACTTACGCTTATGTGGATCGTATAATGGATAAGGTGTTCCTAACGCGCTGGTTCTGGTGGGTTTTACTATTGCCTTGTACCTTTGTAGGCGCGCGCGTTGCCCAAGTCGTGTGGTATGACCCAAGTGCGCTAGGTCCGGACCCAGCCCAATCTTTAGTCGATCTCTTTGGCACGATAGCTTTGTGGCTCCTGTGCGCGGTGCTCTTCGTGACGCCCGTGCAGACCATTATCAAGGCCCGATGGCTGTTGCGACAACGTCGTGCCTTAGGGGTCGCGTGCTTTGGATATGCGCTGCTGCACTGGTTGTCGTATGCAGGCTTATTGCTGGAGTGGCAGTGGCAGAATCTGGGTCAGGATTTGCTGAAGCGACCTTACATTATTGTCGGGTTTTTGGCTGGTTTGATGCTCCTGGTTCTGGCGGGGACGTCCAATAACGCCAGTGCGCGCGCACTGGGTCGTCGCTGGCGAATCCTGCACCGGTTGGTCTACCCGGCTGCGGTGTTAGTTCTGATCCACATGTTCTGGGTCGCGCGAAGCGATTACACGGAAGTCGCCCTGTATTCAGCAGTTGTCCTGCTGCTGTTGCTGCATCGTTGGCGACAGCAAGCGAAGTCCTCGTAGATCTGTGTTGGCACTGGCCAGTAAGGTTTAAAGGTCCGTATGCTGGGTTGTAAAAGAGACGTTTTATTGATTTCGAGCGGGTTTCCTGGTCGCAACGTGAAGTCAATTCGGGGGGCGGGAGGATAAAGCCTTGCAAAGCCCTAGGATTGTCTAGTAAGCTGCGCGTCCGTTGTTTGGAACCGCCTTTTTTGAGTCAAGAGTAACCCGCCGCAAAGCGAGTGAAATTAAATAAGAAAAGGTGTTGTAAAGGAAACAATGGTACGTATAATACGCGTCCTGGCCAAGCGGTCAGGCTCGCAAGAGTTAGGTTGTCAGCTAAGGGGCTGAAACCATTCGAGACAAATTTTACGAAAGCTCCCCGCTTGCTAAGTTAGCCGGCGCGGCATCCTTCGCTAGAAAGTCCGAAGAAGTTTTTTAAAAATCAGGAAAACAAACAATAGGTGTGGGTACTTGTTAGTTGAGTGCGAAAGTTATCAGCAACAAGTTACCGACAATTTATTGAGTATACTTACTAAATACGGTAATTGT
>Ga0233444_10005472_pt1 | contig 11694 bp, 10 predicted proteins | sample SI_124_October20_6_FD_182792 | JGI IMG/M metagenome (GOLD analysis project Ga0233444, IMG submission 182792) | Seawater microbial communities from Saanich Inlet, British Columbia, Canada - SI_124_October2016_10_MG | ecosystem: Environmental > Aquatic > Marine > Inlet | place: Canada: British...
CCATACAATTAGATACTTGCTTATTACCAGTAAATTATAATTTTAAAAATATTACAAATGGAGGTGTTTCTTATCAATGGGATTTCGGAGATGGAACTAGCTCTCCAATCACTAACCCCACAGATAGCCTTAATCCTAAAAGTTATACTAATGCTGGAAACTATGATATTAAACTTTTAACAAATAATTCCTTTGGATGTGTAGATAGTATTACAAAATCAATATTTGTAAAACCAATTCCAACTTCTCAATTTGATCTATTAAAATTAGATAGTTGTGTTTTGCCAGCATCTTATTCTTTGGTCAACAATTCTTTAGGATCAGTATTTTACTCATGGGATTTAGGAAATGGTGCTACAACTAATAATCCAAACTTAAATTCTTATTCTTATAATAATTCTGGTTCTTATGGTATTTCATTAGTGGCAATGAATTCATATGGATGTTTAGATAGTTCAAAAAAAACAGTTAATATTTCACCAGTTCCTCAAGCAGATTTTGCTTACCTTAAGCAAGACACTTGTGCTTTACCTTCAAATTATTTGTTTACAAATTTATCTACAGGCGGAGACTTTTTTACATGGACGTTTGATAGCCTAGGAAATGATATTCAAAAAGACTCATCTTCTTTTATTTTTAATAATAATGGTAATTATCAAGTCTCCTTAGTTGCGCAAAACTTTGTTTCAGGTTGTAAAGATTCTATTGCTTATAATGTTACTGTGAATTCTAAGCCAGAAGCAATTTTTAATCTTGATACAACAATTGCATGTGAACCTTACACTTCGTTAATTACTAATAATTCAGTATATTCTAATTATTATTTCTGGGATTTTGATGACGGATCTACGGGATCTTTTTTTAGTGGTTCTCATCTTTTCCAGAATTCCGGTAATTATTCAATTAAGCTAATTGTACAAGATTTAGAAGGTTGTAAAGATTCTATTTCCAAATCAATTGTTATCAATCCATCTCCAATTTCAAATTATAGCTATATAGATTCAGATCCATGTTATTTACCAATTATAGTAGACTTTACAAATACCTCTTCACCTGGAAGTAATATTCAATGGGATTTTGGAAATGGACAATTATCTAGTGCTGATTCTGTAACAATTACTTACGATTCTGTTGGAGTTTTCAACATTCAGCTAGTTTCATTTAATAATTTTAATTGTTTTGATACTCTTATTAATCCTTTTGACGTTATTTTTAATCAAGTTCCTGTTGCACAATCAAATTTTAAAGATTCTATTTGCTTAAGAGATACTTCATTTTTATATTCAAATTCTCTTTTTGCAGATTCTTTGATTTGGGATTTAGGCAATGGAATTAATTTAAAGGGGGATTCTTCAATGTTTGTTTCTGATACCAGTGGAGAGTTTAATATTACTTTATTTGCTTACAATACTAATAGTGGCTGTTCAGACACACTACTCAATAATAATCTAGTCATTCTTCCATCACCAACAGCAGACTTTACTTTTAACCATATACAGAGTTTAGAACCTCTTAGTGGAACTATTGAGTTTATTAATAATTCTTCAGGTGCTAGCTTTTACTTTTGGGACTTTGGATTTGGAGATGATTCTAATTTAGAAACACCTACATATTATTATAAATATTCTTTTGATGGAACCTATTATTACACATTATATACTACAAACTCAGACGAATGTATTGATAGCTTAACTAAGGATTTATATATAGAGTTTAAAAAAGCATTATATATTCCAAATGCTATTTCTCCAGAAGCAACCAATTTTGAGGTTTCACGATTTATTCCAAAAGGAACAGGAATGAACTACTATAAAATTGAAATATTTGATCTTTTTGGAAATGTTATTTGGGAAAGTACAGCCCTTGACGACGAAGGTCAACCAACAGAAAGTTGGGATGGTAAATATGAGGGTATTGGTGTTGAACCTGACGTTTACATATGGAAAGTAGAAGCCCAATTTAAAGATGAAAGTTTTTGGGGTGGACAAAAGCCAATTGAAGAAAATATTTTAAGAAAAACAGGGACTTTAACTGTTATCAGATAAATAATGAAAAAGATAATTAACATATTAATTTTATTAATAATTTCTGCTAATTGTTTTTCACAAGAACCTGTTTTTAGCCAGTTCTATTTTAATCCTATTTATTTAAATCCTGCTATGTCAGGAATAGATAATAACTACAGGTTAATTATAAATAATAAGAATCAATGGTCAAAAATACCAGGTAGATTTAATACGACCTCAATTTCTTTTGACTCTTGGCAAAATCAGTCTAATTCATCTGTTTCAATGCTTTATTCAACAAGTACAGAAGGAGAAAGCTATTTTAGAACTGACAGATTCCACTTTGGTGGTGCATATAGACTTTTTGATGTTTTTCCTAGCCCACTAGCCTGGCAATTTGGTTTTCATTACCAAAATATTTCTCGAAGAATCGATTGGTCAAAATTAGTTTTTAGTGATGAATTAGACCCATATTTGGGCAATATTAATAGTACTTCATTTGTTATTCCAAACAGTGATAAATTTAAATCTTCAAACCTTTCTTTAGGAACAGTTTTAACATACCATATTAAAAGAGGAACTAAATCTAGAAGATTTAACTTGCCTGTTGATTTAGATTTAGAGTTAGGTTTAGCCGTTCACGAATTTGTCCAAAGATCAAATAGCTTTGTTAATAATGGTGTTTATAAAACTAAAAGAAGGTATACTCTTCACGGTTCAATGTTATGGCCATTTAATAAATCTAAACTATCTGGTGGCATAAAGCATTCAGCATTATTAGTTTCTCAAGGGAATTTATCAACCTTACAGGTTGGACTTGTTGAAGCTTGGATAAACCCTTTGCATTTAGGTCTTTTTTATAGAAGACAAATGTCTACCTTATCAACAGACTTAGATAAATTCGAAGCCCTTTACTTCATATTTGGTTATCAAAAAGTGCTTGAAAAGTCTAATTTATCTTTAACAATGTCTTATAGTAGAGATTTTACTGTTTCTGAATTAGGAGCTTACTCAGGTGGAACTAATGAATTTTCAATTATAATTGAAAGTATTGAGGGTGGACTTTTTCAGGGCTTATTCAGAAATAAAAGACATCATAAAAACAAATATCGTTCAATGCCCTGTTACAGTAAATTCAATTCAAGAAGAGGTTTCTAAACCTGTGATTTTTTCATCTTTTTTAATTTTAAAGTAAAAATATATTGTTATAAATTGGGATATTATCAAGTAATAAACCACAAATAAGTATGGAATATTAATTCCTTGATAGACGTTTAAAGCTTCCGGAAAATAAAATATTATTGTAAAACCAATATAGTTTTTGACTAACTCTAATACCAAAGCAAACCTAGATTGGTCCATTAACAAAGTAAATGACCATATAGAAAGAGTGAAAAATAATCCATAAATGATTAATATTTGATATCCACTAAAAATACCACCAATGTTAACTTCTCCTTCCCCCAATATATTAATAAGATATATAATATGAAATTGCATTCCGAGATGAATTATAAGCTGAAAGCTGCTCCAGAAATTTATAAATCTATTTTTTTTAGGATTATATTTTTCATAATCATAGGGGTTTTTAATAATACCAATTGGATATAATTTTTCTACGTCACTTGGTCTCCATCCAGTAGGCATAAACCATATTTTAAATTTATCTATGAAGTTTTTAGTTTTAAAAGCATCTTTAAAAAGTTGTAAAGCATGTGTGAAGTTTATTAAAATAGGATTCCATGTTCTTGCCGGTTTTAGCATTCCATATACAGGTGGCTCACTAGCTAATTCTTTTTGAAAAGTTCCAAACATAAAATCCCAAAATATAAATATGGATGCATAATTTTTGTCAATATAAATTGAATTTATAGCGTGATGAACTCTGTGATGAGATGGAGTAACAATAATCTTTTCTAAAAATCCCATATGCTTAATAAGCTTTGTATGGTACCAAAACTGAGCAAACAAGTGTAAAGGAAGAAGAATGGTAATGACTTTTGTAGGAATCCCTATTACGGCTAATGGAATATATAAGAAGAAATATATTTGAACTATAGAAGAAATACTTTGTCTTAAAGCGCATGCTAGATTATATTCTTCACTGCTATGATGAATAATGTGCCTATTCCATAATATATTGTATTCATGATTCCATCGGTGAGTCCAATAATTGGCAAAATCTATACCAATAAATGCAATTATATATACCCACCACGAAGATTCAATTTCAAATATTGATAAATGGTCATACATCCATTGGTAACTTATAACAACTACTGAAAGTTTTAGTATGCTTTTAATATTATTAGTCATTCCAGAGCTTACACTAGAAATTGTGTCTAAGGTATTATAGACTTTTACTTTCATGATTTTTGAAGCGACCCATTCAATAAGCATGGTGATCATAAAAAAAAGCATAGCATATTTTACAGCAACTGTATAATCAGACATAATATAAAGATAAGAAATATAAAAATAAGCTATTCATTTTCTCTAATGTAAGGAGCAACTTTTTCTCCAATTAACTTTATAGATTTTAAAAGTTGTTTATGAGAAAGTTCGGCATTATCCATCTGAAATGTAAATCTAGAAATACCACCAAGAGCTCTACTGTGGTTTAATATTTTTTGTGATATTTCATCAGCACTTCCAATCATTAAAGCTCCACTTGGACCATTTTGAGTTTTGAACCTTTGAAGAGTTACTGGGGGCCAACCACGTTCTTTCCCAATTCTAGTAAATGTTTTTGCGTATCCAGGAAAATAATTTTCAATTGCTTCTTGATGACTTTCTGCAACATAACCTAGTGAATGTAATCCTACTTTTAGCTTATCTGGTGAGTGGCCTGCTCTTCTTCCAGCCTCTTTATACATATCAATTAATGGTTTGAATCTATGAGTTTCTCCACCTATAACGGCAATCATTAATGGCAATCCTAAATTACCTGCTCTTAGAAATGACTGAGGCGTTCCACCAACCCCAACCCAAATAGGTAATGGGGTTTGTAATGGTCTTGGATAAATTAATTGATCATTTAATTCAGGCCTATGATTCCCTCTCCAAGAAACCTTCTCGTTTTTTTGAATTTCAATTAATAACTCTAATTTTTCTTCATAAAGTTCATCGTATTGATCTAATTTATATCCAAATAATTCAAAAGCTTCAGTAAACGATCCTCTTCCAGCTATAATTTCAGCTCTTCCGTTTGATACTAAATCTAAAGTTGCATAATTTTGAAAAACTCTAACAGGGTCAGCTGCGCTTAAAACAGTGACAGCACTAGTTAAAATTATATTTTTAGTTTGTGAAGCTGCTGCAGATAATATAATATGTGGAGCACTGTCTAAAAATTCTTCTCTGTGGTGTTCACCAACACCAAAGACATCTAATCCAACTTCATCTGCTTTTTTAATTCTTTCTATTAACTTTTTAATAGAATCAGCATTTTGTTTTCCATTCCTGGAATTCGTGGATTCTGTTGCGGCAAAACTATCGATACCTATTTGCATTTTATAAATCTAAGTAAATGCAATTTAGCAACGTTAAATTTCGAAATAAAATCTTTATCTGTTTACAATTACTTTTCTAGAAATTATATTTAGACCATTCGATATTTCAATAAAATAAACTCCGTTATATAGTGTTTCTGTACTAAAATGTGCAATTGTACTTCCGGGATTAATTTTAGTTTTTGAAATTAGCTTACCATTAATATCAATTAAAGAAATTTTTAAATACTCTTTATTAATTTCCCCAACTTGAATTGCTATTAAGTTTGTAGATGGATTAGGGTAAATATCTACATTAATATTTTTAAAATCTTCATTATTTACTCCAACAGTTGAAGTGTAAACTGTAGTTGACTCATTTACATTATTTACTAATGCATTCGAATAAACCCCATAAAATGTTGGACCAACTGCATAAGGGTAAGCAGAATTCCAATTTTCATCAACCGTACAGAAATATGCATAGGTTCCGTTAGGGTATTCAGGTGTTACACAAACTCTTCCATTATGATCATCAAGACTTTCAGGATAACTATTAGCAATATATTCATAGTCTTCTCTAAAATATCCTAAAAATAAAGCTTGCTGCCCTCCATTTGGTCCAGTTGTTGTAATAACTTGACCAACATTTGGTCCATTTAGTCTAGTGGAAATATTTTTCAGTTGATAACTAGATTTAATTCTTGAAATACCACCTGATCCGTCTGTATTTTTAAATCCGTACGCACCATATATAGGATATCCATCATATGCAAATCCTAATAGCGGAGAATGTTCAGTACTATCTATGACATACAGTCCATCAGCATCATATAAATTACAAACTGTTGACAATACATTTATATCTAATTTAAAAGCAGATGGATTTTGGTGATGGTGGTAGTTTCCCATTGCTGGGTGTCCTTTTGAACAATCAAACCCGTCTTGCTCTGCAGGTATAGCATCTCTATTCCAATCCATGTTAGCGTTGGGACCACCAGGACAAGAAGTGTTGCCAGGACCACCACAAAGTGAATTAGTATTTGGATTCCATGCTACACCATCTCTATAATCAAATAAAGCTACCCCATTTATAAACACACCAATATTTCCAGCTGTTGTTGAAGTTGGATTTCCATTATTTGGTTGAGGATTAAGTGGAAATTTAAAAATCTTATCTTGAGATTGGGCTTGTGATGGATTTCCGTCTTGAAAAGGTCCAGTTGTATAAGATGGAATCCCCTGAGTAGTCACATAAACATAGTCATTAGAATACTCTACTTTTTGACAGTTTACCAATATATTATTACCAATTGCAGTAGAGTTCCCTGCATTGTAATATGTCCCAGTTATAGTGTTGTTTTGAAGCCAAGAATTTACTGCTGGTCCTTGAGAAAAAGCGCTGCTTAAAAAAGAAATAGCAGTAATTAAAAGACATAATTTTTTCATTTTTTTAATTAGTTTATAAAGTAATTTGACGATTTATATATTTTAATCCTTCATTTCTGAAAGATATTCTAAAGGATATTTATTTTTTTTATTAAATATAAATGTAGAATCATTCAGAGTATGTAAAAAAGTAATTAAATCAACCACCTCATTATCTTTTAGGGTCTTAAAATTTACAAGTTCACTAGAAAGACTCTTATGTTTAATAACTCCATTATTATAATGATTAATTACTTGATGTAAAGTTTTAAATCTTCCATCATGCATGTATGGATAAGAAAATCCTAAATTTCTAAGTGAAGGTATTTTAAAAAGAAGACTATCTTCGGATTTCATTGTTATAGCTCCTTTTCCATAATCATTTAAAGTGGTGTCAATTGGTAGTCCATTATTAGCAAATTTATAACTGGAGAAAAGGGGTTCTGTATGACAACTGTTGCATTGTTTTAAAAATATATCGTATCCATTTTTTTCTTTATTATTAAGTTTATCAAACCCCATTTTTACTTTATCGTATTTAGAATTACAAGAAATTAAAGTAAGTTGAAATTGAGCTAATGCTTTTAGAGTTCTTTCCCCAGAAATTATACTATCTCCAAAGGATTTAAAAAATAATTTTTTGTATAGTGACTTATTCGAAATCTTAAATACTACATTTTTAATATTTTCATTCATTTCTTTTGAATTAGAAATTGGTGCTAAAGCCTGCATGTCAAGATGATTAATTGCTCCATCCCACATAAAATCTTTTTGCCAGGCAAGATTGAAAAGGCCAGGAGCATTTCTTGTTCCAATTTGGTCATTTATACCATGACTCAAATCATGGTCTGTATGAGAAAATGCATTATATGGTGAGTGACAAGATGCACAAGATACAGAGTTGTTTGAAGAGAAAATAGGATCATAAAATAAAACCCTACCCAATTTAATTTTATTACTATCTAGAATATTATTTTCAAATTTATAAACTGTATATGGAAAGTAGCTTGGATAATTTAAATATTTATTTTTGTATAATCCAAAACTAGTAAGAAGAATAAATAAAAATATGAATAATCTAATCTTCATTTAATATAAAATGATGATTTTATTAGATTAGCTATCCTTAACGATGATTGGCTTGGACTCATAATTTCATATGTTTCAGTTAGGTTAATTTCTTTAAATATGGTTTCAATATCTAAAACTATATTAACAGCGGAATCTTTTTTAATACTTAAATCAATTTCTTGAGTGGAATTAAATGGATATTGATAGCCTCCAATATGAAATTGAAAATAATTATTTCTTGCAGGACAATTCAAAGAAAAACCCTCCATTTTAAAATTAATATATCCACTTTTCCATGTCCAATACATTCCATTAGTTGGATCTAAGTCATCTCCTTTCACACCTTCCATATGAGTAGAGCTATCAATTCCCAATTGAAAATTAATTCTATTAAACTCAACATCTTCATTATGTGTAAAATTGATGGACTTTGTTTTTTCTTGACTTAAATCTATTAAGTAACCAAGTTTGTCGTCTTTAAAAGTAACTATAGAATCTTTTAAAAAGTTAACTTTTGATATGTAAAATTTAATTACTGAAATAGTGATAGTGTCATTTAAAATCAAATTATTTTCATTTAGTAACAAATTTGAATCTCCAGATTTTGCAGTAAAAGATATATTTATTTGAGATGTAACAATGTTTGGAAGAAATAAAATTAGATATATAAGATATTTTATTTTCAATATCATTTACTTCCTCGGCCTTGGGGGTTTTTTGGAGAAAATTCTATGTAAATCTTTGGATACTTCATTAAATAATTTCAGTTGACTATCATCACAAATATTTCTTATATCTATAAAATGATTGTAGTTTATTAATTCAATTTTATTATTTAGATCCTTAATAATAGAAAAAATTGAATCGTTTATTTTCTCATTATTATTTAAGCCTTTGTATAGTAATTTTTTATTTTTTTGAATTTTATTTCTAGTAGGATTAATAGCATTTCTGTGCTTTTTTATTAAATTTTGATATAAATCAATTTGATGATTATTTAACTTTAATCTGTTAATAATTAAAGTCTTAGGTAATTTTCTTACTGGTTGATTATTACTTTTATTAATTAAAAATCCAACTAGTAGTATATTAGAAATTAATAATCCTGCTATCATAGCAACTAAAAATCTGTTATTAACTTTCATATAACCCATTATTTAATGAGTAAATCTCATAATTAATTTCATTATCTAGATTGTAATTAGCGAATTCATCCAACAAATATAAATCTATAGTTATTAGAATTAAACTTATAGCAGCAGCACTTAGTAACCATTTATAAGAATCAGTTTTTTTATTTGCTTCCATCTTATAAACTATAGAATTAAAGATTTTTGGTGGGACTTTAACTCTATTTATTTTAGATAATTTATTTAATTCTTTTTCCATTATACCTTTATTTTGACGACTTTATCTTTCATTATCCTTTAATATTACAGCTAATTTCTTTTTTGCCCTATGAAATAATGACTCTATTGCCTTTACAGATAACTGCATAATTTTTGCAGTTTCTTTTTGGGATCTCCCTTCGATTTTTAAAAGAATAATAACTGTTTTAAGTTTTGAAGGTAACTTATTTATGCCGTTAAAAATTGCATTTACACTTTCTTTATTTTCTAATATTACGCCTGGGTGATTAATTTCTGGAATTGAGATTTTTTTTTCTTGATCATCAATTTTGAGACTCTTAAAAAAGAAAATTCTTTTCAATCTTTTTTTTGATTTTAAAAAATCTAAAGATTTATTTATTGTAATTCGGTAAGCCCAAGTTTTTAATGTAGATTCTTCTCTAAAATCTTTGATATTTTCAAAAATTGAAATAAATACGTCTTGAGTGATTTCTTCAGCATCTTCTATGTTTTGTGTATAATGAAGGGCAACATTAAAAACTAATTCTTTATATTTTTCATATAATATTTTCGGTTTGTTGTTCACTATTAATCTTGACGATTTTAAATAAGTTATCCTTTTAATTTTCCTGCTATGAAGCCGGTAGACCACGCAGCTTGAAAATTATATCCACCTGTAATAGCATCAATATCCATAATTTCACCAGCAAAGTACAGATTTTTACATATGTTACTTTCCATAGTTTTTAGATTTATACTATCCAAACTTACCCCTCCGCAGGTTACAAACTCTTCTTTAAATGTTGTTTTTCCATTAATTTGATAAATATCATTACTTAGTAGATTCACTAATTTATTTATGCTTTTATTTCCTAATTCGCTCCATTTTTTTTCTGAACTTATTTGACTTTTTTCAATTAAAAAGCTCCATAATCTTTCAGGAAGATTGAATGGTCTTAAATTTTTAATATTTTTTTTAGAATGTCTCTTCTTTATTTCATTTAATTCAATTTCTATTTTTTCATTATTAGTTTCATTAATCCAATTTACTTGAATGTTGAATAGATATTTTTTTTCGCTTAGTATTCTAGCTCCAAAAGCAGAAGTTTTAAGTATTGCAGGTCCACTAAACCCCCAATGTGTAATAAGTAGCGGACCACTTGAGAACAGTTTAGTACCTTGAATTGTTACTCTTGTGTTTTCAGCAACCAACCCCATCATTTTTGTAATTGGATTTTTGGGATTGTTAAACGTAAATAGAGAAGGTACTGGTGGTTCAATTTTGTGCCCCAACTCTTTTAACCAATCAAGACCATCAATTTTAGGTGATCCACCAGAGGCTATTATAACTTTATCAAAATTTTTTGCTTTTTTAGAGTTTTTAAAATTGAGTTGTATAATTTTTTTTAAAACAATAATTTTTTCTACGTTAACACCTATTTCTATGGAAATAGAATTTTTTTTAATTTCTTTAAATAAACAATCAATTATGGATTGTGAATTATCTGATTTTGGAAATACTCTATTATCACTTTGAGTATAAAGTGGAACATTTCTACTTTCAAACCAATTAATAGTGTCTGTAGTGTTAAATTCTTCTAATATTTTTTTAACTTTTTTTCCACCTCTTGGATAAGCCTTGTAGAGCTCGCTTATAGATTTTAATCCATTGGTAACATTACATCTTCCACCACCAGAAACTTTAACTTTGGCAAGTAATTTCTTAGTTTTTTCATATATAACGACTTCAGCTTTTGGATAATTTTCTTTTACATTTATTGCAGAAAAAAAACCTGCGGCGCCTCCTCCAATTATTGCTACATTCATTTGAAACCTATGTTTTTATTATAAAACTTGCGTAATAATATAAATGTAATTTATTATTTAGAGATGAAAATATTATTAATTAATATCTCCAAGATATATTCCTAATGCTAATGCAGTTTTAACAAGAGAATCTTCAATTTCAACTTTTTTATAAGTTTCGATACCTTTTAGAATAGGAAAGTCTACAACTTTTCTATCGCTCCAAGCAACCATTCTATCAAATTTCTTTTGTGCAATCAGGTCAACCGCGTGTACCCCAAAAGCACTTGCTAAAATGCGATCTTGAGTTGTAGGAGGAGCTCCTCTTTGTACATGACCTAAAGTTGTAACTCTACATTCAACCGATGATTTTTCCATTATTTTATGCGCAACGTAAGTGCCTATTCCACCAAGTCTTTCTTCCCCATCAGCAAATTTAACCATACTATTATTCCCATCTTCTTGCTTAACTGCTTCAGCAACAATAACTAAAGAGTGATTAATACCATGACTATTCATTTTCTTCAACTTGGATATAATACC
>Ga0233444_10005473_pt1 | contig 11694 bp, 7 predicted proteins | sample SI_124_October20_6_FD_182792 | JGI IMG/M metagenome (GOLD analysis project Ga0233444, IMG submission 182792) | Seawater microbial communities from Saanich Inlet, British Columbia, Canada - SI_124_October2016_10_MG | ecosystem: Environmental > Aquatic > Marine > Inlet | place: Canada: British...
CCACGACCACGACCACGACCACGACCACGACCATTCCCATACCCACGACCACTGATCTATTCGTAGCCTAGGCTGCCGCCACCAGAACGGCCTCACTCTAATTCCCACATTACGTCGCTCACGCAAAATCAGGGCAAAAAAAAGCCCGCGGTTCTCAAGGAACAGCGGGCTTCATCTCTTACTAGTCGTAAGAATCTCTTACATGTTGTAAGGGCTCTTACGTCTCGTAAGCGGCAACTGCCTACTTATTTACCAACTTATCGTCGATAGCTGTGTAAGGCTGGCCTTCGTACTTACGTACTTCATTACGACCTACTACCATGTGATGCACTTCATCAGGTCCGTCTGCAAGACGCAGAGTACGCTGGCTGGTGTACATACGTGCTAGCGGTGTCCACTGTGATACACCGGTTGCGCCATGAATCTGGATCGCTTGGTCGATGATGGTGCACACTTTTTCAGGCACCATTGCTTTAATGGCGCTGACGTAGTTACGTGCTTCTTTGTTACCCAGGGTATCCATGGCTTTAGCAGCTTGAAGTACCATTAGGCGGCAAGCGTCGATTTCGATGCGTGCACGAGAAACTAGCTCGATGTTCTTACCCAACTGGATAATTGGACGACCAAACGCGTGACGTGTGGTTGAACGACGAATCATCAATTCTAATGCGCGCTCTGCTACACCGATTGAGCGCATGCAGTGGTGAATTCTTCCTGGTCCAAGACGAACCTGAGAGATTTCAAAACCACGACCTTCGCCAAGTAGCATGTTCTCTTTAGGAACACGAACGTTGTCAAAGTGAATGTGCATGTGACCGTGTGGTGCGTCGTCATGACCAAATACTTCCATGCCGTCGAGGATGTTTACACCCTTAGCATCGATAGGTACCAAGATTTGCGACTGCTGCTTGTGAGCAGGTGCATCTGGGCTGGTCTTAACCATGGTGATCATGATCTTGCAGCGTGGGTCGCCAGCGCCAGAAATATAGTACTTCTCGCCGTTGATTACCCATTCGTCACCGTCTAGTACTGCTTGAGTACCAATGTTCTTGGCGTCTGACGAAGGTACGCCAGGCTCGGTCATTGCGAAAGCTGAACGGATTTCGCCATTCAATAAAGGCTTTAACCACTGTTCTTTTTGCTCAGGTGTACCAACGCGTTCTAGTACTTCCATGTTGCCGGTGTCAGGCGCACTACAGTTCAGAGTTTCTGAAGCCAGTGGGCTCTTGCCTAGCTCATTTGCGATAAACGCATAGTCTAGGTTGGAAAGGCCTTCGCCAGTGTCTGCATCAGGTAGGAAAAAGTTCCAGAGGCCAGAATCTTTGGCTTTTTGCTTTACTGTTTCTAGTAGCTCTAGTTGGCCTTCACCGTAACCCCAATGCTCTTTGCGGCCTTCACCTAAACGAAAGTATTCTTCGGTGATTGGATCGACATTCTCTTTGATGTGCTTTTTAACGGCATCCAAGAGTGGTTGAGCTTCTTCCGACATAGTCAGATCAAAAAGATCTGGATTTTCTAAGACAGCTTCTGTCATTTTTATTTCCCCGTGTTTTTCTATATTGCTTGAAAGACTATAACCCAAGAGCTCAATGTATGACATTACAAAGTGCAGCGAGGGCCGTGTGTCCCGGTTTCTTCTAACATTCACAAAATATTCACGCTAAAGGTGAGGTTTGGCTGCCTTCTTTAGAGTGCTACCCATACCTATTTAGCAACGATTTATCACCTAACTACCTTCTAACCAGCACCTAATTCTAGGCTTGGCGCGACGCACTCAACCTGTCGTCATTTTCCGCTGCCGGCTCGCCTTTTAGCCACATTTGTGCGGCATTTTTTTGCTGCAAAAAGTCTTCTACGATCAGGTACAGGCACGGCACCAATAACAGCGTTATAAAGGTTGCGAACAACACACCCCATGCAAGGGAGATCGCCAGAGGCAGAAACGGCGCTGTGGCGGGGGTGCTGGTAGACATCAGCGGTATGAGTCCAATGAAGGTAGTCACTGAGGTCAAAATGATCGGGCGAAAGCGGATTGAGGTGGCCTCGAGGATCGCGTCCACCATATGCATGCCCTCACGTCGTTTGCGGTTGGCATAGTCCACCAAAACCAGCGACGCGTTCACCACTACGCCGGACAAGGCGACGATGCCAAGGGCGGAGAAAAACATCAGTTGTTCGTTTAATAAAAAGTGGCCAACAATGGCACCCACCGCGCCAAATGGAATCACACTCATGATCACCAAAGGCTGCAAATAGCTGCGCAGTGGAATGGCTAAAAGGCCATAAATTACGACGAGGGAAAAGAGCGAACCAAGGGCGAGTCCGCCCAGCGCCTCTGCTCTTTCTTCTTGTTCGCCACCCAACTCTACATCAATGTTTGGGTAACGCTTGCGAAACTCTGGCACTAGATCGGTGCGAATCGCCGCGCTGACCTCTTCGGGGGAAACAATGCTTCTGTTCACATCCGCGCTGACCACAACCTGTCGGCGACCGTCTTTGCGGTTGATCTTCGAGTAGCCGCGACTGACTTCAAAACGGGCAACAGAAAAGAAGGGCACTTGATTGCCATCTGGGGTGCGGATGTACATGTCTTCCAAATTGCCCAGAGATTTTCGCTCACTTTCTGGAAAGCGCACCATGACACGAATGTCGTCTTGGCCTCGTTGTACGCGCTGAGCCTCTGAACCATAAAACGAACTGCGCACCTGCTGGGCTAAATCGCGCAGGGTTAAGCCAAGGTTGCGCGCTTCTGGTAGCAGCTCTAGCTGTATTTCTTGCTTCCCAGAGCGAAAGGAATCTGCGATGTCAAACACGCCGGTAAAGCGCGACAGCTGTGCTTTCATGTCTTCAGCCGCTCTACGTAACTCGTCTACATCGTCGCCGTTAAGTTGATACTCAACAGGTGCTCCGGCGGAGTAGTTGTCGGCGTCGAAACTGAGCTTCACCACGCCGGGAATACTGCCCGTGTACTCGCGCCAGCGATTAGCGATGGCTTTCGCGCTGATGTTATTGCGCTCTTTGAGTGGGGCCAGGTCGATGACAATCTCCGCAATATTACTGCGCCCTACGCCTTGAGGTTCTCCGGGTCCGTTACGATCAACTTTTTGCCCAACACTGGTGAGCGCGTTTCTGATCAGCGGTGCGCTTAGGCCTAATTCCTCAGTCATTTCCATATTCAGGCGCTGACTTGCCTCTTCTATTCGGCGAGCGGCCTTGAGTGTGGTTTCAGCGGCAATACCTTCGGGCATTTCAAGCCCTGCATAAACCCGGTCACCCTCAATGGCGGGGAAGAAGCCAAACACCGCCCGTCCGCTTGCGATGAGTGCTAAGGCGAGGATGAGAACGCCCAGACAAATTGCAGCAGTGGCATAACGCCAGTTAATTGTCTTGCGTACAAATGGCATGTAATAGTTTTTCGAAAAGCGCTCTAGGCCATCTGCTAAACCGCCTTGGAATTTGTTCCACATAATGGCGGCTTTTAGCTTGGGCTCGGTACGGTCTCGGTTGGCTAAGTGGGAAGGTAGAATCAGTTGGGACTCAATAACACTACAAATCAGCGCAAATATCACCACCCAACCTATAGGTGAGAAGAAATTGGCCATACGGCCTTCAACTAAAATCAGCGGCAAGAAAGCAGCAATGGTGGTCAGTACACCAAAAATCACAGGCACGCTGACTTCCAAGGTGCCGTCAATGGCTGCGTTAATGGGCGACTTGCCCATTTGTTCATGACCATAGACGCGCTCGCCAACAACAATGGCATCGTCGACAACAATACCTAATACCAAAATAAATCCCATAACCGTCATGGTGGAAATAGTGATGTCTGTGAAGGGCAACGCGCCAAGGGTACCTAACAACGCTACCGGAATGCCAATGGCTACCCACATGGCGAGCTTAAATTGTAGGAACAATGCCAGCACAATCAGTACCAACAATAACCCTCCTCCAGCGTTGCGGGCCAATACAGACATGCGCTCGCTGAGTTCTAAGGAAGTGTTGATCCAGATATCAGTTGTCACGCCAGGCGGCAGGCTGCTTTGGAATTTTTCTACCACTTGTTTTGTGTCAGCGGCAATTTTGATTAAATCCTCGTTACCCACTTGAGATACGTTGATCATCACCGCGCGCTGACCATTAAACTCTGCGAGTAAATCGCCTTCTTCAAAGGTGTCACGAATATTGGCGATCTCGTCCAGAGTAACGCGCGTGCCGTCCTTTTGGGTGAGTACCACAACGTCAGCAAACTCATCGCCCCAATAGGCTTGGCCGGTGGTGCGAATTAAAATTTCGCCGCCGCTGGTTTTTAGGGTGCCGCCGGGCATGTCAAGGGAGCTGGTGCGGATGGCATTAGAGACTTGCTCTAAATTTAGCCCAAACGCGCGGAGGTTTTGTTCTGGTACTTCAATAGAAATTTCGTAGGGTCTAATGTATTCAACGCCCACTTGGGAAATGCCAGGTACCTGAGCTATTTTGTCTCTCAGTGTTCGGGCTACCTCTTTCAATTCGCGCTCTTCGGTTTGACCACTTACCGCGATTTGGACTACTTTACGGGTCAACGCGAGTTTCGAGACAATTGGTTTTTCAGTTTCCATAGGGAAACTGTTGATGCTGTCGACCAAACTTTTGATCTCGTTCAAAGCCAAAATTTCGTCGGCGTCTTGAATCAGTTCCGCCATCACAGAGCAGATGCCTTCGGTGGCGGTAACATGAATCTTGTCTATGCCTTCCACACCCTCAATGGCCTCTTCTATGCGGATGCAAACGGCTTTTTCCACTTCCACAGGAGCAGCTCCAAGATAAGGCACGGTGACGCTAACTGCCTTAATGTCGAAGTTAGGGAATTCTTCCTGGTTAGTGCTTAGTGCGCCAAAAGCGCCTCCTAACAACAGCAGTACCATCAGTAGGTTGGCGGCAACGGGGTTGTGGGCGAACCACCTTATGGCTGTTTGCATTTAGGAACGGCTCCCGTCCAAGTCGATGCTAATGGGTACTACGCTCATGCCTTCAATGGCCGTTTGCAGAGGAGAGACACAAATGCGCTCTCCTGCTTCTATGCCACCGGCAATCAGAACGTCATCTTGATAAAGGCGTAGCGGCTTGATGGCGCGGAAGCGCAACTTATCGTCTGCGTCTACTATGAGTATTTGATTGTCGTTACGCAGTGCTGAGCGGGGTAGAACAACAACATCCTCTGCCGCCAGCCCGTGAATTTCTGCGTTGAGAAACAAACCCACTGATATTGGATTAAGCGGCTGATCGTTGGTCACGCGCGCTACCAATTGCACCATGCGGCTCGACACATCAATCTCAGCCTCGGTGCGCACAATTCGGCCTTCCCAAGTTAATGCTCGGCCCGCGTACTCGGTGGTTAAAGTCACCCTAGGTTGTAGGTCTGGCTGTAGTGAACCGTTGGGCGATGCGGGTAGGTTTAGGTAGGCTAGCTGGCGGTCTGCAACGGGCAGTCTGATTTCTACTATGTCATTGGCATATAAAGTGCCAATGGGTTGTCCGCGTGAGACAAATTGGCCGATGTCGACACTTTCGGATCTCACGATGCCCGTGAATGGCGCACGCAGTGTGGTTCTTTTTAAGTTCTCTTCCGCTTGCTCAAAGCTGACTGTGGCATCTTCGAAAGCCGCCTGCATCACGCGATAGGATTTAAGCGCGTTCTCTAACATAGATCTTGAGGTGAGTTTTCGCTCCGCCAGGCTGCGTAACCGGGTGTATTCAAATTTGGCGTGTTCTAGCTCTGCTTCAGTTTTGCCCAGTGCGGCTTTGGCGCGATCACGACTGTTGCGGTAGTCCAAGTCGTCTATTTTTGCCAGTTCTTCGCCTTCCTTAAAATAACCCCCACTGACTAGACTGTCTGACATCCAGGTGACCCGTCCGGAGACTTCCGGTATTAACTGGCTCTCGGTTGAGGGCATTGCGGTACCTTGGGAGTGCACCTTTAAACGCACGCCTTGAAAAACTGCCTCGGTGACGTTGACGCTGACCGGAGTGGGTTTGATGGCGCTAGGTTCAAGCACTGGCGCGGTGGCCATAAGTGTTGCAGCGCCAAACAGAAAGACTACGACAATTGCTGAAGGAATGATTAGGGTGCGCATCATAGTGAGTTGGCCTCCTGGCCGGGTGTGCTTTGGGCTAGGTCGAATGCTGCGACCATGGTTTCCCGATTGAGTTCTGAAAAGGCATCGAAGGCCGCGCGAACAGCGGCGAGGTCTCTTTTTTCTAAAGCTAGATCTAGGATTTTGGCGTTTTGGGCAAAGCGTTGATTGTCCACGCGAGCATAAGCGGACAGGGGCGCCATGCTTGGCGCAAATTGTTCAAATAAGGTGCGCGCAATAATTTGTAGGGGCAGATTGTGACTACTTTGCAGCATCTTCTGCATAAGCGTGATTCTGGCCAAGCTGTGGGCTTCTTTGCTGAGTGCCTGCTTGAAAAACGCTTTGACGAAGCCGCGCATTTCTTCTATCTCGATATCGCGCCCAGATTTCACCAGCTGCTCAGCGGCAATAGACACCAGAGCGTTGATCACTACTAGGATTTGATCGACAAGGTGGCGGTCGGGCAGGTCGCCTTGGTTCAACAAATGGCCAATTACGTCAAGGCTAGCTTGGTTAGTGTCTTTGACCCTAGCGCCACCGGGTTGCACGTCGACAACACCCAGTTGCTCTAGGCGTTTCATAGCCTCTCTCACAGCGCCTCGATTAGCGTCAAAGCGCGCGGATAGATCTCTTTCTGATGGTAGACGTTCGCCCGCGCGATAACGCCCTTGCAGGATATCTTCTGTGAGCGTGTCAGATATTTGGTCGTGCTTTGTTGTCATGGGTAGAGCTGGTCTCTTCTATATACTGATCAAGTCGCGCTGGGCGGTGTACCCATAAGCGTGCTTCTTGATGGTATTTGGTCCGACCATTTTGGTCAGACCAGACGCGGCATAATAGCGAGTTTTCTATAGTTCTCAAGAGTTTTGTTACGCTGGGTAACAAATTTGGAACTGTTCTGGTGTTGAAAGCAGGGGAAAGTAGTGACCAGGAAAACCGCTGGCACGTGTTGTCAGCGCTGAGGGGGGGGCGGTGCTTTTCTTTTTAGGCCAACTTTTTCTATCGCCAGAGTGGCAAAGTGCCAGAGCGCGGGAGAGAAGGCTTTCGCGGACTAAGACTCTACGAAAGCGCGTTCAATTACATAGTGGCCTGGATGCACATTGCGTGCTTCTTCAAAACCGTCTGCTTCAATTACTTCTACAATTTCTTTAAGCATGCTTGGGCCACCGCAAATCATAAAGCGGTCATCGGCTACCGTAGGTTTAGGCTGGCCTAAATCTTCAAACAGCTTACCGCTACGCATGAGGTCGGTAAGACGCCCGGTGTTTTTGTAGTCCTCGCGGGTCACAGTGGGGTAGTAGACGAGCTTTTCGCGAATCATCTCGCCCATGAATTCATCGTTGGGCAATTCGTTTTCTATGTAGTCGGCATAGGCCAGCTCAGACACTTCGCGCACCCCGTGAGTGAGTATGACGCGGTCAAATTGATCGTAAATTTCTGGATCTTTGATGATGCTCATAAAGGGCGCAAGACCCGTTCCGGTGCTAATCAAATACAGAAAGCGTCCAGGTAACATGTTGTCAGGTACTAATGTTCCTGTGGGCTTTTTGCCAACCATTACTTCGTCGCCCACTTTTAGCCTTTGCAACTTAGCCGTTAGCGGGCCGTCTGGCACCTTAATGCTGAAAAATTCTAGCTCATGTTCGTGATTTGCACTGGCAATACTATACGCACGCAGCAGGGGGCGACCTTCCTCGGCAGGAAGTCCAATCATTACAAAGTGACCATTTTTGAATCTGAACGATTGATCACGGGTTGTTCGAAAGCTGAATAAAGTATCGTTCCAATGGTGGACGTGGGTTACACGCTCGGTCATTAGTGCTGCCATGAGATTTTCTTCGCGGTAACTGTCTGGAAATGTGAGCGCAGAATTTTAGACGAATTAACTAATAAAGCGAGCACCCGTTAGTAACTAGATGGCATATAGATAGACTGATATTTAATTATTACGCGAGAAAACCGGTTTTTAGCGGTGCATGGGGGGCTTAGCGGGTGTGATTGGGCTTTAAGGATTTGCCACAAAAGAGTACCCTGCGCGACTGCTGGGAAAGGCAAGCTGTTCACTGGGCATTAGCCGGCACCCTTTAATTATCCCTTTGTATTGGAGACTCCTATGAAAGCTGTTGTAAAAACTGATGAATATACTATTTACCAACGTCGTGATGAGCGTTACGCGGTAGAAGACGCTAACAAAAAGGCGATCAATGGCGATGAGAAAGCAGCGATCTTAAGCAAGCATGAGCTGATCAAATTAGCGGTTGCAGCGCCGGTAGTAGAAGAAGTAGTAGAAGAGGTGGTTGAAGAGGTGGTTGAAGAAGCCGCTGCCGAAGAGGCTCCAGCAGAAGACGCTGCCGCTGAAGCGCCAAAAGAAGGCTAAGGTCTGGTTGCTGGCGGGTCTGAGTCAGCAGTTCGAATGAGTGCCTGTCGCCTATTAGGGTCGGCAGGCAAGTTGGGCAGGCAAGTTTGGCAGGAAAGTCGGCAGTCTAGCTGTTCGGGTTCATTCCTCCGCCTCACCTATTCGCCATGACCGCCTAGTCGGCTTTTATTTTGCCACCGTGAGCGACGACACCTTGCCCCCCTTTAATATTGGTCCTTTTCTCGGACATTTATCGCCTTTGAGATCCTTCCATTGGCAGTCGCCGAAAGGGGATGGTAACTTCACCTGATTAAACCCTAGGCAATGTTTGTGCAAACCTCGTCAGAACACAGTGACCCCAATCTAAAAGTTGTCAGCCCATTTGAACCGGCTGGAGATCAACCCGGGGCAATAAAGGCTTTGGTTGAAGGGCTAGAATCTGGCTTGGCGCATCAAACCCTATTGGGTGTGACGGGTTCAGGCAAAACGTTTTCTATTGCCAATGTCATTGCGCAGTCTCAGCGCCCCACACTTATTCTCGCACCAAACAAAACACTCGCCGCTCAACTGTACGGCGAGTTCAAAGAATTCTTTCCAGAGAATTCGGTAGAGTATTTTGTTTCCTACTACGACTACTACCAGCCCGAAGCCTATGTGCCTGCCTCAGATACCTTTATAGAAAAAGATTCCTCGGTAAACGCCCACATTGAGCAGATGCGCCTGAGCGCAACAAAGGCTCTATTGCAGCGCGATGATGCAATTATTGTGGCTTCAGTTTCCGCAATTTATGGTCTTGGTGACCCGCAGTCCTACTTGCAGATGGTTTTGCATTTGGACCGCGGCGATAAGCTAGAACAACGAGAAATTCTCAGGCTGCTCACGGACCTGCAATACGAGCGTAATGATGTTGTTTTTCAGCGCGGTAACTATCGCGTGAGAGGGGATATTATTGATGTATTCCCAGCGGAGTCCGAAAAAGATGCGCTGCGCATTTCCTTGTTCGATGATGAAATTGAAGAGCTGTCTATCTTCGACCCGCTAACCGGTGAAATTTTAAACCGCGTGCCAAGGTATACGGTTTTCCCTAAGTCGCATTACGTCACGCCAAGAGAGCGCATGCTGTCTGTCTTAGATGACATTAGAGAAGAACTGAAAGACCGCCTCAAACACCTCAAAGACAATAACAAGTTGGTAGAAGCCCAGCGTTTAGAGCAAAGGACTCAGTTTGACCTGGAGATGATTAAAGAGCTCGGTTACTGCTCTGGCATTGAAAACTATTCGCGCTACCTTTCAGGGCGAGGACCGGGCGAAGCGCCGCCCACGCTGTTTGACTATCTGCCCAGCAATGCGCTGTTGGTTATAGACGAGTCTCATGTCACCGTGCCGCAAATTGGCGCCATGTTTAAGGGCGACCGTGCGCGTAAAGAGAATTTGGTTGGCTATGGATTTCGCCTGCCGTCAGCTTTAGATAACCGTCCGCTGCGTTTTGAAGAGTGGGAACGGTTGTCGCCACAAATGATATTTGTTTCTGCCACGCCAGGTAAATATGAAGCACAACAAAATGCGCCGATAGTTGAGCAGGTGGTGCGGCCAACGGGTTTGTTAGACCCGCCGGTTGAAGTGCGGCCCGCAGGTAATCAAGTGGATGATCTGCTGGGTGAGATCAGGTTGGTCATTGCCAACAATGAACGTGTCTTAGTGACCACGCTCACCAAGCGTATGTCGGAAGATCTAACGGAATATTTAGATGAGCACGGTATCCGCGTGCGCTATCTACACTCTGACATCGATACCGTAGAGCGAATGGAAATTCTCCGCGATCTGCGTTTAGGCGAATTTGATGTGCTGGTGGGCATTAACTTGTTGCGAGAAGGGTTAGACATGCCCGAAGTGAGTTTGGTGGCCATTCTAGATGCCGACAAAGAAGGCTTCCTGCGCTCAGAAGGTTCGCTGATTCAAACCATGGGGCGTGCAGCAAGAAACCTCAATGGCCGCGCCATACTATACGCGGACAAAATTACCGGTTCTATGGAACGCGCCATGGGCGAAACGGGCCGTCGGCGCGAAAAACAGATAGAGCACAACAAAATACACGGTATCGTACCGAAGTCTGTTACTAAGAGCATTGCAGATGTGATGGAGGGCGCACGCTCAACCAGTACCGGTCCTAAATCTAAGCGTGGCAACAAGGTCCAGCCCATTATTGTTCCGGATAGTCCCAAGGCGCTGGGCAAGCTGATTACGCAAATGGAAAAGCAGATGCTCAAGCACGCCCAAGATTTGGAGTTCGAAGAGGCGGCACATGTGCGAGATCAATTACATCAGTTGCGGCAAAAACAGTTACTGGGCTGAAAAGACTTCAATTTGCCGTGGTTCACTCCAGCACTTATTTTGTTTTGAGTTACTCCACCGGACTGCGCTGAATCTCTTGCTGTCGATTGAGCCTGCTGCCAACGGCAGTGTGAGGGTGGTTTGCTCAGTGCGCCTTGATGCCACAGAAGAGAGGCGCTATCATCGCTCGCCTTCAGTGCTGAAGATGAGACAAAAGCCGCCACTAAAGGCATCCTGTTTCGCAAGGAAACGGTACAAGTCAGCTTACTCGAAAAAGCAGCGCAGCAAAATTCTAGGACCATAGCTCAGTTGGTTAGAGCGCTACCTTGACATGGTAGAGGTCCCCGGTTCGAATCCGGGTGGTCCTACCAAATGAACTGTAAGTCATTGAAAACACTATAGATCGCACTAGCCTCGGTTGACTCAAACGGCCCTTTTAGGGTTTTGGTCTAACCGCGATTATGGAGTTGATTATGACAACACTTAGAGATGCCGCGCAGGCTTGGATTGCCTGTGTCGAGCACCAAACAGGATCACTAGGCAGAATTGCCTATTGGGTCGATCAGTTGGGCGATAAAGCACTTGCTGATGTAACAGAAGATGATGTAGATCAGGCGTTAGTAGTTCTTGCCCAGCGCGGCAAACTCAAAGCTGGCAGAGGGTCCTTGTGCATTCCTGTTCGGACTGGGAAGCCCTTGGCTCCTGCAAGCATTAACAGATACATCTCAACCCTCGCCAGCTTGTATAAGTACGCGCGTAAATTGCGTGTGCTACCGCGTTCTCATACGCCGCCCACTCGCGGTATTGAAAAAGTGCCTGAAGTAATAGACCCGAACAAATACTTTCGCCCCGAAGAGGTTGAGCGGCTGCTTTCAGTTGCGAGCATAATAGATCAAC
>Ga0233444_10005500_pt1 | contig 11649 bp, 11 predicted proteins | sample SI_124_October20_6_FD_182792 | JGI IMG/M metagenome (GOLD analysis project Ga0233444, IMG submission 182792) | Seawater microbial communities from Saanich Inlet, British Columbia, Canada - SI_124_October2016_10_MG | ecosystem: Environmental > Aquatic > Marine > Inlet | place: Canada: British...
TATAAATTCAGCATCTAAAACACCGTCTTCTAAATCAATCGCGATTGGTGGTGAAAAGTTAACTACTGCGCCACACTCACCCTCATCATTATCAGCAACAAAATTTTCTGGACAAATAATCTCTGGCGCTTCTCCTGCACTCATCTCCCAGTTAATACAAAAACTATTTACTGTTGCAGTATCTTCTCCATTACCTTGAACAACTATAAACCATTCTCCATTGATATCTAATCCAGCTAAAGCAGTATTAAATGCTCCATCTTGTGGTTGGTAATCAGCAGCTGGTGCGCCACCTGTCCAATCATCATAATTGTTTGTTGATGCATCTGTAAATGTTAAATCAACAGCGGTATCGGTACCATCAGTACCTCCGGCAAATGCACCAAGAGTCCATACTCCAGGTACTCCTGGGGCTTGGATACCAAAAGCTAAATCCTGAGCACTTCCACCTTCTACATTAATCACTACGCTCTCAAGAACATATTCTCCTAATCCGGTACCAATAACTCCTAAATCACCTGAGTGATCATCAGAAGTATCGGAAACCGTTACTCCTGCAGAAGCAAGGAATGGTGGATTAAATTCTAAAGGCATCTCTTCTGAACAGAAGTTAAAGCTTAATATTGGACCTGGTGGTGGTGGTGGCACTACGCTTCCCTCTCCAGCCCAATCGCCGATTAAAAGAGCTATATCAGCAGCATTCTGTGGCTGATTTGAATTGTGATTAGTACAACCACTTGCGTTAGAGAAGTCAGAATAAATAATCCATCCTGCCTCGTTCCAATTACCTGCATTTGGATCTATGTTAAGTTCTGCTCGTAAAGCTATTCCATCCTCAAAATCATGGCATGTGTTGGAACCATCCTGACCGGGCACACCAAAAATATCGATGATATTAGAACTACCGTCAATAATGGCAATTTGATCATCTCCATTACTATCAGCAGGACCGCCACTACCTGCAACGATGTTTGGAGCAAATCCATAACAACTCGAAAAATTAGCATTATTTGCAATCCAAGCGTACTCTGAAGGCCCTAAAGAACCAATTGAACTTAAATCAATATTGTTACTTGTTGAAGGACCCGAGTTTCCGTTAGTCCAACGTTGCAATGCATAGCCAGACAAGTCGATAGCTGAAAGACTACTGTTGTGAATCTCAACGAAGCGACAAGAAGTTTCTCCATTGGGATCCGCAATGGCAGTAATTAATAAGCCTCCGTCTTGAGCATTAGTCTGCCAGCTTGAAAAAACTAGACAGAAAATTAAAATTAAAAAGGAATTTTTTTTCATGATTGTAGTGAATTATTTATTGTTTTCTTGGGTTTTAAACCCGATTTATATTAATGTACTAAAATTAAAAAAATAGTTGGTAACAAGCAAAAAACTTTTAGGTTATCTTATAAAAACAGGTTCATAAGTATTAAGCGTCTCTGTTTTACTGAAACCATAACCATCATAATTAAATCCATTCAAACCTTCTAATGTTTCGATTTTATTATCAAGAATGTAACGAGTCATTTGTCCTCTGGCTTTTTTAGCAAAAAAAGAAATAATTTTTAGTTTGCCATTTTTATAATCCTTAAAAATAGGGGCTACTAAGGTGGCTTTTAAATTTTTAGATTGAACCGCTTTAAAATATTCTTTACTAGCCAGATTAACTAATAACTCATCCTTAACCATTTCCTGATTTAGATAATCGGTAATAGAACTTCCCCAAAATTCGTATAAATTATTAGAAGAATTTACTTTGAGGGAAGTTCCCATTTCTAAACGATAAGGCTGGATTAAATCTAAGGGTTTTATAAGGCCGTATAGTCCGGATAAAATACGAAGACTATTTTGCATTGAATCGATATGCTCCTTCGGTAACGTATAAACATCCAACCCCTTATACACATCCCCTGAAAATGAATAAACTGCTTGGCGAGAATTTTCTTTATTAAAGGGAAAAGAAAAATCTTGAAACCGTTGGTAATTTAATTCTGCTAATTGATCACTAATATTCATTAGTTTTTTTAAATCGTCTTTTGATTTTGAGGCCATTTTTTGACTCAGCACTTTGGTTCGTTCCAAAAAAGGAATTTCAGAAAAGTCATTGGTAGGTACCTTACTTTCAAAATCAAGACTTTTTGCAGGTGAAACTAAAATTTTCATAGGTTGATTTTTACTGTTGAATTGAATTTTTTGAATAATTACGCCATTTTTCAAGACATTGCGCTATGTCGTCTGGAACAGGAGAATCAAATTTCATTTTTTCCTTAGTGACCGGATGAATAAAACCCAATGTTTTTGCATGCAATGCTTGTCGAGGAAGTATACTAAAACAATTTTCGACAAACTGTTTGTACTTACTAAAACTCGTTCCTTTTAAAATTCGATTTCCACCATAGCGTTCGTCATTAAATAAAGTATGTCCTATATGCTTTAAATGTACTCTAATTTGGTGAGTCCTTCCGGTTTCCAATTTACAAGATACTAAAGTGACATAGCCAAAGCGCTCCAATACTTTATAATGAGTAACTGCTGGTTTACCTTTAAGTACGTCGTCACCTGTAAAAACCGTATTTTGAAGCCTATTTTTCGGATGACGGCCAATAGCTCCTTTAATAGTTCCTTGATCTTCTTTGACGTCGCCCCATACCAAAGCTATATATTCTCGCTCTGATGTTTTATCAAAAAATTGCTTCGCAAGATGCGTCATAGCCTCTTCTGTTTTTGCAACCACGAGTAGCCCACTAGTATCCTTGTCTATGCGATGTACCAATCCAGGGCGATTACTGCTATTATTAGGTAGATTTTCAAAATGAAAAGTCAATGCATTAATTAAGGTACCACTGTAATTTCCGTGTCCTGGATGCACTACCATCCCTGCAGGTTTGTTAACCACTAGCAATGCATCATCTTCGTACACAATGGTTAGTGGAATATCTTCTGGAACCAATAAAAATTCGTAGGGTGGATGCTCAAATAAAACTCGAACTACATCATTTGGCTTTACCTTATAATTGGATTTGACAGTGACATCATTTACATAAATATTTCCATCTTTAGCAGCTTGTTGAATTTTACTTCGTGTAGCATTTTCAATATAATTCATCAAATACTTATCGACCCGAAGCGGTTGCTGTCCTTTTTGTGCGATAAAATGAAAATGTTCGTATAAATCTTGGTTATCTCTGATTGGTCCCTCTAAATTATTTTCCTTCAGCATTCGATTTATTTTTTATCAAATTTTCTTTTTAAGCTTCCTTCACCATCCCCCAAAACAAAATCTATAGTGGAGGTTTTTTGCAGCTTATCTCCTGGAGTTATCTTTTTTCCTTTATAGCTCATTTCTAATACCTCGTCCAATGCTATATATGAACTGTATTCAATTTCTCCTATTTGAAAACCCATCGAAACCAAGGTAGGAGCTGCCTGTCTTTTCGTTTTACCAATGACGTTAGGAACTTCTAAAAAAACATACCCAGACCTATTGAGTGTTAAATAAATTTTTCGATTTTCTTTCACAAATTCACCAGCTTCAGGTAGTTGTTCAATAACAGAACGTTTTGGGAAATCAGGGTTGTAATTTGAAGAATCCAATACCACAAATCTCAGGTCTAATTCAGCTAATTTTTCCTCGGCTAAGTCTAAACTAAGTTTAGCTAAATCCGGAACCTTAATTTTTTGGTTGTGGTTGGTACTTAATCTTAACCAAAAAAGCGTTGTTATAACACAAATAAGGAGGACAAACCCTGCAATTAAAAGTTGTTTTATAAACACTCTTGTAAACAAAAATTTAATAAATGACATAAGATGATGTTATTTTACAAAAATATAAAACCTAAAGTTAGTATCTTTATAATGAATAATGATATTTTTGTTAAACGTAGCTTTTAAAGTTTTGTTATGAATAAAAAGCATATTGCAGTTGTAATGGGAGGCTATTCAAGTGAATTTGAAATTTCTCTTAAAAGCGGAAATGTAGTTTGTGAATTTATAAATGCTGAAAAATACCATATTTACCCCATTCATATTCTAAAAGAAGGTTGGGATTACGTCGCACCAAACGGCAACAAATATCCTATTAACAGGGCAGACTTTAGTTTCTCCAATGGCACCAACGTCATAAAACCTGATGTCGTTTTTAATACTATTCACGGAACACCTGGCGAAGATGGTTATCTGCAAGCTTATTTATCCTTGATAAATATACCTCAAACAAGTGCCCCTTTTTATCAAGCAGCTTTAAGTTTTAATAAGAGAGATTGTCTTTCGGTTCTAAAAAATGCAGGTATAATATGTGCCAAATCCTACTATCTTACTAAAGGAGATGCCATTCCTCACAAGGAAATTATAGAGACCGTTGGTTTACCTTGCTTTGTAAAGCCAAACCGCGCTGGGTCTAGTTTTGGCATCAGTAAAGTGTCTAACAGCGAAGAATTAGATTCTGCTATCCATAAAGCTTATCAAGAAGATGATGAAATCATCATTGAAAAAGCAATCAATGGGGTAGAAGTCTCCGTCGGTGTTTTTAAGAATCAAGAAAATCTCATTATACTACCCTTCACTGAAATTGTTTCTGAAACTGAGTTTTTTGATTATGAAGCTAAATATCTTGGCAAATCTAATGAAATAACACCAGCTCGAATTTCAGAGGAGGACGCCGAAAAAGTAAGACAAGAAATTAAAAAAATCTATAAAGCACTCAACATGAAAGGACTTACTCGAACTGAATTTATCATTCAAGATGGAATCCCTTATTTTTTAGAAATAAATACCAATCCTGGATTATCAAAAGAGAGTATTATCCCAAAACAGATAAAAGAAATTGGAATGAGTCTCACAGATTTATTTGATAGGATGATTCAAAATGTTATTTAGTAAATTTAAAAAAACCAATCATGAAAAAAGCTGTATTTCCTGGTTCTTTTGACCCTATTACCTTAGGTCATGTAGACCTTATTTATAGAGGCCTTGAAATTTTTGATGAAATTGTAATTGCTATTGGTGTAAACGCTGATAAAAAACAACTATTTTCTTTGGAGGATAAAATTCGTCAAATCGAAAATACGTTTAAAGAGGAACCTAGAGTTAAAGTCGAATCCTACAAAGGGATGACTATTGATTTTTGTAAATCAGTAAATTCAGAATATATCTTAAGAGGGTTAAGAAACAGTTCCGATTTTAATTACGAACAATCCATCGCTCAAACTAATTCCTCACTATCTTCCATAGATAGTGTTTTCTTAATTACTAGCCCCCAATTAGCTTTCATATCATCTACAATTGTTAGGGACCTTATAAAAAATGGAGGCGATTATAAAAGTTTAGTCCCAGAAAGTGTGATGTACTAAAATAAAAAAACTCCTATGTAGTATAGGAGTTTTTTTATTATGAAGTATTTTTTTCTTACAGAGAAGCAACGTGCTTTGCCATGTTAGACTTTAAGTTTGAGGCTTTATTATTATGAATAACATTGTTTTTAGCTAACTTATCTATCATAGAAATAACGCCTGAAAACATTTTTTCAGCTTCTTTTTTGTCTGTAGTTTCAACAAATTTTTTCATTGCATTACGAGTTGTTTTGTGCTGATAGCGATTACGTAAACGTTTCACTTCACTATTTCTTATTCTCTTTAATGCTGACTTATGATTTGCCATGATATTTTTTTTTAATTCTTATTTGTAGTCCGTAGGGGAATCGAACCCCTGTTACCAGGATGAAAACCTGGCGTCCTAACCCCTAGACGAACGGACCGTTTATTTTTAAATTCGAGTGCAAAAATACAACTATTTTTAAATGCAACAAGTTTACAGGAAGTTTTTTTTTAAAATTAATAAGCCTTGGCAAATAACACTTTTTTAGTCGATGGTTTACCAGTAACCATGCACGATCCAAGCTCTTCTTTAGCATCCAAAGGAATACATCTTATTGTTGCTTTTGTTTCATTTTTTATCTTTTCTTCAGTACCTGATGTCCCGTCCCAATGAGCTAAAATAAATCCTCCTTTGGAGTTTAGAACTTCTTTAAATTCATCATAACTATTTACTTCAGTTGTATTTTTAGTCCTGTAACCAACTGCTTTGTTATATAAATTACTTTGAATTTCATCCATAAGTTCTACAACAGTCGTTACTACCTCATTCCTTGAAATCGTTTCCTTGGTTAAGGTGTCTCTTCTTGCTAGCTCCAGGGTGCCATTTTCAACATCTCTTGGTCCTATCGCTAATCTAACTGGAACCCCCTTTAGCTCATATTCATTAAATTTCCAACCCGGTTTATGGGTGTCTCTATTGTCAAATTTAACTCGAATTCCTTTAGCTCTTAATTCTTTCATCACTTCTTTTGCAACATCACTAACCAAATCAAATTGTTCTTCACTTCTATATATAGGTACAATTACTACTTGATTTGGTGCTAATTTTGGAGGTAAAACCAGTCCGTGATCATCGCTATGAGTCATAATTAGCGCTCCCATTAATCGGGTAGAAACTCCCCAAGAAGTTGCCCAAACAAAGTCTTGCTTTCCATCTTTGGCTGTAAACTTAACATCAAATGCTTTTGCAAAATTTTGACCTAAAAAGTGAGAGGTTCCTGCTTGTAGCGCTTTCCCATCCTGCATCAAGGCTTCTATGCAATAAGTTTCTTCTGCTCCAGCAAAGCGTTCACTCGCTGTTTTAAAACCTTTTATTACTGGAACAGCCATAAATTCTTCCACAAAATCAGCATATATATTAACCATTTGCTCTGTTTCCTCAATGGCTTCTTTTTTAGTAGCATGGGCAGTATGACCTTCTTGCCATAAAAACTCTGCTGTTCGAAGAAATAATCTTGTTCTCATTTCCCAACGAACAACATTTGCCCATTGATTTACTAATAATGGCAAATCTCTGTAGGACTGAATCCACTTTCTGTAAGTGTCCCATATAATGGTTTCAGAAGTAGGCCTAACAATCAATTCCTCCTCTAGTTTAGCATCAGGGTCGACCATAACTCCACCCGCTCCATCTTCTTTTAGTCTGTAATGAGTTACTACCGCACATTCTTTGGCAAAACCATCCACATGACTTGCTTCTTTGCTAAAATAGGACTTGGGAATAAACAACGGAAAATAAGCATTTTGATGACCTGTTTCTTTAAACATTCGATCCAATTCAGCTTGCATTTTTTCCCAAATAGAATAACCATAAGGCTTGATAACCATACATCCTCTTACACCCGAATTTTCAGCTAAATCGGCATTAATCACCAGATCATTATACCATTTTGAATAGTCCTCACTTCTTTTTGTTAGATTTTTAGCCATAGTAATGTGTTTGGCACAAATATTGTAATTATTGTTAAAATTAGTTTAGTTCTCGGCAAAACTACTTAAATTTATAATGTCCAACAATTAAATTGCTATTGTTATGAAAACCTTTATCTATTTTAAAAAATTAAATTTGATACCAATCCTTGTGTTGGCATCTTTACTCGTTGGTTCATGTGGAACTTATAAGGTTGAAAATTATGATAAGGACGACGGAATATACGCCTCTAACAATACACCCGTGGCTGAAGAAATAATTGTAGAAGTAGAGAGTAAAGAAGATAAAAACAATTATTACAAGCAATATTTTCAGACAAAGTCACTTGATTATCAAGATCTCCCAGAGGACAACACTATTCTAACAGATGTCGAAGCTTATCATTCAAAAGACACGCTGGACGCTGACGGTTATGTAATAACAGAAAAAAGAGACTACATTTCAGAATACGATGAGCAATACGGTGCTTGGGGTACTAATTCAACACAAATTTCTATCAATGTATATGGCGGATATAATTATGCCCCTTTTTACGGAGGTTGGAATATTGGATTTGGTTCTGCATGGGGTTACCCTTACTACTGGGGCGGATATTATCCATATTATGGATATGGATGGGGCTATCCTTACCCGTATCCAATGTATGGTTATGGTGGATACTATGGATACGGTGGCTATTACGGACACGGTGGCTATTACGGACACGGTGGGTATCATGGATATGCCTATAACAGAGGACGAAGCAATTACAACTATACAAGAGCAAGAAGTTATAACAGAGGGAGGAGCAACAACAATTATGCAGGTAGAGGAACTAATAATTACAATCGAAGAGGAAATTACAACAGTTCAAATATAAATTATTCAAGATCTAATTCCAACAGAAGATCCACTCTAAATAGCGGAAATACTGGAGCAACAAATAGGGGAAGCTATCAAGTAAATTCAACCAATGGAAGTTCTTCAAAAAGAAACTATAATACTTCCAAAACCCCAACAAGATCCAACACCAGTAATAGAGCAAGATCCAGTACAAAACCAAGTAGTTCCTACAGAAGCAATACTTCCAGAAGTGGTAGTTATGGTAGTGGGTCTCGTGGAGGAAGCGTTTCACGCGGAGGTAGTGGTAGACGTGGAGGGCTTTAAAAATTAATTTTATATTCTATGACAATTAGGTTGATGTTTTTGTTGATCGTATGTATATCAATCTCAAAAGGGAAGGCACAAACCATTGAAGATGCGTTCAGATATTCTTCAGAATCGCTCAATGGAACTGCAAGATTTAATGCATTAAGTGGTGCTTTTGGTGCGTTAGGAGCAGATGTTTCTTCGATAGCTATTAACCCAGCAGCCAGTGCAATTTTTGTTAAAAGTACCGGCTCAGCAACTATTTCAATACTCAACCACAAAAACAACGCTAATTATTTTGGTTCAACTACCGAGACTACACATACCCATTCAAAGTTTAATCAAGCTGGTTTTATTTTTTCATCAGACTATAGAAATAAAAAATCTGTAATTAATAAGTTCTCTGGCGGTTTCAATTACGTTGCAACTAATAATTTTGACAATGATATTTTTGTAGCGGGAACAGGCACTAACTCCATTGCTAATTACTTTCTGGCGCAAGCTGAAGGAATTTCGCTTGATTTGCTACAATTACAAAATAATGAAACGATTTCTAGTTTATATGCTTATTTGGGAACCAACTATGGAGTCTCTGCACAAAATGCGTTTCTCGGATATCAGAGCTTTATAATAGACCCAGAAAATATTGATAATCCTGAAAATACTGAATACTATTCTAATATTGCACCTGGTAGTTTTAATCAAAAATATTACTATAGTTCTTCTGGTTACAATGGAAAATACACCTTTAATTTTGCAGCTGAGATTAAAAATATTATTTCTGTTGGAATCAATCTTAATAGTAATAATTTTAATTTCAGACAAAGCACCTTTTTAAATGAAACCAATAACAATCCAGGAAGCACAGTTAGTTATGTTGGTTTTCAAAACGATTTATATGCCTATGGTGGAGGTTTTTCCGCGCAAATTGGGGCTATTGCAAAGATCACCAACTCTTTAAAAATTGCGGCAACTTTTGACACTCCTACTTGGTATAATATCTATGAGGAGACTTCGCAGTATTTAGAAACCACAAGAGAAGTAGAGGGATTAATTTACAACGAATTTATCAATCCAAGAATTGTAAATATTTTCTCCAAATATCGTTTAACAACTCCATGGAAATTAGCGTTTAGCGGCGCCTATATCTTCGGAAAAAAAGGTTTAATAAGTGTTGATTATTCCTATAAAGATTACAAAGGCACCCGTTTCAACTCCTCTAGCACCTATTTTAATAATGAAAACAATATAATTAAAAACGAGTTTAAAGGGGCTTCTACCATCAAAATCGGTGGAGAATACAGATTAAATAGATTAAGCTTAAGAGGCGGTTATCAATATCAAGAAAGTCCTTATAAGGAATTAAGTTCAAGAGGAAACTTAAATGGTTTTTCCGGAGGAATCGGGTTTTATTTGGGAAGCTATAGTCTTGATTTTTCCTATTCAAGAATCCAACAAAATGGAAATTTATCTCTTTATCATATTGGCTTGACCGATAAAGCAACTATTGACCATATCCAAAATAACTTTACGTTTACCGTTAACTACGTGATTTATTAAAAAGCCATCTATAATTATAGATGGCTTTTTTAACTATACTTATTAATTTCTAACTATTTTCTTGGAAACAGATCCTGCTGTTGTAGTGATGTCTAAAAGATATAACCCAGAAGACAAATTAGAAATATCTAATCGTGATGTGTTTGCATTTTTTAAAACTAAGTTTCCAAGCACATCGAATAATTTCATTGAAACTACTTCTATATTTGATGGCATCTTAACGGTCACGATATCGTTTGTAGGATTTGGATAAACGGATAATTGAGATAAAATGTTATCGTTAACTGACAAAGCCTCACAAGTAGCTCCAAAATAGAAGTTGCCAATTAACTCACCACTATCTTGTTCACCTTGTATTTCAATTCTTGAAATTGGTTCGTCTGCAATCATACCAAAAAATACTTGAATATTTACTGGAACATTTACTTGAATAGTTTCTATTAAATCTCCACTCTCTCCATAAACTCTTATGTCTGTCAAAGGAGCATTATTTTCCCAAATATCCATGGCAACTGCATAAATATTGGGAGTAAATTCAACAATTGTAAAATCAGCAAAAGTTATTGCACCGGCTAAAGGATCTGTGTTTCCAATTGCACCTGCTGGAATACTTACTGTATTTCCACCATTTGAAGATAAAAGCTGAAACCCACTTTGAAGTTCTCCTGCAGCATAACAACCGTCACCATCACTACTCATTACAGGTCCACAATCTAAAATACCTGCTGGTCCTCCAAGAAAATCCTCGAATGTTACTGTTGGTTCTGAACAATTTTCTTCTAAACCAATATCAAAAAGTACTTTAGCTACATAGGTAGCGATAATTCCCTGAGCACCGTTACTGATAACTGTTGCAGTTTCACCATTAAATTCATTTATTTGGTTTTGATTGGACAATTCAGAAAATGATTTTGGTTGTTGAGCAAATAAAACTCCCCCTATTAGAAAAAATAAAAAAGTAATGTTTTTCATGGTTTTAATTTAAATTAATTTATAATGACTAATATATAAAAATTAATTAACAGTCCATTCAATACTATCTCCTATATTTATTTCCCAAGAATCAGAAAGGCCACCATTAATTTCAAGTACATACAAAACTGGCAAACTCGAGGGCAACGATTTGTTATCAAAAGGTTTTGCGTTTTTTTGGATGCGAACTATTTCTTTTTTCTTGTTTATATATATGATGTCTAAAGGAAATTCGGTGTTTTTCATATAGAAGGAACGCGGCTGTTCTTTCTTAAAAATAAATAACATGGCTTGATGACTTTCCATCATATGTCGATACATTAAACCAGTTTGTGTTTCATACTCCGTTTCAGCAAACTCAATATCTAAGGTTTTAAATACCGAATCTGTTGTTGGTTTTTTTAAAAACAATTCCCCTTCCTTAGTAAAATTAATCTCTTTAGTAATTGAAATAGATTGCTTTTTATTTTCATCACAAGAATAAAATAAAATCGTACAAACAGTAATTATGAAATATAATTTATTCACTTGGAACGGGTCTTTTAGGTGATGAAATCATCAAATAGGCGCCAACAAGTATAAAAGGAATGCTGAGCCATTGTCCTGTGTTTAAAACCCATTCTGCTCTTTCGTCTACCTGAGCTACTTTTACAAACTCTACAAAGAAACGAACCGTCCAAAGCAGCACTAAAA
>Ga0233444_10005502_pt1 | contig 11648 bp, 8 predicted proteins | sample SI_124_October20_6_FD_182792 | JGI IMG/M metagenome (GOLD analysis project Ga0233444, IMG submission 182792) | Seawater microbial communities from Saanich Inlet, British Columbia, Canada - SI_124_October2016_10_MG | ecosystem: Environmental > Aquatic > Marine > Inlet | place: Canada: British...
ACTGGTAGTTGCTACAGATACTTTAGTTGAAAATATCCATTTTCCCATCAATGCGGATTCCTATCAGATAGCTCAGCGAGCTCTGTGTGTGAACTTGAGTGATATGGCCGCTATGGGTGCAAATCCGAGATGGTTTACGTTGTCCTTGAGTTTACCTCGCAAGCTCGCAACCAATTCTTGGTTAAAGGGCTTCAGTGCAGGGCTCGCAGAGGTGGCAGATGAATTTAAATGTTCTTTGGTTGGTGGAGATACCACGTCCGGAGCCCTCTCAATTAGTATTACTATGTTAGGGGAGGTGCCTTCTGGGTCTGCTATAACGCGAAGTGGTGCTAATGATGGTGATTTTATATATGTTTCCGGTGCTTTGGGAGATGGCGCGGCAGCGTTGTCAGTTATACAAGGTAATAAAAATAACAAAATTATTGAAAGTGAGCGCTTACTTAAACGATTTTACCGGCCAGAACCAAAAATTGAGTTTGGTATAAAATTGCGGGATGTCGCATCTGCATGTATCGATATATCTGACGGACTCGTGGCTGATTTGGAACATATATGCAGATCTAGCGGTGTTAGTGCTTACGTAAGCACTAGGGACGTCCCCATTAACGATGACGTTAAGATTCTGTGTGACGCGGGCTCTTTGGAATGGGCTTTGTTTGGAGGAGACGATTACCACCTCTGTTTCACGGTTCCGAAACATCTCTGTGAATTGGTAGATGGTTGGAGCGCAGACGGATCACTCGATTTGAAGCAGATTGGACGGATGACTTCCTGCAAAGATGGTGTTCCACAAGTTTTTTTAGACGGATCGATAGTGATACAAGAAAATAGGGGGTTCGATCATTTTGGGTGATAAACCAACTTTTTTAAGCCTTTTGAGGTCTCCTGTTCTGTTACTTGCGTTTGGTTTCGGCAGTGGACTCTCTAAGAAAGCTCCGGGAACAGTGGGTTCCCTGGTTGCTTTAGTAATTTGGATTTTAATTGCTGACCTTGCTTTGATTCCCTACATCACTTTTTTGATCATAAGTGGTTTGATTGGAGTTTATATTTGTGGTGTAGCCTCAGAAAAACTTGGGGTACACGACCATGGAGGGATTGTCTGGGATGAGTTTGTTGGACTTTGGATAGCGATGATTTGTCTACCAGTGTCATGGCTGTCAATCATTTTGGGATTTGGTTTGTTTAGGTTTTTCGACATCGTCAAACCATGGCCCATCAGTTGGGCAGATAAAAATGTGTCAGGCGGGTTAGGGATTATGTTAGATGATGTTTTTGCGGGGTTTGCTGCTGCTGCAAGTATTGCTCTGATTCAACATTTCGGACTTTTTTGAATCTAATTTGATTTGTCACCTCGTCTTAATGGGTTAACGTTACAGGTAAATGGGATTTTTAATGAAAAAGTATGTTCCACTTCTTTTAGTGCTAGGCGCAATTGCCGTCACGGTAATTATGTTTTTGTCTCAACCTGAGCCTGTCAAAGCCGCAGCTCCTGAAGCTGCGCTTGCAGTTAAAACCCAAATCCTCAAAAGCACTAGCGTGACTTTGGAGGTTGAATCCCAGGGTACCGTGCAACCTCGCACGCGCACATCTCTTATTTCAGAAGTTTCAGGGGCAGTTCTTGAGGTATCTGAGCAGTTTATTGTAGGTGGTACATTCGGTGCTGGGGACGTTTTGTTGAGCCTTGACCCAACCGACTATGAGGTGGCTCTTCAGCGGGCTGAAGCTCAGCTTATCAGTGCGAATGCTAAGCTTGAATTGGAGAAAGCCAGAGCTATACAAGCGGCAAAAGAGTGGCAAATGACCGGTCGCCCCCAATCAGAAGCGCCGATTTTGGCTTTAAGAAAGCCGTATTTAGCTGAAGCTGAAGCAAATATTCTACAGTCTAAAGCGGAAGTGAAACGAGCAAAGCAAAAACTCGAGAAGACTAAAATTAGGGCTCCTTACGCAGGAATGGTTGCGTTTAAAAGTGCTGACGTAGGGCAATATGTGACAACGGGCTCGCGACTTGGCGAAACTTTTGCCATTGACTTTGTAGAAGTTAGATTGCCTTTGACTGAAAGAGATCTTGCAAGAATGGATGCTCTGACGTTTAAAGGGATCCCCAGCGAGAGCATGGTCACTCTCAGTGGTTCGGTTAATGGAAAGCAAAGGGAGTGGCTCGCTGAAGTGGTTAGGTCTGAAGGTGTCGTTAATGAAATCAATCGATCTCAATATCTTGTAGCTAGGATGTCCGATCCCTACGGTATCAGCGGCTCTGGAGATAGCGTTTCTCCACCTTTACTGGTGGGCACTTTCGTAACAGCCAAACTCAAAGGCAAGGTTCTGGAGGACGTATTTGAGCTTCCACGCAGTGCCCTTCTGCAGGGATCAAAAGTTGCGACAGTCGACTCTCAAACGAGAATGAACATTCGAGCTGTAGATGTCATTTTTAGTGATGATTCTTTTTACTATGTGACAGGCTTGAATGACGGCGTTCAGGTTATTACTAGTGCTTTAGGAACGCCGATTGAGGGCCTCAAATTATTATTGAGAAACTCCTCAACAATTCGGGATGGATCGCTATGAATGTGAATTCTAAAGGTCTGATTTCATGGTTCAGTCGCAATCCCGTGGCAGCAAACTTAGTGATGGTTCTGGTCTTTTTTGCCGGCGCTATCTCCTTAACTACGATCAGCAAAGAAATGTTTCCGCGTTCAGAACGCAATATGATAAGTATCAGCGTTCCGTATCCTGGGGCTGCTCCGGTTGAAGTTGAAAAAGGCGTAATACTTCCGATGGAGTCGGTCTTAGAGGGCCTACAGGGCATCAAAAAGATTACCTCCGGAGCGGATCGAGACTATGGAAGGATCTATCTTGAGATTGAGGCAAGTGAAGATATCAATGATGTTCTGACACAAGTTGAAAATCGGATTGATAGCATTGTTGATTTACCTGATGACATGGAAAAACCAACGATTAAAAAACTTGATGGTAACATTTGGGCCATTGGAGTTGTTGTTTATGGTGAGTTAACAAAACCAGAGAGGAAGGCTTTAGGAGATCAAGTTTATGATGAGGTTCTGGCACTCCCGGAAGTAAAAGATCTAAATCTCTATGGGGCTGGAACATATGAAATATCGATTGAAGTTAAGGAAGACAGGCTTCGCGAACTCAATCTGACGCTAAGTGAAGTAGCAAACGCGGTCAGAGTCTCTTCACTGGATTTACCTGCCGGAATTATTCGTTCGGAAGCAGGTAATGTGCTGATTAGAACTGAGGGTAAGGCATACGTAGGCCAAGATTTTGAAAATATTGTCCTGAGAAGTCAGGTGGATGGAACTCAACTTTTATTATCGGATGTCGCCGAAGTAAGGGACGGATTTACAGACACGATTTTTCTTAACCATTTCGATCGTGAAACCGCGGTCACCCTCGCAATATCTTCCCTTGAAGGGCAGAACGTGCTTGAGATCAGCGAGGCGATTCATCGATACGTCGACAAGAAACGGGATACGCTTCCTAAAGGTTTGAGCATCACTACATTTAATGATCTAGCATACGACCTTCAAGGCCGTCTTGATATGATGTCAGAAAACCTTGTGTTAGGCGGGATTTTAGTTGCCCTGGTTTTAGGATTATTTCTAAATTTAAAGGTCGCTTTCTGGGTTATTCTTGGAATTCCAGTCAGTTTTGCTGGTGCATTTTGGTTGATGCCAATGGGTGCTGTAACTGTCAATGTTCTAAGCCTCTTTGCATTTATCATGGTTCTGGGAATAGTGGTGGATGATGCTATTGTCATTGGTGAGAGTGTTTTCAGCGAGGCGAAATCAGACTTTCAGCAAAAGCGGGACGCTGGTGAGATTCCAGATGGCGGATACGAAGCTTCAGTTGAGACTGTTGTTGCCGGTGCTCAGAGAGTGGCTATTCCCTCCACGATCGGGGTTCTCACTACCATGGCGGCGTTCTTTCCGATTATTTTCATTGGGGGAAGTTTTGGCGGAATTACCTCCGCAATAGGTATTGTGGTTATTCTTTGCCTGACGTTTTCGTTGATCGAATCGAAATTGATCCTTCCAGCTCACTTAGTTGGGCTGAAGTTTGGCCAACCTGCTAATGAAAGTTTATCTGTTGTAAGGGGTATTCAGAGCAAGGTTTCTCAAGGGCTCAAACACTTCATAGATAATATTTATGGGGTTTGGTTGAGACGAGCATTACGAAACCGATATATCACATTAGCAGGATTTTTAGGTGCGCTCATCATTGCTCTAGGCGCCGTTGGTTCAGGGATTGCCCGTTTCGAATTCTTTCCGATGGTTCCCGGAGACGGTGTACAAGCTGAAATTATCATGCAAGATGGGGCCTCGGTGGAGAGCATGCTTGATACGATTGCCGTAGTCGAGGATGCGATCTTTGCTGTTGATGAAAAATATCGACTAGAAAATCCAGATGAGGCTGGGTTGGTTGAGAATGTCGCATTTTTTGTCATTAGTGATGTCACAGCTAACTTCAGAGTGGTGCTTACTCGGTCTGAGTTTCGCACGTTAAGTGCTACGGAAATCGAGAGACTGTGGCGTGATGAAGTCGGGTTGCTTCCAGATGTAAGGAAGCAGAAATATTCCTCCGGACAAGGCCCCTCTGGCGCAAAGATCAGTTTGTCTCTGTCTGGTTCAGATCCCGAAGAGTTGACTCTTGCAGGTATGGACTTACAACAGGAGCTCAGTACTTTCCCCGGGGTTTATGATATCTACAATTCACAGGGCTCAGGTAGCAAAGAAGTATTAATTAATTTGAAACCCTACGCGAGTCAAATTGGGATAACGCTTTCTGACGTTGCTAGGCAAGTTCGCCAAGCATTTTATGGAGAAGAGGCTCAGCGTATTCAAAGAGACTCGGATACAGTGAAAGTCATGGTCCGTTACCCCTATGATGAGCGGCGATCTATTTTGACCTTAGAAAACATGCATATTCGAGCGGGCAATGGAGAAGCTGTAGCAATAGGAGAGGTTGCGGAAATCTCCCTTGGAGTAGGCCTTACTGCTATTGATAGGCTCGATCGCAAGAGAACGGTCACAGTAACAGCTGAGGTAGAGGCTGATAAAATTCAAAGCGGTGATGTTGTAAAGGACGTGACAACAAATTTTGTACCTCAGCTACTGGAGAGATACCCAAGTGTTAGTTTTAGATTGAGTGGGGGCACACAAGAGCAAAACGAATACTATGGGAAAATGGCTGTAGGCTTTTTAGCAGCTTTGTTTATGATCTATGGATTGCTTGCAGTCCCCTTGCGGTCCTATATCCAGCCAGTTGTAATTATGTCAGTCATTCCCTTTGGATTCATCGGAGCGGTAATAGGTCATATGGTATTCAGCGTCTCAATCAATATTCTCTCAGTCTTTGGCATCATCGCTTTGGCTGGGGTAGTGGTTAACGATAGTTTGATTTTAGTTGAATTTGCTAATCGCGGTAGGAAAGACAATTTGTCACTTGAGGACGCAATTGTCAGCGCGGGGAAAAAACGTTTCCGGGCAATTCTGCTCACAACTCTGACGACCTTTGTCGGTTTGCTACCTTTACTTTTTGAGACTAGTGTGCAGGCCCAGTTTGTTATTCCAATGGCTTTATCTCTGAGCTTTGGCATACTATTCGCGTCTACAATTACGCTAGTCCTAATTCCTTGTTTATATTTTGTGGTGGAGACAAATCATCAATTTGTTAGTGTGATTTTCTTACTGTTACTCGGGATTGGTGTTACTTATTCGTTAGTTTTTTTGGCTATATTGTCTCTATTAGCCGCTAACGTATTGGCAGGATTACTGGTTATAGCTGTGATTGCAATTTCAGTCAGTAAATTACTTGGTTATTTTTCAGACGAAAAGCGACAATCAAGCTTGGCATCAGTTAGCTAGCAAGTTTGAAAAACCCTGTATTACAGCCATGTTGGCTGTACAATGCGGTGCTCAGCCCTTTTAAATATTGGAGTTACTGTCAGTGCTTCGTTTTATCGAATCGTCAAAGTTGCCTACTCGTTGGGGTACTTTTGATATCCATGGCTTTGAAGACCCTTTCAAAGGCAAGGAGCACATTGCCATCACAATGGGCGACTGTGGCTCCGATGAACCCTTACTAATACGTATCCACTCAGAGTGTCTGACCGGTGATGCGCTGGGTAGTCTCCGGTGCGATTGTGGAGAACAATTAAATGAAGCTCTGAGGCGCATTTCGCAGCAGGGTCGCGGGGCGATTTTGTATCTTCGCCAAGAAGGCCGTGGTATCGGTTTAGTGAATAAAATTCGGGCTTATAATCTTCAGGATGCGGGAGCCGACACGGTGGAAGCCAATGAAAGACTTGGGTTTGGAGCTGACTTAAGAGACTACGCTATCTGTGCGCCCATGCTAAATCATCTTGGAGCAAAGAAGTTATATCTAATGACCAATAACCCGCGAAAAATTAAAGCCCTAGAAGATCTTGGTTTTGAGATTGCAGAGCGCAAGCCCATTCAGACAGATAGTAATCCTCACAATGCTCAATATTTGTCTACTAAAGCGGGCAAATTGGGCCATTTTTTAAAGAGCAAAAGCGAGTGAGTCGTGGGCTTTCTAAGAGGATAATTCCGTGTCTTGATGTTGATAAAGGCCGAGTTGTTAAGGGTGTTCAGTTTGTTGATATTCGAGATGCTGGAGATCCAGTTGAGGTGGCGCGTCGTTACAATCAGCAGGGTGCCGATGAAATAACATTTCTTGATATCACTGCTAGTCATGAAGGACGAGATACCACGCTGCATACTGTTGAGCGAATGGCTGGCCAGGTGTTTATTCCGTTGACAGTTGGTGGTGGAGTTCGTGAAATGCATGATATTCGCAATTTACTCAATGCGGGGGCAGATAAGGTCGCAATAAATTCTGCGGCAATCTCTAATCCTGAGTTTGTTGCTGAAGCAGCGCAACGTTTCGGTAGTCAATGCATTGTAGTCGCTATTGATGCCAAGCAAGTGGAAGGGAGTGAGTCGAGTCGTTGGGAGATCTTCACCCATGGAGGGCGAAAACCAACGGGAATAGATGCGATAGCTTGGGCTGAAAAGATGACTAATCTGGGTGCCGGTGAAATACTACTCACCAGTATGGATCGTGATGGTACTAAAAACGGATTTGATCTTGATCTTACAGCTTCTGTTAGTGACTCTGTTTCCGTGCCTGTGATTGCCTCCGGCGGTGTTGGAACGTTGCAACATTTAGCTGACGGAATTACATTGGGCAAAGCTGACGCAGTTTTAGCAGCCAGTATTTTCCATTTCGCTGAGTACAGTGTTCCGCAGGCTAAGCAATTTATGTTTGATCAAGGCATTAATGTAAGAGTATGAGTAATTAAGCGAAACCGTCTATTTCGCCCTTTCCGTGGTACATCAATGAATTGTTAACCTTAAAATTTCGGGACAAGATGTTCAATAACTTTTCCTGAATAACATTCAATTATTCTCCACTTATTTATTCAAATAATAATAAATTTTTCATTTATTATGCAAAATAGTAAGATGAAAGAGAAGATCAATTATCAGGTATTGAATAAAAATTACATTATGGAGAATATGAATGAAGAAAGTTAATAAAGCGAAGATGTTAGTAGTTGCTGTATCAACTGCTATTGCGTCTCTAGGTCAGGTTGCTTACGCGCAGGACGCGAATGAATTAAGTATTGAAGAAGTTGTGACGGTGGGAAGCAGAAGTAATGAGCCTAGATCGGCAACAGAATCGCCAGTGCCTGTGGATGTCTTATCTGAAGCCGAGTTATCTGCTTTTGGTAATCAGGCAGACCTTACGGATACTCTCAAGGCATTGGTTCCCTCCTATACTGCGACTCCAGCGACAGGTGATGGCAGTGCATTTATTCGCCCAACATCTTTAAGAGGTATGGCGCCTGACCAAACATTAGTCTTGGTGAATGGTAAGCGGCGCCACCGTTCAGCATTGGTGCAGTTCTTTGCTCCAGCTGCTGGTAACGGCGCTCATGGTGTTGATATTGGTATGATCCCTAGTATTGCATTATCAAACATTCAAGTTTTACGGGATGGCGCAGCTGCTCAGTATGGTTCTGATGCTATTGCTGGAGTGATGGACTTTCGTCTCAAGGATGACGCTGAAGGGGGTCAAGTTCAGGTTCAATACGGTGAGTTTTTTGAAGGTGAACAATCTGTCAAAGTGGCGGCCAATGGCGGTTTTGCCTTAGGTGATGATGGTTTTATCAATCTAAGTTTTGAATCAACCGACAACGATGCCTTATCTCGCGGTATTCAGCGTCCTGTGGGCCAAGGTTTAATTGATGCAGGTGTTCCAAATGTTGGCGCAGATTCTCCCTTTGGTGACTCACCCTTTGTTCAGACATGGGGAAGACCAGAGACTAGTGGAGAGCGATTCTTCTTCAATGCTGGAACAGGTGATGCTAGTGATGGCGCTAGTTTGTATGCCCATGGTGGTTATGCAGAGACAGACGGACGTTATCGTTTTTTCTATCGAGCCGGTTATGACTCTGATTGCTCAACTGGACACAGCACGATTGCTGCACTATGCCAGGAGGACAACTGGATAGCAGATACTCTTCGCCAAGGTTACACACCTTTCTTAGATGGTGCCCAGACAGATATGTCATTTGTGGCAGGAATTAAAGGTGAGATGAGTACCGGCACAATTTATGATGTGAGCATTGGTCACGGGTCGAATGAACTACGTTATTTCCTTAACAACACGACGGCTCCGAGTCTAGGAGTAGCTAGTGATGGTAGCTTCCAGCGTGATTTCGATATGGGTGGCTATGATCAAGAGGAAACAAATCTTAATGCCGATTTTGGTAAAACACTTGGTTCGGATATGTTTCTTGCTTTCGGTGCTGAATGGCGCGAAGAAACCTTCACCACAGTGCCTGGTGAACAGGCGGCTATAGATGGAAATACGAGTGGCATGAGCAGTGTTAAGCCAGCTGATGCGGGTGAGTTTTCCAGAGATAATATGGCCTTTTATGTTGATTTGGAGCACGACATTAGCGATGCATTAATGATGCAATATGCCCTGAGATATGAAGACTTCTCAGACTTCGGCAGTACGGTTAATGGTAAGGTGGCAGGGCGTTACACAATGAATGATGCCTTTACCTTGCGAGGTTCTTTATCTACGGGTTTTCACGCTCCTACGCCGGGGCAGGCCAATGTGAGTACATTGATTACTACTTTTGATGGCACCACAGGACTTCAAGTTGAAGAGGGTTTGGTACGGCCTACTAGTGCAGCAGCCTTGGCTGTTGGTGGTGCTCCCTTGAAAGAGGAAGAGTCGGTGAACATGAGTCTTGGTTTTACTTCTAATATTACTGACAACACTACTTTGACATTTGATATGTATAAAATCGAAGTAGAAGATCGAATTTATCGTACGGGTGATATTCCGAATGGTAGCGGTGGATCTGTTTCGTTTTACACTAATGCAATGGATGTTGAACACCAAGGCTTTGATTTAGTGTTGTCTTCTTCTATGGAGTTGTTCTCTGGTATGGAAACAACAGCAAGCCTTGCATTTAATTACAATACTGTCGATGTGACCGGGCAAGATTTAATTAATGGTATTCAACCAGTGAGAGATTCGTTGGTAGAAGACATTGAGAATAACTATCCAGAGAATCGCTGGGTGCTTAATACCTTTACCAACATCAATGAGCAATGGAGCCTGATGGCGCGTCTGAACTTTTATGGCGAGCACTATGACGAGCGAGGAACTATTGGAGCTGAAACAAGTCCATCAGCTCAGATAGATAGCATCGTTTATATGGATATTGAGCTGGGCTATGACGTCACTGATAACCTACGGTTGACGGCAGGTGGATCAAATATCTTTGATGAGTACGTTGACAAAATTGGTGCCCCTAATGCCAACCGCATGAGTGTAGGATTACCTTATCCAAGACGCACCGCAGCTAATTATGAAGGTGGTTCTTGGTATTTAAGAGCGCAGTATGACTTTTAAATAACACGCAAATAAAAAAAGGATCTCTTGTGAGATCCTTTTTTTGTTGTTAAAACAGCGTTAAACCCTAGTAACAAGATGGGATTCGACTTGGGTAAAGATTTACTACATCGGGTTTATTCGTAACCAGGGTTTCATCAAAAACCCTAGCGGGCTGGAAAGTTTGATTGGGGCTGCGAGGGCAGACAGGCATATACATTCGCCGTTCTGTGCTCCCATCGGTTGGTGTTCGTCCCCCGGTCCACGAAGCAAAAAGTCTCCTTCAGAGTAAACAGCTTGTTCATCAGAAAAACTGCCTTTGAGTACCACTGTAAATTCGGTGCCCTTATGGCCGTGATGTGGAGTCTTTCCGCCTGCACAAATTCTATGCAAGGCGACTTCAAATTTTTTCTGCCCAGTTCGAACCCTTGCAACATCAACTGAAGGTGACATTCGACGCCAGTTAGGCGCGCTCTCTGTTTCCTTTATCAGTTTTGCAACAGAGTGCGGGAAATCTGAATGTTCTTCAATTTCTACCTTCATAGGAGCCGCGGGCAGGGCATCGATCTTCGACATCACTGAGTCAAAGAGGTCTTCATCTATGGTTTGAGGCTCGGCTTCCGTCATTAACTGCGAAGCAACTTGATCTAGGCGCATTAACTCGTTGCGACACTGATCACAAAAGTGTAGGTGCGCCGAAACACAAATGGACTCCGCAGTCCCCAAATTTCCTGCGGAAAAATCTACTAACATAGAGTGGCTGGGGTGGTGTTTGATCGAACTCATAATATCTCTTCTCTAAATTCTGGTGCTACCAAAATTTGCATTTTCTGTAGTGCTAGACGCACTCTTGATTTAACGGTACCTAATGGCAATCCAAGCTCTTCAGATGCCTCAGCGTGTGACTTCCCTTCTAGGTAAACTTTTCTGAGAATTTCGTCCTGCTCCTTAGGAAGCTGTGCAAGCGAGGCTTGGACCTTGTCCTCACTACGCTTTTGTCTTAGTAAAGACACTGGTGTCTCTTCATCTGGCTCGTGCCAAAAATCTTCATTCTCCAAAGGGAGATGTTGGGTGTTGCTTTTCCTTCTCAACATATCAATCCGACAGTTTCGAGCGACGGTATATATCCAGGTTGTGGCGGACGCCTTTTCTGGTTTGTAACCTGCAGCTTTCTGCCAAACTTTGATCATTACCTCCTGAACCAAATCCTCGCTTAAACCCGGGAACCATCCCTCGTGACGGCTAGCCTCCGCGAAGCTCTTCAAAAGAGGCGCAAAATGAGCGAACAATTGCGCAAAGGCTTTCCGATCTCGATTCTCACCGACGGAAACGAGCAAAACAGACCATTGATCTGTACGTTTTTCGGTGCTCACTACAGCAGGCCGAACGCTACCTTCATCATTGTTTTCGCTGTATTTAATATTTATACCCAACATCTGCTGTGGCTCCTCCATTTCGGTTTTATACGGTCCCAAATATTATTTGGATCAGCATAACTAAACGGGAGATAACCAGTGACTTTGTATTACACTATACGCTGATTATTAGCCTAGAACGAGTGTGTCATCAGTAGTGGACTTCAGGTGTAAAATATTATTCGTAAATGAGAGTAGATATGAAGCAATTAGTGATTTTTACCACCGGTGGAACGATCGATAAAGTGTACTTTGATGCAGCCAGCGAGTTTC